>Ga0208009_1000228_pt1 | contig 15730 bp, 12 predicted proteins | sample Wag4_2014_7_16_FD_187364 | JGI IMG/M metagenome (GOLD analysis project Ga0208009, IMG submission 187364) | Fresh water mixed with fracking chemicals microbial communities from Ohio, USA - Utica-2 Time Series FC 2014_7_16 (SPAdes) (version 2) ...
GGCGCCTGACTCCAGTCGTAATCTAGAACCACACGGTCTTTCATCATTCCAGCATCAATGCTCATTTTTATCTTTGTAATGCGACCTTGATCATCTGTTTCAAGGCCTTCGGCAGATTTAATCTGCGTTGACCACTCGGGGTACTTGTCCAGTGCCGTAAGGGTCTTTTGAATATCTGCGATTGGTGCTTCGATAATAACTGTGGATTTACTGAATTCGCTCATGGGATAAGGCTACCCTCTTCCCCTTTTCTTATCTGTCACGCTAGCGTTCTCCCATGAATGAAATCACAGTCCCGGCACTTGTTCCTGCCTCTACTGCAGGAAATCTCACAAATCTAATCGCTGAACGCGCATGGTTTGAGCCAGAGCGCGTAACTATGTCCCGACCACTTGGTGAGGGATGGCAGCCAGTTACTGCAAAAGAAGTTGAAGAAGAGATTCGAGCAACCGCTAAGGGATTGATTGCTAGTGGAATTCAAATTGGTGATCGCGTAGCGATCATGGCTCGCACACGATATGAGTGGACCATTTTAGATTTTGCGACCTGGTTTGCAGGCGGAGTAGTTGTTCCAATTTTTGATACATCTTCTGCTGAGCAAATTGATTGGATTCTCAACGATTCACATTCTGTGGCGATCGTTGTCGAAACCCCTGCAATGCGCGAGTTAGTACAAACAGTTTTGCCTTCACATACAAAAAATGTATGGACTATGACCGATGATGTTCTTTCAGTCTTACGCGAGGCTGGAAAGAACATAAGTGACGAAGAGGTTGATCGCCGTCGCAGTGCATTAGTTCCAAGCACTCTTGCAACTTTAATTTACACATCTGGAACAACTGGAAAACCAAAGGGTGTTCAGTTAACTCATGGTAATTTCCATGCAGAGTGCGGAAACGTTGTGCAAGGTGCGAGTGAGCTCTTCTTGAAGCCGGGTGGTTCAACGTTGCTATTTCTTCCAGTAGCTCACGTATTTGGTCGCATGGTTCAAATTGGTTCAATAACAGCTGGACTTCACTTAGCTCATTGCAGTGATCCAGTAGGTAGATTGCCAATGGATCTTGCTTCCTTTAAGCCAACATTTGTTCTTGCTGTTCCGCGTATTTTTGAAAAAATTTATAATGGCGCAGAGGCAAAAGCAGAGGCTGCAGGAAAAGGAAATATCTTTAGAAAAGCAGCAGCAGTTGCAATTGCATACTCAGAGGCACTTGACAAGAAATCAGTCTCTCCAATCTTGAAGTTAAAGCATGGCCTCTTCGACAAACTTGTTTACAGCAAGATTCGAGCAGGCATGGGTGGAAAAGTTGAGGCCGCCATCTCAGGAGGAGCACCCCTGGGTGTTCGTCTAGGCCACTTCTATCGCGGTATTGGTGTAACAATTCTTGAAGGTTACGGATTAACCGAGACAACTGCAGGAGCAACTCTGAATTTGTATGGAGCGCACAGAGTGGGTTCAGTCGGTAGACCAATTCCAGGTACATCAATAAAGATCGCTGAAGACGGAGAAGTTTTGATTCGCGGTCCAATAGTCATGGATGGCTACTGGCAAAACGAAGCAGCAAATGCAGAAGTGTTTAACTCTGAGCGTTGGTTCCAAACTGGCGACTTAGGAAAACTAGATGATGAAGGTTTCCTATACATAGTCGGACGAAAGAAAGAGATCATCGTTACAGCTGGTGGAAAGAATGTTGCACCTGCCGTTCTAGAAGATCGACTACGTGCTCATCCATTGGTAAGCCAGTGCCTAGTAGTGGGTGACAACCAGCCATTTATCGCAGCTCTTGTAACAATTGATCCAGATGCAATTAAAGGCTGGGTCACTAATAACAAGAAAGATGGCGCAACGATTCCTGACCTAGTCAATGATCCAGATCTAGTTGCAGCAATTCAAACTGCAGTTGATGAAGCTAATAAGGCAGTTAGCCGCGCCGAATCAATTCGTAAATTCACAATCTTGCCAACAGATTTCACTATTGCTGGCGGACATTTAACTGCAAAACTTTCCGTAAAGCGACATGTCGTAGCTAAGGAGTTTGCAAAAGAGATTGAAGCATTATTTGCAACGTGAAAAATGAGTTTGTAGCTCTTGCTCAAGAGTTGCACGATGGAATAGCCCAGGACTTAGTTGGCCTGGGCTTTTCCATTGATAACGCAATTTCTCATAGTAGTAATCCTGACACTAGAACCGAGTTACGCACTGTCAGATTTGAGATAACTGAATTAATTGAAAAGGTCAGGGTTGAAATACACCGGCTGAGGACGTTGCCCTCCTATCCAGTTGATTCCACCGCTCCCCTGGCATATGAACTCAACCGCATCTTTAATGAAGTAATACGAAACGTAGAACAACACTCAAAAGCCACATCCTTATCAATATCGATTACAGACAATGGAATAGGCGGGGCCTCCACTAAAGATGGATCTTTCGGGCTCGTTGGAATACGCGAACGTGTGAAAAGTTTGCGTGGGGAAACCCTTATTGAGTCAGATCAGAATGGGACAAGAATTGATATAAATATTCCATTGGACAGAAATGACGCGAGTTTTAGTAGTTGATGATCATGCAGTTGTTAGAGCTGGTTTGATCAGTGCTTTATCTCAAGCAGAGTTTGAAGTTGTTGGCTCGGCTGGAACTGTGGCCGAGGCTTTGGCGCAAATCGCTCACTTAAATCCTGATGTTGTAGTCATTGACCTAAATCTTCCAGATGGTTCGGGCTTTGACATAGTCCAATGGATTCGATCGATATCCAAAACTATGGGAATTGTGATACTTACCCTTAACTCTGGCACCGAATTCATTACGGCAGCTTTAAAATCAGGCGCAAATAGTTTCGTAGTCAAAAACGCTCCCGTGTCGGAGATAATTGCAGCAATCCACCACTGTGTTACTTCTCCCTCCACTTTTTCAGCTCAAGGATTAAGCACATTAATGACCTCGGCAAAAATCTCTCTTACTGCTCGAGAGATTGATGTACTTAAAATGATCTCTCTTGGATTAAGTAATCAGGAGATTTCGCTAAGGCTTTTTCTTAGCCAGTCAACTATCAAGTCTCACATCACATCTATTTTTAGAAAATTAGGGGTTGATAACCGAGTCAGTGCTATTAACTTCGCCCGAGAATATGGATTACTGCTTAAGTAGGCGCTCGAAAGCCTCTGACCAAATCTGCCATCTCCACTTTTCAACAACCCATGTTCGCCCATACTCTCCCATACGCTTTGAGCCTTCAGGATCTTTGAGAAATTTAATTACCGACCGAGCAATAGCTGTGGTGTCCCTTCCGTCTACTACTTGACCAGTTTTTCCATCTTCAACTGCATCTGGTGCGCCGCCAGATGAACCAGCAATAACAGGGAGTCCACATGCACTTGCTTCTAAGTATGCAATTCCCAAACCTTCAACTTCCAGACCGGCAAAACGGGAACGTGATGGCATTGCAAACAGATCCCCAACACATATGTACTCGGGTAGTTGTTCATAGTTAATGCGTCCAGCAAATGTCACATGTTCTTCTAGATTTAGCTGCCTTACTTTCTCAAATAATTTCTGCTGGTATGGACCCTGACCAACTATAAGTAGATGAGCATTAGAAACTTCTTTCAAAACTAGTGGTATGGCCTCTATGAGTCGATCTTGACCTTTGCGATGAACTAGACGAGCCACGCAAACGATAGTTTTCTTCTCGCTTAACTTTAGCGACCGTCGCAGATTTTCAGAGTTTCTGGGAGAAAAATGTTCGGTGTCAATTCCAGGAGCGATCTTAATCATTGCGTTTTTTGCTGACAGAGTAAGTGGTCGAGAAATAATGCTACGAGTGAATTCACCCAAATAGGTCAGTGAGTCAACGCCTTGTCCTATTTTACGAAGCAGTAAATTGAAGGGAAATACTTTTGCCCACCACACTTCATGTCCGTGAGTTAAGGCAACGATTCGAACAACACCAGATCGCCTCATTGAGTATGCAAGCAGCCCTAATGGTGCAGCTGCGCCAAAGGCCGCCGTTTTGATCTTCTCTTCTCTAATCAAAGCTGAAATCCTGCGAGCGACGATAGGCGTGGGAAGCAATATCTTTGACGGATCTCGTACGATCTTTACTCCATACGTTGACATCCATTGATCATCATAATCTTGTGAACTCTCTTGTGATGATGTGTACACGATAGTACTTGCAAATGGCCTGCGCTGAATAAGCCCGATAATGAAAGTTTCGATGCCACCGGCCCGAGGCCCAAAATCATTGGTGACAAATAGAACTTTGTCACCCGTACTAGCCATGTGAGCAAGGCTAACTCTCTCAGGCCTTCAAGTTCAACTGGGTGAAAGCCATGATCTATTTTCCCAGTGCCTATCTCACCTAAATTAGGTGATAATTGCCCGATGAGTACGATCGCAACACTTGTCGTTGGTCAAGATGGTGCTACAACTAAAAGTGGATCGTCCAAAAATATTAGTTCATCGGCCGATCGTGCGTCATTTCTTGCGCGCCGCCGCAATGCAGATGCAATCATCATTGGAGGCAATACTGCTAGAAATGAACCATACTCGAAGACACCCGCACCGCTAATTATCTGTTCTAGAAGTTCGACTAATCCAGTTCCAGAAAATGAAAGAGCTCAGGTTTGGAACTGCTCACCTGGTGAAGCAATTGATAAAGCTCGCACAATGTTTGGCCAAAACATCCTCATTGAGGGCGGCGCGCAAATGATTGTGGAGCTAATCGATAACCAAAAAATTGATCAACTTGAATTGAGTAAGACCCAGGTAACTGGCGGTGAAAACGTGGTGGATTGGCAAAAACTCTTATCTCAGTTTAAGCGCGTAGAGATGAAGCAGATTGAGGATACGCAATTCTTTTCAGCTTCCAATTGAATAGCGACCTAAATAGCGACCAAAACTGGTCAAAAATGCTAGAAAGCAGAGATAAGAGAGACACCGGTTACGGCTAAACCAATACCAATGTATTGAACTTTATGAAGTCGCTCATTGAGTAACTTGAAAGCAAGGAGTGCGGTTGCGATTGGAAAAAGAGAACCAAAGACCATCGCCACTGAAACCAAGCCCTTTGTCGTTGCCACACCCAGAAGGAGATTTGCCATAAAATCTGCAGCACCAATAAAGATTAGAAGCGGCAGATCACTCCTCTCAAACTTTCCTGAGGTTCTAAATTTCAATGCAATAGCAATAGTTACAAAGAATGTGGCTCCGCGCATAGAAACCATAGTTAACAATGCACTTGATTCAGAACCAATGGCCATGAAAGTCAGTGAAACTCCAAAACCGGCTGCGGCTCCTAAAGCAAGCAATAACGGTTTTATCGGCATTCTTTGTGATAGCTCAGGCCCACTTGCACAAAAAACTCCCGCTAGCGCAACAAATATTCCAATTAAGGCTAACGTTGAAAGTTTATCTCCAGTTGCTAATGCGTAAGCAAGAGGAATAACTGCACTCATCGAAGCGATCGGTGCAACTACACCCATTCGGCCAGTTGATAAGCCTGCATACAGACAAGCAAGTCCAATGTATCCGGCTAATCCTGCAAGTGCTCCTGGAATTAAATATCCATCAAAGCCAAGAGCTTTTCCTTGCCAACTTCCAGAGATAACAAGAATCAAAAGGCCAACAAACAATCCAATCACCTGAGAAAATCCCAATACTGCAAATGGATGATGCTTCTTGCTCATACGACCAGCAAAAAAATCTGCCGATCCCCATAACGCACTAGACAAAAGCGCCAATAATGATGCCATTGCCTAAGCCTACCGCCCCGCCTCCCATAAAAACCTCTTTGTAATCTTTATCCTTAATGCATGGATGCAAATGGATTTGAGCGGTTAATCGATCAGCTTCGTACATTTACACCAAGATCTGAAGTGATGCTCACAGAGGTGCCTGCTCCGCAAAAATTAGCAACATATGCTTTTGCTTTTTCTGCCGATGTTTCCAACGGCTTACTCGGTGATAAAGAAGATGAAATTGCAAATGGACGATTTGTTTTACTGCACGAGCCAGGTGGTCAAGCAACCTGGGATGGAGAGTTCCGATGCGTAACTTTCGTCAGCGCTGATGTGGATCCAATAATGCAAGAAGATCCCTTACTGCCGGAAGTTGGTTGGAGTTGGTTTCTAGAATCTCTGCAAAATAATGGGTGTACCTATAACTCGCCAAGTGGCACTGTAACTAGAGTAACTAGCGCCTCTTTTGGAAAACTCTCACCTCGCAAAAATGAAGCTGAAATTGAGATACGCGCTTCATGGACTCCAATAGTGAGTAACCCAACTCTAATAATCTATCACATAGATAGCTGGTGTAAATTGATTTGCGAAGTTGCTGGATTGCCTCCTATTCCTGAAGGAGTCTCTGCGATTACATCAAGTCGTCGTAATTAAATATGAGTGAAGAGGTTATCGCTGTTCCATTACTGGCCCCTGCCGGTGGAACACCCAAGGTCATAGATACAGAACCTGGACTCGCAGAAGCGATAGACGAATTAAAGAGGGGCACAGGTCCTTTTGCAGTAGATGCAGAGCGCGCATCTGGATTTAGATACAGCGCTAGAGCTTACTTAATTCAGATAAAAAGAAATGGCGGCGGACTTCACCTGATCGATCCAATAGCCTTTGGAGTCAATCATCCATTGATTCTTGAGCTAAATGATGTACTCAACTCCGATGAAGTTATTTTGCATGCAAGTACACAAGATCTGCCCTGTCTGCGGGAAATAGGAATCAACCCGCAGCGATTGTTTGATACTGAACTTGCCGGACGAATCGCAGGATTGCCTCGCGTTGGACTTGGGCCACTTCTAGAATCATTAATGGGGGTCTCATTAGCAAAAGAACACAGTGCTGCAGATTGGTCGGTCCGGCCACTTCCTGAAAATTGGCTCACATATGCAGCTTTAGATGTTGAATTACTAGTTGAGCTGCGCGATCGCATGTACCAAATGTTATTGGAGAGTAAAAAACTTCCGTGGGCCATGGAGGAATTCGCCTCAATTTTATTGGCGCCCCCACCACCGCCTCGAATTGATCCATGGCGTCGCACTTCAGGAATGCACAAAATTAAGCGAAGAGATCAATTAGCGATAGTTAGATCCCTTTGGATCGCTCGGGATAAAGTTGCTAGTCAGAGCGACATCGCTCAAGGAAAGCTACTCAATGACAATGCAATTGTTGAGTTAGCTATCTCTGCTCCAACAACAAAAAAAGAGTTTGAAAAAGCATTACGTCCGCTGGGCCTACGTGCTCGTTGGTTAGAAAATCTACCCTTGTGGCTGGAAAGTATTGCATCGGCAGTTGCCTTACCAGAGCAAGAGTGGCCACAACTGCGCACCAATGCTGATTCGCTGCCTCCAATTAAGTTATGGCGAGATAAGTTTCCGGAAAAATACGCACCACTTTCTCATGCACGGCTGCGCCTTGAAAAAATCTCGGAAGAGAACAGCATTCCTGTAGAGAATCTGATTACGCCAGAACTGGTCCGTCGAATTTGCTGGAACCCACCCTCGGGATCAACTGAGCAATTACAGGTGGAGGCCGTAGAAAAAGCACTCAGCAATCTTGGAGCTCGCTCGTGGCAAGTTAACTTGGTAGGACAGGCGATATCTGAGGCTTTGTTAGAAAAAGAGGCGGTTCCGGCTCCCGTAGAAGAAGAAGCAGCAGCCGTAAGCACGGAGTGATTTACTCCACCTGTCCTAGTTGATTTGGCATTGTCCAGAGACCTTACTCACGAGTAACATCTTCCCCATATCGCTAACAAGGGAAGTTTCATGACTCGCACCGTTGTCCTCGTTGATGCCGTTCGCACACCATTTGGGAAGGCTGGCGGCATGTACGCCGGAACCAGAGCAGATGACTTAATGGTGCGAGCAATTCGTGGTTTGCTCGATCGCAATCCCAAAGTAGATCGTTCGACAATTGAAGATGTAGCAATTGCAGCTGCAACTCAGACCGGTGATCAAGGTATGAACATTGGACGAAGTACCGCGCTCCTTTCTGGTTTACCTAACACAGTTCCTGGTTACTCAATCGATAGATGGTGCGCCGGTGCAATGACCGCTGTAACGACAATTGCAGGTGCTATTGCAATGGGAACAAATGATCTTGCAATAGCAGGCGGCGTTGAACACATGGGTAACCACCCAATCGGAGAAGGCTTAGATCCGAATCCTCGATATTTAGCAGAGAGAATTGTTGAGCAAGATGCACTTGCAATGGGAGCAACTGCAGAGCGTTTGCATGATCGTTTCCCTCAACTAACAAAATTACGCGCAGATCAATTCGCACTTAACTCTCAAATCAAAACTGCAAAGGCATACAGTGAAGGAAAGATCCAGCGAGATTTAATTCCTACTGCTGCAAGAAACGCTGAACTTGGTTGGGGGGTTGCAACAGTTGATGAACCGCCTCGCCCTCAAACTACGATGGAAGGTTTAGCTGGGTTAAAAACACCTTTTCGACCAGCAGGACGCGTCACACCAGGAAACTCTTCCGGGCTAAATGATGGTGCAACGGCAGCTTTGCTTGCTAGCGAAGAGAAGGCGTTAGAACTTGGACTCACAATCAAAGCAAAACTTGTCACCTTCGCATTTGTTGGTGTTGAACCAGAGATCATGGGTTACGGCCCGGTACCGGCAACTCTAAAAGCTTTGAAGCAGGCCGGATTAAAAATTGAAGATATTGGTGCTTTCGAAGTTAATGAAGCATTCGCAGTTCAAGTAATTGCATTTTTGGATCACTTTGGAATTGCCGATGATGATCCTCGCGTCAATCCATATGGTGGCGCCATCGCTGTTGGTCACCCGTTGGCATCTTCTGGAGTTCGATTGATGCTCAATCTTGCTCGCACTTTCGAAGAAAAACCTGAAGTTCGATACGGCATTACAACAATGTGTATTGGTTTAGGCATGGGCGGCACAGTCATCTGGGAAAATCCACACTTTAAGGGATCAAAATAATTATGAGCACAAACATAACATTGCCAGCAGGAGCGCCAGAAGAAGTCGTTACGCACGCACTTGTCCGTGACATTGACTTAGCAGCATTTGGTGGTCAAGGCTCATTAGCGTTGATTACTTTAGACAACTCTCTAGATCACAATCGACCAAATACTTTTGGTCCTCAATCACTAACCGCATTAGATGCAGCGATCACAGATGCGATTGGTCGCAAACCAGCAGCCATCGCAATTACGGGAAAGCCCTTTATTTTTGCTGCCGGTGCTGATCTTTCAGCCCTTGCATTCCTAAATGATCACAGCCAAGCAATGGCTATTGGAAAACTTGGCCATGATGTCTTTCGTAGATTAGGCGAATCAAAGATTCCAACCTTTGCCTTCATTAACGGCCTTGCACTAGGTGGTGGACTCGAAGTCGGCCTTCACTGCCACTACAGAACACTCTCATCAACTGCATTTATTGCACTTCCTGAAGTTTTCTTGGGGCTAGTTCCAGGATGGGGCGGCGCCACAATATTGCCAAAACTAATCGGCCCAGAGCGCGCAGTTCAAGTGATCATGCTGAACGCACTCAATAACAATACGATGTTGAAATCAAAAGATGCTCTAAAGCTTGGCGTAGTCGATGCAGTCTTTGATCCAGCAGATTATTTAGAGCGATCAATTTCATTTGCAGTTGGCGTTCTAAATGGAAGTACAAAAATTGAACGCCCCGATTACAGTAACGATCCAGCATGGGATAGTGCATTGGCTACCGGAAAGGCTGCTGCGCTGAAAAAATATGGTGGCGCTGAAATAGCATCACCTACTAAAGCGCTGGAATTAATAGCAGCTGCAAGAAAAAGCGATCTTGGTACCGGATTTGATGCAGAGGATAAAGTACTTGCAGACTTAGTAATGTCTGATCCTCTTCGCGCATCTTTGTATGCATTTAATTTGATTCAGAAGAAACGAAAGAAGGTTGAGGGTGCACCTAAGCCTGCCCTTGCACGAAAAGTAACCAAGGTGGGAGTTGTAGGTGCTGGTTTAATGGCATCTCAGTTAGCGCTACTTTTATTGAGAAATCTTAAGTGTCCTGTTGTGATGACTGATATAGATCAGGCCCGCGCTGATAAAGGAGTCGCATGGGTTAAAAATGAACTAGATAAGTTGGTAGAGAAGAAGCGTATGAGCGCTGAAGCTGCTGCACGTCTGGCTCTCTTGATTTCAGGATCAGCTGACCAAAAGGTTTTTGCCAATTGCGATTTTGTCATCGAGGCCATTTTTGAGGAGCTTTCACTAAAGCAAGAACTATTGAAAAAGTTAGAGGCTATTGTCTCCCCTGAATGTGTTTTAGCGACAAATACGTCCTCTCTATCAGTTGAAGCAATGACACAGGGATTAAAAAATCCAGAGCGAGTAGTTGGATTCCACTTTTTCAATCCTGTAGCTGTCATGCCGTTGCTAGAAGTAGCGCGCACTTCGACAACTGATGATGCAACCACTGCTACAGCAATTGCAGTTGGTAAAGAACTGAAAAAAGTAATGATCATCTGTAAGGATGCTCCGGGCTTTGTTGTAAATCGACTCTTAACGCGCTTTATGGGTGAAGTTACTGACGCAGTAGATGAGGGAACTCCTCCTGCTGTTGCAGATGCTGCGATGATGGAGATTGGATTCCCAATGTCGCCATTCCAACTTCTAGATCTTGTTGGTCCAGGCGTGGCACTCCATGTGTCAGAGACTCTGCACAAGAATCTTGGACCGCGCTATCGAATCTCACCAACAATGCAGCGCATGGTGAAAGAGGGCGTTCGTAACTTCTACATCAAAAATGAAGATGGAACATTTGCTCCTAACCCTGCCGCGATTGCACTTGTAGAAAAGGGAAACACCCCCTCAACTGCAGAGCAAGTTCGCGAACGAGCGTTAAAAGCTTTGGCTGAAGAAGCGCGATCAATGTTGGATGAGGGTGTTGTGTCATCTCCTGCTGAAATCGATTTGTGTATGTTGATGGGTGCTGGTTGGCCAATGCATTTGGGTGGGATTTTGCCTTACTTAGATCGTGAGGGAATTAGTGAGTCAACTTCAGGAAAGCGATTCCACGACAAAGGTGTTGCATCACTTCCTGCTTAAAACTAACAACTTCGTTACAAGTCCAAATAAAGGTTACTTCTCCTCTAGGCCATGAACTAGAAGAGCAGCATGTCTAGTCGAATGCCTTTCGAGGTCTACACTAAGACAAATGACTGAACTCTATGAAGGCACAACGAAAAACGGTTTAAGTGCAGTTCTAAGCAACCTAAAGAGTTTCCCTAAAGATACAACGCTTGGAACTCTGGTCTCGGGGTTCTTGGTTGTTCTAGTTGCAGTTACTGGTCCAATCGTCATTCAACTCACGGCAGCAAAAAATGGATCCTTTACTGATGCTCAAACATCTAATTGGATTTTTATCACCTGGCTGACCTCTGGACTCTTTGGCCTTTTCCTTAGCCTGCGCTTTCGAATGCCAATGATTGGCTCTCCTTCGACTGCATCAATGGTTTTATTAGTAACAAGCCTGCAGGCACATTCAATTAATGAGGCTGTTGCTTCTTACATAATCGTCGCAATTACGTTCATCGTCATTGGCGCAACTGGTGCCATGCGAAAGATTATGAAATTCATTCCTCATGAAGTGATTATGGCCATGCTTGCAGGTGTCCTATTCCAATTTGGAGTACAAATCTTTACTTCTTTTACTGCAGAACCATGGCTTGTATCCATAATGGTTGTGGTTTTCTTCCTTGCACGAAGGTTCAATGTTAGAACACCTGTTGTGCCTGTCTTTATCGTTGGAATTGTTCTCACTGTTGCCTTAGGTAAGCTCCAATTTAATGGAGCAGATTTATTCTGGGTGCATCCTCAATTTATTCAACCAGATTTCACTTGGGCTAGTGCAATTAACCTGGCACTTCCAATGCTTCTAGCAACTCTTGCCACACAATATGCCCCAGGATTTACCGTATTGCGATCAGCCAAATACCAACCTCCCATCAAATATTCAATATTGACTGGAGGATTTATTTCACTTTTCACAGCACCCTTTGGAAATACAGGAGTTAATACCTCAACGATTACTGCAAATATCGCAGTTGGTGAACATGCCGATCCAGATAAAACGACTCGCTATACAGCAGGGGTTTTGTGTGGAGTTTTTTACATTACGGCCGCAATTTTTACTATCCCAATAATTGATCTATTTAATATGCTTCCACCTGCCATGATTGCAACAATCGCTGGTTTGGCATTGATGCCAGCTTTGGCCAACTCGCTTCATGAATCTGTAGCCGGTGTTCAAGGACGTGAAGTAGCCATGGCAACGCTATTAATTACGATCAGCGGTATCCAACCGCTGGGGCTTGGTTCACCTTTTTGGGGTCTTGTTGCCGGAATTGTGCTTAGTGCTATTCCATTTAGAACCCTGAAAAACTGAACGTAAACTTTAGAGAAGTGACCTCAGTACAAACTGCATGATTCCACCGTGTCGGTAGTAATCAGCTTCTCCTGGCGTATCAATTCTAACTTTTGCGGTGAAGCTCTTGTCTCCGGCAGTTACGGTGAGCTCTTTTGGAACTCCCCCGTTATTGAGAGCGGTGATGCCTGCAATTGAAAACACTTCCGTCCCATTGAGTCCTAATGATTCTGCAGATTCGCCACTCTTAAACTCCAATGGAAGAACTCCCATTCCGATCAAGTTTGAACGGTGAATTCTTTCAAAACTTTCTGCAATAACCGCTCTCACGCCAAGCAAAGCGGTGCCTTTAGCAGCCCAGTCCCGAGATGATCCTGATCCATATTCCTTACCTGCAAGAATTACTAATGGAACTCCTGCCTTCTGATAAGCCATGGATGCATCAAATATTGTTGTTTGTTCTCCGCCACTGAGGAAGTTGCGAGTGTATCCACCCTCAACTCCATCAAGTAAAAGATTCTTTAAGCGAATATTTGCAAAAGTTCCGCGAATCATAATTTCATGATTTCCACGTCTAGAACCGTATGAGTTGAAGTCTGCTCGCTCGATTCCATGCTCTGCAAGATAAATTCCAGCTGGAGAATCAGCCTTAATGTTTCCTGCTGGAGAAATGTGATCTGTTGTTACTGAATCCCCAAGTATTGCAAGCACTCGGGCCCCAGAGATATCTGTAACGGGAGTTGGTTGCTTAGGCATCCCATCAAAGTATGGCGGTTTGCGCACATAGGTTGACTTCGCGTCCCACTCAAAAATCTTGCCTGTAGGAGTTGCCAGAGATTTCCAGCGATGATCGCCTTCAAATACCGTTGCATAATCTTTCTTAAACATTTCAGATGAAATAGAGGCATCGATCACGCTTTGAATTTCCTGTGGTGATGGCCAAATATCCTTCAGATAAACATCGTTACCGGCTGTGTCTTTGCCTAAAGAATCCTTTTCAAAGTCATGGTCCATGGTTCCAGCGATTGCATAAGCAACGACTAGCGGTGGGGATGCCAAGTAATTCATCTTTACTTCCGGACTGATGCGACCTTCAAAATTTCGATTACCTGAAAGCACTGCGGTAACAGCCAAATCGCCTTCACCAATGGCTTTTCCGACTTCGATAGGAAGTGGGCCAGAGTTTCCAATGCATGTTACGCAGCCGTATCCGACCAAGTGGAAACCAAGGGCCTGCATATACTGAGTTAGATCTGCGCGATCGTAATAATCTGTTACTACTTTAGATCCTGGCGCAAGAGTTGTTTTCACCCAAGGCTTAGATTTCAATCCCTTTTCTACAGCTTTCTTTGCTAGTAATGCAGCACCAATCATTACTGAGGGATTTGATGTATTTGTACAAGATGTTATTGATGCAATAACAACATCTCCATTTTTTACGCGTGTTGCACCAGCTTTAACTTCATCCCTACTTGTCTTATCACTTAGGTAAGAAGGAAGAATCTTTTCAAAGGCAGTTTTTGAATCACTGAGTGCAATTCGATCTTGTGGTCTTTTTGGACCAGAGATCGATGGAACTACCGTAGAAAGATCAAGCTCTACCACTTGGGAGAAGCGAGGCTCAACTGACGGGTCATGCCACATTCCTTGCTTCTTTGAATATTCTTGAACAAGTGCGATCTGCTCATCGCTGCGTCCTGTTAGACGAAGATATCGAAGTGTTTCTTCATCAATTGGAAAGATTGCACAGGTTGAACCATATTCAGGGCTCATGTTTCCGATGGTTGTGCGATTTGCCATTGGAACAGAGGCAACACCTGGACCAAAGAACTCTACAAACTTTCCTACAACTCCTACCTTGCGCAAAATCTCTGTGATTGTTAGAGCCATATCGGTAGCTGTGGTTCCCAATGGAAGTTGACCAGTTAACTTAAAGCCAACAACTTTAGGAATGAGCATCGAAACTGGTTGACCCAATAACGCGGCCTCGGCTTCAATGCCACCTACTCCCCAACCTAAAACTCCCAAACCATTGACCATCGTTGTGTGTGAATCGGTACCTACGACAGTGTCAGGGTAGGCACGGACAACGCCATCTACAGAGCGAACCATTACTACGCGTGCCAGATATTCAATATTTACTTGGTGAACAATTCCTGTGCCTGGTGGGACTACTTTGAACTCATCAAATGCACTTTGTCCCCAACGTAAAAATCTATATCGTTCTTGATTGCGCTCATATTCGATATCGGTGTTCTGTTCAAAAGAATCCTTTGTACCGAACTTATCTGCAATTACAGAGTGATCGATGACCAACTCTGCCGGTGCAAGCGGGTTAACTTTGGATGGATCTCCACCCAACTCCACGATTGCCTCGCGCATTGTTGCAAGATCTACAACACATGGGACACCAGTGAAGTCCTGCATCACTACACGCGCAGGAGTAAATTGAATCTCTGTATCTGGTTCTACTGATGGGTCCCAATTAGCCAACGCTTTGATGTGGGCCTGAGTGATGTTGGCACCATCTTCTGTACGCAGAAGGTTTTCTAATAGTACTTTCAAGCTGAAGGGAAGATTAGAGGCCCCTTCGATAGCTGAGATGTCAAAAATCTCAAAACTCTTGCCCGCAACTTCCAAGTTTTTCTTTGCGTTAAAAGAGTTTTTACTCACCCGTGTACCCCTTAAATTCTACGTTTACCGGCGCTCAAGATACATCAGTCTGAGCATAGAGGGCAACACATTCGATGTGATGTGTCATTGGAAAGAGATCAAAAGCACGAATTTTCACCAAGGAAAAACTGTGATGTGCAAGATAGGCAGTGTCTCTGGCAAGTGCTGCTGGATCACAGGCAACATAAATTATTGAACGTGGTCCGAGTCGTGCTATTTGAGCAACAACCTCTTTACCTGCACCTTCCCTTGGTGGATCCAATACAACAACATCGGCAGTAGAAATTCGAGGTAAATGCTGGGCAACATCACCAGAAATAACTTTTACATTCGGTGAGGAAGCAAAGTTTTTTGCAGCATCACTGGTTGCAGATTTACTGCCTTCAATTAGTTCAACATGACCGCTCTGCCCAACTGCATCTAGGATTGCAGCGGTAAATAAACCGACACCTCCGTATAGATCAAGAACGTGATCTCCGGGTTTAAAAGCTGCAAACTCTAAAACGGCCTTAGTTAAGACTTCTGGTGCATCTTTGTGACTCTGCCAAAAAGATTCATGGTTAACTTCGAGAACTCGATTTAATACTTTTTCATGCAGTATTGCAGGACCTTCAGTAACTCTGGCCCGCTGCTGGCCCTCTTTGCTGGCCAACGCAACGGTTCTCTCG
>Ga0208009_1000233_pt1 | contig 15668 bp, 16 predicted proteins | sample Wag4_2014_7_16_FD_187364 | JGI IMG/M metagenome (GOLD analysis project Ga0208009, IMG submission 187364) | Fresh water mixed with fracking chemicals microbial communities from Ohio, USA - Utica-2 Time Series FC 2014_7_16 (SPAdes) (version 2) ...
GCTCATCGACAATTACGATTCCTTTACCTACAACCTCGTTCAGGCGTTTCTCATTTTGGGCGCCGAGGTTGACGTGCGTCGCAACGATGCCGTAACCGTTGCCGAAGCGTTAGCGAGCACGCCGACCCATGTGTGCATTTCACCTGGGCCTGGAACGCCCTATGAAGCGGGTGTCTCGATGGAGATCATCCGCGCTTTCGCTGGAAAGGTGCCGGTTTTCGGCGTTTGTCTCGGGCATCAATCCATCGTTGAAGTATTCGGTGGCAAAGTGGTGCGCGCCGGAAGATTGATGCATGGCAAGACCTCGCAAATTACGCACGACGGCCTAGGACTTTTCGAGGGTTTACCGAATCCTTGTGAGATTGGTCGTTATCATTCTTTGATCGCACAGCCTGAAAGCTTACCCGAGCATCTTCTGGTCACGGCACGCACGGCCGAGGGTGAAATCATGGGTGTGCGTCATCGTGAGTTGATGGTGGAAGGTGTGCAATTCCATCCCGAAAGCGTCTTGACGCCCGACGGTCCAAGATTGATGGGTAACTTTCTGGCGCAGAGCGGAGGTCGGCGTGGCTGAGGCCGTCATGGAAATGTCTGTCAAAGAAATGCTCGAGCATATTCTCGACGGTCATCACTTGACCGAAGAGGAGAGTGCGCGACTGCTCAAAGGGTTGACGGACTCGGCATTGTCGCCAGCGGTAGCAGGCGCCATTCTCGCGGGTCTTCGCGCAAAAGGAGTGGTCGCTGCCGAGTTGCGCGGGTTCGCGAGCGGCATGCGCGAACTTGCGAGAAAGCCACAAGTTGATCCGCAGCTGCAGGCGCGCGCCATCGATATCGTCGGAACGGGTGGCGACGCATCGGGCAGCGTCAATATTTCCACCGGCACCTCGCTATTGGTTGCGGCGGGTGGGATCCCGGTCATCAAACACGGTAATCGATCGATCTCTAGCCGCAGCGGTAGTGCTGATGTGCTCGAGGCTCTCGGTTTGCCCCTGCCGCTCGATGAGCAGCGTGCGGGCCAATGCTTGAACGCGACGAGCTTCACTTTTCTATTCGCGCCGCACTATCACCCGGCGATGAAGGCGATCGCACCGATCCGACAAGCGCTCGGTATCCGAACGATTTTCAATGTGCTCGGCCCGCTGACGAATCCCGCGACTCCGCCCTTCCAGATCGTAGGCGCTTATAGCGAGCCCATGGCCAAACTCATGGCGGACACGTTAGCGGGCTTGCCAGGGCTCACACGCGCATTCGTGGTGCATGGCGCGCTCGGCTGGGACGAACCAACGACGGCGGGTCCTTTCGTGCTATTCGACGTGCGACCTGGCTCGGTGGTACGGAGCGTTCGTGGTCCCGTCGATTATGGATTGCGAACGTGTACTGCCACGGAGCTTGCGGGTGGCGATGCGATCCAAAACGCAGCGGCTCTGAGAGCCGTGTTCGAAGGTCGCGATCTTGGCGCGCATCGCGACACCTTGCTGATGGGCGCTGCTCTGGCGTTTGAGTGTGCGGGGTTTGCTGCAGGTCCGACGGACGGCATCGCTCGTGCAAACGCGATCATAGATTCAGGTGCTGCCAAGCAGATGTTGCAGCAGCTCGCGGAGTTTGGGCGTGGCTGAAGATTTTCTCGCCGCGATGGCCGCAAGCAGTCGACGTCGAGTCGAGGCTGCCAAAGCACAGTTAGCCGAGACCGAGCTCGTCGCGTCGCTGACCGATTTGCCACCTGCGCCCGCGTTGCAACTCTCCAGCCAAGGTTTCGACGTCATCGCCGAAATGAAATTGCGTTCGCCGGCGCTCGGTCAGTTGCGAAGCAAAATGGATGACTCCGCTGATCAACGCATTCGCGCGTATGTTCAAGGCGGCGCCGCGGCTATCTCGGTGCTTACCGAGCCTGATCGATTCGATGGCTCGCTCGACCATCTACGTGCGGCATCGGCGTTGAGAGTAGTCCAGCAGTCAGCGGACGGATGTGCGCGACGTATTCCAACGATGCGCAAAGATTTCTTGGTAGATCCGTATCAAGTCTTGGAAGCGCGTGCGGCAGGTGCAGGTGGTGTCTTGTTGATCGTCAGAATGTTGCACGATCCCACTTTACAACGACTTTGTGAGACGGCGCTCAAGCAAAGACTCTTCGTATTAATTGAAACATTCGATCTCGCTGACATCGAACGTGCCAATCGATTGATCGAGCAGCTGCGATCGAACGACACTGCTTTATTGATCGGAGTCAACAGTCGTGATCTTGTCAGTTTGCAAGTCGTTCCGGATCGTCTCGAGAAACTAGTGTCTCAGTTGCCCGATTCCGTTCCTCGCGTCGCCGAGAGCGGTGTGATCACACCATCGGATGCCGCACGGATGGCGAGCGCTGGATACGATTTGGCTTTGATCGGCGGCGCGCTGATGCAAGCGACGGATCCTGAGGCGCATTTAGCAGCCATGTTGCGTGCGGCACGCGACGCCGCTGGGCAGCGACGAGCCTCTTTGCGAGAGCGACCATCGTGACCTCGCCTTGGATCAAAGTATGTGGACTCACCGACGTAACCGCCGTCGCGACTGCTTTAGAGCAGCAAGTCGATGCCATCGGCTTCGTATTTGCGCCATCGCCGCGTGAAGTGACGATCGATCAAGCGCTTCGTTTGGCGGAACCTGCGCGCGGCAAGGCGTTGTGCGTAGCGGTGACTTTGCACCCCTCCAGTGAGCTCGTCAGCCATCTTCTCGAGGCGTTCGAGCCTGATTTGTTACAGATAGATTTGACAGATCTGGCTTCGCTGCCGCCGATCGATCCGAGTCGTATACTGCCAGTCGTGCGTCAGCAACAAGCTGTGCCGACAACATGGCCGGCGCGCGTTTTGTTCGAAGGGCCTCGTAGTGGCGCAGGTCTCACGGCCGATTGGCAGCAGGCTGCGCAACTTGCCGCTGTGACCGAGTTGGTTTTGGCTGGTGGCTTATCGGCTACCAATGTGGTCGCTGCGATTCGCGAAGTACGTCCCTTCGGCGTGGATGTATCGAGTGGTGTCGAGATGTCACCTGGCCGCAAATCGCCGCAGAAGATCATCGAATTCGTCGAGGCGGCACGTAGCGTCTCTGCAGGAGTGTGAAAGATGAACGCCCATGTGAAATTCAGTGCCGAGGATCAGCGTCGCATGCTCGATGCCGAGCTTGGCGGCCAATATCCTGATGCGCGAGGTCGCTTCGGTCCTTATGGCGGTCGATATGTACCGGAAACTTTGATTCCGGCACTCGAGCGTCTCGAGGCAGGCATGCGCGAACATTTGTACCGCGCTGATTTCCAGAAGGAATTGACCGATCAATTACGTCATTGGGTCGGACGTCCTACGGCATTGAGTTATGCGCCGCGCCTCTCCGCTGCTTGGGGCGCTGAGATTTGGTTCAAACGTGAAGATCTCGCTCACACGGGCGCTCACAAGATCAACAATGCTCTAGGCCAAGCGCTGCTAGCAAAACGTTTAGGTGCAAAACGTATCGTCGCGGAGACGGGCGCGGGACAGCATGGCGTGGCGAGTGCCGCGGCCTGTGCACGCCTTGGTTTGCCGTGCATCGTCTACATGGGGGCCATCGACATGGAGCGACAGGCGCCGAACGTGGGTCGTATGCGTCTGATGGGAGCACAGGTGGTTCCCGTGACCGGTGGCGATCAAACATTACGCTCTGCTATCGATGAGGCCTTGCGCGATTGGGTCTCTGATCCAATGGAAACTTTTTATTTACTCGGTTCGGCCGTAGGCCCACATCCATACCCCTATTTAGTGCGTGAGCTGCAGGCGATCATCGGTCGCGAGGCTCGTGCGCAATATTTGGAGCAGAACGGCCGTTTGCCTGATGCCGTATTTGCCTGTGTCGGTGGTGGTTCAAACGCGATTGGCATGTTTCACGCGTTCGTTCCCGATGCATCGGTCGAGATCGTGGGCGTCGAAGCGGGTGGGCGAGGCGTGAACTTGGGTGAAAATGCCGCGAGCCTCTCTTACGGATGGCCGGGTGTGCTACAAGGTTGCTATTCCTTGCTGCTGCAAGATGAGAACGGACAGATTCACGAGACCGACTCCATCTCTGCCGGTCTCGATTACCCGGGTGTCGGACCCGAACATGCCTTGTTGATGTCAGCTGGCCGCGTGAAGTACGAGTCTGCAACCGATGAGGAGGCGCTATTGGCTTTGACCGAGTGCGCGAAGCTCGAAGGTATTTTGCCTGCGTTAGAAACGGCGCATGCACTCCACGGTATAAAGCGTTGGGCGCGCACTCACCAAGGTGCGCAAGTCATCCTGTGTATGTCGGGTCGTGGTGATAAAGATATGCCGACCTTGCAAAGAACGATCTTGGCGGAGAGCGCATCGTGAAACCGAGTGAGCGTTTAGCCGAAGCGGTACGCGCCGCTTCCAACCGCGGCGCGCCCGCGATCGTCGCCTTCATGACAGCAGGCTTTCCGCGTAAGGAGCAGTTTCGCGAGCACTTGCTAGCGGTGGCGAGCGAGTCGGATGTCGTGGAAATCGGTGTCCCGTTCACCGACCCCATGGCCGATGGGATGACGATCCAGCGTTCCAGTCAAGCGGCGCTGAAACAGGGCGTCAGTTTGAAGTGGATCTTGTCGGAGCTGCGCAGTATGCAGCGACCGGCGGCGCCACTCGTGCTGATGAGCTACCTAAATCCTCTGCTGCAGTATGGTTATGAAGCGCTGGCTGCCGATGCCGCAGCAGCAGGAGTGTGTGGCTTCATCGTGCCCGATCTGCCTTTCGACGAGGGCGGCGAGCTACGCGCGGCACTCGCCGCACAAGGGGTGGCACTCGTACAAATGGTGACGCCAGTTACGACGCCGTCGCGATTGCAGCAGGTATGCGCCGCGAGTGAGGGCTTCGTCTACGCAGTGACGATGACCGGCACTACCGGCAAAAACGTCACCGTACCCGATACCGTGATCGACTACTTGAAAGCAGTGGCTGCCATTTCACCTGTACCGGTGTGCGCAGGCTTTGGCATCCGTTCGCGTGAGCAAGTCGACAAGTTACGTGATCATGTTGCCGGTGTTGTTGTGGGCTCGGCTTTGGTCGAGGTATTGGAGCGGAATGAAGATCCGCGCCCGTGGTTGCGGGTGCTACGCGGATGAGTGTTGTCGCCGAGCGGACAAAGCCATGGTGGACTGCGCTGTATGCGCAGGTTCTGATCGCCATCGTCGTCGGTGGAGCGCTCGGGCATTTCGCACCCGATATCGCCGTTCAACTGAAGCCGTTAGGCGACGCCTTCATTAAGCTTGTTAAGCTCGTCATCGCGCCGGTCATATTTTTGACCGTCGCCAGTGGTATTGCGAGCATGTCGTCGCTAGCGAGTCTCGGTAGTACGACCGGCAAGGCCTTGCTTTATTTCGTCGTCGTTTCGACCGGTGCGTTGGTGATCGGCCTTGTCGTTGCGAATGTTGTCAGACCTGGCGATGGTATGAATGTGGATCCGGCCACGATCGATGATGGCGCGGTGTCTGGTTATGTCGGTAAGGCGCAAGAGCAGGATATCGTCTCGTTCTTGCTCAATATCATTCCGGATACCTTTCTCGGCGCGTTGACGAGCGGACAGATTCTCTCTGTGCTTTTCATCGCGATCATTTTTGGTATCAGCGTCGCCAATCTTGATCAAAGCAGAAATCGCATCGTCGAAGGCTTGCATGTCATCAGCGATGCCTTCTTCAAGATGGTCACTTTGTTGATGCGATTTGCGCCGATTGGTGCATTCGGCGCTTTTGCGTTCACGATCGGCAAGTATGGGATCGACTCCATTGCCAATCTGGCCGCCTTGATCGCTACGTTTTATCTGACTTCTGCATTTTTTATCTTGGTGGTTCTCGGTCTGATTGCGCGGGCGTCTGGGTTTTCACTATGGCGCCTACTGACCTATCTGAAAGAAGAGCTTTGGCTCGTACTCGGCACGAGTTCGTCCGAATCGGCGCTCCCCTCACTGATGCGTAAGCTCGAGCAGGTAGGTTGTTCCAAGTCGGTCGTCGGGCTTGTCGTTCCCACCGGCTACTCGTTCAATCTCGACGGCACCAATATTTATATGACTTTGGCTGCGCTCTTCATTGCGCAGGCAACGGGTGTCGATCTGAGTCTCACCGACCAAGTGTTATTACTGCTCGTTGCGATCATCAGCTCTAAGGGTGCTGCCGGCGTCACTGGTGCAGGCTTCATCACTTTGGCGGCGACGCTCGCTGTCGTGCCCGCAGTGCCCGTCGCTGGAATGGCGTTGATTCTCGGAATCGATCGTTTCATGTCCGAATGTCGAGCCATCACCAATTTCATCGGTAATGCCGTTGCGACCATCGTCGTCGCACGCTGGGAAGGCGCCCTAGACGAAGATCGACTGTCGCGCGAACTCAAGGGCGAGTAACCGTGCGTAGCACAAGAGTTTTTGCGGCGAGCGTATTTTTGATCGCCGTGTCGTTCTTTTCGACGACGAGCTATGCGGGCCTTGCGGGAATCGACGTTCCAGGCTCAAAACGTCTGACCGTTGCCGATTGGGGTGGCGCGCCTATCACGCTCTGGTATCTCAGAGGCGCCGATGTGAAGGCCGATGCACCCATCGTCTTCGTCATGCACGGTGTCGGGCGAGATGCCGATCGCTATCTGGCCGAATGGCGTGAGATTGCATTGTCCAACGACATCATCGTGGTGGTACCGGAATACTCACAAGAGCATTTCCCAAGCAGTGCAGGTTATAACCATGGCGGCGTGTTCGATAAAGCAGGTCGCCTACAACCCAAGACGCGGTGGGCCTACTCTTCGATCGAGCCTTTGTTCGATGCGCTGCGACGCCACGAGAATTTGAGTGCTAGTCAGTATTGGCTTTTTGGCCACTCGGCAGGTGCACAGTTCGTGCATCGGTTCGTCATGCTCGGGATCGCCGAGCGGATGGTGGCTGCCATTGCTGCTAACGCCGGCTCATACATGTTTCCGGTCGATGACGTTGATTGGCCCTTCGGCTTACGAGGCGCCCCCGAAAGGAGTGCTGCGGGCGTCTTCGCCTCGCCGATGATTCTGATGCTGGGCGATGCGGATTCGGACCCTAATCATCGCAGTTTGCCGCGTCAGCCGGCGGCGATGGCGCAGGGCCCTCATCGGTTTGCTCGCGGTCAAAATTTCTACCGCACGTCGAGACAGATCGCAGAGCGCGCCGGTCAGCAATTTAATTGGTCATGTGTGATCGTCCCGGGTGTTGCGCACGACAATGCTGGCATAGCGCGCGCCGCCATCCGTATCATCAAGGGATGGAAACCCACACCCGGCGCCGATTGCGCTCGCTGATTTTGTTGTCTGCTTTAGCTGTAGTAACAGCAGCGGACACTCACGCCACGGACTTAAGCATTTTCGGGCGGCATGCAGCCGATGTCGCGGCAGAGCCACTGCCAGGATTCGAGGGCGTAGACGCCCGTGTCTTGCGTCGCGACTCCCGCGGTCTTGTCGTAGAGATCAGTGTGCCGAGCGGCGTCACAGTCAATGCAAGGCAGGCGAACTACACGGCCGAATGGTTCGTGCTCGCAGGCGAGTTGCAACTTGAGCAGGGATCGCGCGGCGAGCTGCTGACAAAACAGGATTATGTACGGGTGCCGTCGCGTGAGGAGAATCTGTCGCTGCGGGCTGTGCAAGCCTCGAAGCTTTTGCTGTTTCTCGACCCGCCACGCTCGAGTGATGGGGAGAAATTCACTCTCGTACGAACGAGCGTGAACGATTGGGTAGCGGGGATGGTCTCGGCGCGAGATACGGGAATCGCATTGAAGTTGCAGGTACGTGATCTCTATCACGAGCCGCAAAGCGGACGGCGTACTTGGCTGCTTCGAGCAGGAGCCGATCTCACGCTCCCTTGGGAGCGGCACCGCACGATCGAAGAGGGCTATCTGATCTCCGGCGACTATCGCCTCGTCGAGTGTCTCGATAATCGCGAACAGTCATTCGACTATCGTGCCGGCGGCTATTTTTATCGTGCACCCGGCATTGTGCATGGCGGTCCACGTTCTGGCAGCAGCGGCGAGATCGTCATGCTACTGCGCACCCCCGATAAGCTGACGGTGGAATTCTTACCGACCTGCTCGCCGTCGACCAACCCATAAAACGATAGCGGCGGCGATCAGCAGCAACGGAGCGAGTCCGGCTGGCCAAAGCTCGAGTCCGAACCACAGTAAAGCGGTAAAGCCGAGCATGCTTGCCACGAGCGTCGCATTTCGTCGTCGCTCGCTGGCGCGAATTTCCAGACGGAGTTTTTCGATATCTTCAGGCTGCACACCGATATGCAGTTTGCCGTCTTGCCACTTTTGTACGGCGACTTTCAAAAGTGGCGGCAGCGCTTGCGTGACCTCGATCATCGCAGGCAGATGATCTCGAAGTTGGCGCAGCTGCGCGCGCGGACTCAATCGATCACGCATCCACTCGCGCAGAATCGGTGCTGCCGTCTGCCAGATATCGAGTTCGGGATAGAGATCGCGCCCAAGACCTTCGATGTTCAGCAGCGTTTTCTGCAGCAGGATGAGTTGCGGCTGAATACGCATGTCGAAACGTCGAGAAATATCGAAAAGCCGCAACAAGATGGTGCCGAACGAGATGTCTTTCAGTGGCTTGTTGAATATGGGCTCAAGCACCGTCCGGATTGCCGATTCCATTTCATCGACGCGCGTGTTGGCAGGAACCCAGCCAGACTCGACATGGAGCTCGGCTACTCGGCGATAGTTGCGATCAAATACGGCAAGAAAGTTTTCTGCCAAATAATGCTGATCTCGAAGATCAAGCGTACCGACGATGCCGAAATCCACCGCCGCATATCGGGGGCGCGAAGGGTCGTCCGCGAGAACGAAGATATTCCCCGGATGCATATCCGCATGGAAAAAATTATGACGAAAAACCTGCGTGAAGAAAATCTTCACGCCGTTAGTCGCGAGCAGCGGGATATTCGTCCCGAGTTTGCGCAAGGTCGTCATATCGCTGATGGTGATGCCGCGAATGCGTTCCATAACCATGACGTTCACACGACAAAAATCAAAATAAACCTTAGGCACATGCAGCAGATCGGAGCCTTCGAAGTTGCGTCGTAGCTGCGCTGCATTGGCGGCCTCACGCATCAGATCGAGCTCGTCGAGAATCGTCTTCTCGTATTCGTCGACGATTTCGTCGACTCGTAGACGCTTCGCCTCGTGTGAATTGCGCTTAGCGAGTTTGGCCAGTGCGTGCATCACCTCCAAGTCGCGCTCGATGATCTCGCGCATCCCCGGGCGCAGCACTTTGACGATGACATCAGCACCCGAGTCACCCGTCCCGTCTTTTTTCAACTTCGCGACATGCACCTGAGCAATCGACGCGGCTGCCAAAGGCTGTTCGGAGAATTCCTCGAAGATCTCGAGCACGCTGCGTCCGAAAGCTTCTTCGACGATCTTTTTGGCTAGCGCCCCGTCGAAGGCGGGGACACGATCTTGCAATTTACAAAGTTCGGTCGCGATATCCGCTGGCAATAAATCGCGGCGAGTCGAAAGTGCCTGACCTAGTTTGATGAAGATCGGGCCTAGCTCTTCGAGCGCGAGACGCAGTCGTTCCGCGCGCGTCGCACCTTTGCGGCGTTCGAACCAAGTCCAAGGCGAGGCTAGAAAGACAAACCGTAGCGGTCGATAGAGATGCGTCTCGGCAACGAATTCATCGAGCCCGTGACGGACGAGCACACGTTGAATCTGGATCAGTCGGGCAAGGACGCGCAGTTTCATCTTGTCTCTTCGAGGGTTCTTAGACGAGCCGCAGCCCGATCGACATCTTCACGGAGCTGATCGACGTCGGCCATGAAGGCCTCGGCCTCTGCTCGAGGTACCAGCGTTTGGTTCTCGTGGGCCAGAAATTCTGCCGCATTACGTACGGTATTCGACGTGGCGCGTTTTCCGAAGGACCAGAGCGAGCGTGCCAGTCGACCAATGTGGTGTGCTGGCAAATCGCCGATCAAGCGCGAGAGCTCTTCCTCGAGATCCGGCTGTAGCAATAAGGCCAGCGCCCGGTAACGCTGCAGAATCTCGGCATCTCCCCGGACGCTGACTTGCCCGGATTGTAGTAGTCGCTCGGGGTTGTCCCCAGTCAGAGCAAGCAAATTGATGGGGCTGCCCTCAACGGTGACGTTGAAGTCACCCACCGGTGTGCGAGTTAAAGACAGTGTATCGCCGAGCGATTCGATACCGATTTGTAACCCCACCCCCGTGATACGCACGAGTAAGCGTTGATCTTTTAACGCGGCACAGCGAGCCCTCGCGCCCGGCGATGAGGCAAGGTTTCGATTCAGTAAATTTTCGATCGCAGCGGTCAGCACGGGATGATCAAACTTTATAGCCGCGATGCAGAGCGACGATGCCACCGGAGAGATTGTGATAGCGACACTGATCAAACCCGGCCGATTTCAGCATCGCTAATAGCGTTTCTTGATCGGGATGTTTGCGTATCGATTCGGCGAGATATCGGTAGCTACCTTCGTCGTTGGCGACGAGGCGCCCGAGTATCGGGAGTACCTTGAACGAATAGGTGTCGTAGAGCGGTTTGAGTCCCGGTGCCGTCGGATGCGAGAACTCGAGAATGAGGAGTTGTCCGCCGGGCTTCAGAACTCGATACATCGAGCGCAGCGCTGCATCTTTATCGGTGACGTTGCGTAACCCGAAGCCGATGGTGACACAGTCGAACGTAGAGTCGGCGAAGGGCAGACATTCCGCGTTGGCCTGAACGTAATCGACGCCCTGGACTATACCCGCGTCGATGAGTCGATCACGACCGTGAGAGAGCATCGATCCATTGATATCCGACAGTACGACGAGGCCTTGCTCGCCGACCTGTTCTGCCATACCGCGCGTCAAATCGCCGGTACCACCGGCGACGTCGAGGGCTTTCTGGCCGGGCCGCAAATAGGTTTGAGAGAGTGCGAAGCTTTTCCAGATGCGGTGTAAGCCACCCGACATCAGGTCATTCATCAAATCGTACTTTGGTGCAACCGAGTCGAAGACACCGCGAACGCGCCGCGCTTTGTCTTGCCAGGCCACTTCTTCGAAGCCGAAATGTGTGGTTTTCGACGAATCTCGGACCGACATCGGTGGGCTCCATGGACGGGGCTATATTGTAGCCTTGTTGGGGGGTGACTAGTTTTTGTCCGGAAACAGGCGTAAAAGGTTCGATCAGGCGTATCGATCCTTTTTAGGGTCGGTCGAACGGGGGGATAAAAACAAGAAGGGACTGATAGGCCGGACGGGCTGTCCGGCCTTTTTTTTGCCTTACGTTCCCGAGCCGCTATTCAGCTGATCGCGAACTTTCTGCAGATACGCCGCCCATCGCGTTGCCTGTTCGGCGCCGAGTTCGCGCAGGTATTTCCAAGTGTAGAGCCCTGTATCGTGGCCATCATCGAACACCAGTCGAACCGCATATTGGCCGATGGGTTCCACGGCTGTGACCATCACCTGCTGCTTGCCAAGTACCAAGGTCTCTTGCCCAGGTCCGTGCCCTTGTACCTCTGCCGAAGGGGAGTGGACACGCAGATATTCGAATGGCAGCGAGTAGCGCTGCGCGTCATCGAAAGCGACCTCGAGTACTCGCGATTGCTTACGCAGGCGAATTTCGGTGGGCGTGGGGTGGATAGCTGTCACAGCCGACATCCTAGCGAGGCTGCCGGTTGGCGCGCTAGCGCCCAGTGCCCTACACTTGCAGCTTCGATAACGGTTTAAACCAGTGGAGTGGAGCTAGATGGGCAAGGGAGACAGCAGAAGCCGTCGCGGCAAGATTTATCAAGGTTCTTTCGGCAAGACTCGTCCGAAGGATCCGGCTCGCGCCAAGAAGCGCGCGGCCAAGAAGACGTCCAAAAAGTAAAAAATACCCGGCTTTACAGGCACAGGTCGCGGAGCCCGTCGGAGCAATCCGGCGGGCTTCGTTTTTGGTGTGGCCGAAGTCGCGTTCGATCACGCGACGGCAGTTGGGCCTCGTCGCAGCAACATCAAAGCACCCGCCAGCAAAATGAAGGATGCTGCAAAGAACGAGGCGCCAGCGAAACCAAAGCCGCTCTCGGCAATGCTAAATAGATGAGTCATGGCGAATGGCGCGACGATCGCCGTGAAACTGACGATACCGCTGATAGCACCCTGCAACTCACCCTGTGCGTTAGCAGGTACCTGACGCGATAGCATCGCGCGGATCGACGGCATGGTGAGCCCGAGCAGACAGCCGAGCGGAATACTGGCAAATAACATCGTCGGTGAGTTCGCAAAGGCATAGCCGAGAAAGCCCAAAGCGCCGCCTGTCATGCCGATGATGGCGGTGTAATGCTCACCCAGCTTGCGAGTAAACATGCCGACGAGGCCACCTTGCACGATAGCTGTGCCAAGACCGAGTGCGGCTAGTGATAGACCGACGTCTCGCTCGTTCCAGCCAAATTTCGCCATCACGGTCCAAGTCCAGGTTGAGGGTAAGGTGTCGTGACCGATCTGGTAGAGGAACAGAACGACCAACAGGGCAACCGCACCCGGGATCACACGTAACGACTTCAATGCACCGAGTACGTTGGCGCGGCGAGCAGAAAATGCGCGTCGTTGGCTAAGCGGTAGTGTTTCCTTCAGGACGATGACGGCAATCAAAAAATTCAGCGCCGTGAATGCGGCTGCCGCAAAAAACGGGACTCGTGACCCATAGCCGCCGAGCAAGCCCCCCACGATCGGACCGACGATGAATCCCATGCCCCAAGCGGCACCATTGAGGCCGAAATATTTCGCTCGATCTGCTGGCGGAATGAGATCGGCGACAACGGCATTGGCAGTAGCAAACGTGGCGCCTGCGATTCCTGCGATGATGCGGCCGACGAAGAGCCATGCCAGCGTCGGTGCGAGCCCCATCAAGACATAATCGATCGAGAGTGCGGCGAGCGATGCCAACAAGATGGGTTTGCGTCCATAGCGATCACTGAGATTGCCTAGGATCGGCGAGAAGATGAATTGCATCGACGCATAAGCTAGCGTCAACCAACCGGCGATCGGTGCAGCCTCTGCTAGGGAAGCACCCGAGAGCTCCATCACCAACTGCGGTGCAATCGGAATGATGATGCCGATGCCCAGCGAATCGATGAAGAGCGCCATTGCCACGACAGGCAGCATGGCGCGACTCGGTGGACTCGCCGGGCCAGCACTCATGTCAACGCGTGACCTTTGGCGCGACGATAACGCTCGACTAGCTCAAGTGCCGAATAGGGTGAGGGTGGTAGTTCGATTGATGACGTGCCGATGGGTTGAGTTCGCTTACCCCATTTGACGAGATGTGCACAGAAGGTGAGACCCCCGCCGAACGCCGGCATCAATAACAGTGACCCTGGCTGGATGCGGCCTTGTTCAAGCGCTTCGCACAAGGCGACCGGTACGGTTGCAGCTGACATGTTTCCGTAGCGTTGAACGTTCACGAACACACGATCCATCGGCACGTTGGCGCGCTTGGCCACATATTCGATGATGCGCAGGTTTGCCTGATGCGGAATGACGAGATGAACATCGTCTGGCGTTTTACCCGCGCGTTGCAATACGTCTTCACACGCGCCGCCCATACCGGTGACGGCCTTCTTGAAAATCTCCTGACCTTCGAATTGCCACTCCGTCACTCCGGTGAGGCGGCCTTGATGCACGTAGGCACCACCAATCCCGTGTATTCGAAGAATGTCGCGTGCATCACCGTAGCAGCCGAGCTTCTCCAACATGACACCGGCTTCGTCATCAGTCGCCTGCAAGACGACGGCGGCAGCGCCGTCACCAAAAAGCACAGAGACGTTGCGGTCATCCCAGTTCATGTAAGGCGCGATGCGCTCGCCACCCACGACGAGGGCTGATCGAACGACGCCGCTGCGAATCATGGCGGTCGCTGTCGACAGGCCATATAAAAAGCTCGTACACGCTGTGTTTACATCCATCGCTGCGCAGCCGTCGGCGCCGATGCGTTGCTGCAGACCCGAAGCCATGTTGGGGCATTGATCGTCGTGTGTCGTCGTTCCAAAGACGATCAGCTCGATATCTTTGCCGGTCAATCCTGCGCACGCGAGCGCGCGTTCGGCCGCGACGTGAGCCATATCCGCGAGGGGTACATGCGAAATGCGGCGCTCGCGGATCCCCGTGCGAGTCGTGATCCACTCATCAGACGTATCGAGAAAGGTCGCGATGTCGTCGTTACTGAGTACCGCTGGTGGCAGACATTTGCCCCAGCCTGTGATGCCTGCATTCGGCATGCGCGTCCCCCTATTCAAAGCCCCGGGTTATCCCCGTGTGAGGCGCGAGGATACCCCTCGCCGTGGCATCGTTCCAACTGTTGGCCAAACAGATGAATATTGCGCCGAAGAACGGAGCCTCACGTTAACTTGGACACCGCGCACGACATGACGCAGTAAGGGGGTCGACATGTGGATGCCACCGCTCGATGATGCATGGCAAGGCAAAGTGCAGTTCTACGAACTGTTGTTCGGCACTTGGACCGTATATGTCTTTCTGGTGTTGCTGTGGGAGCGCGTTCTGAAAGCACCGCTCGAAGAGTGGCGCTACGTCTTATTGACCTTCTTTGGCGCCGGCGCATTTTGGGTAAACCACTATTGGCTCAAAGCGCCTCCGCCGACTTGGCTTATTCTGATCAATCTCTACACCGTTTTCTTTGTGACAGCTTGGTGGATGATCGGGATGCGCGGACGTCAGCGCTCTGTTGCTTGGAAAGCGCTCGCCTTCTTCGGCAGTATCTTGTTCACCGTAGCGTTCATCTTCTTTGAACAAATTGCTCGTATCGGCGTCGAGCGCTGGGGCATGCATGAATTTTGCTTCATGACGCTCAGCTTTTTTGGCTTCTGGTGGTTGATACTCTGGCGTAAGAATCAACCGACAGGAAGCCGGTCTTAGGCGGTCGCTGCCAGAACCTCGAGCGATACGCGCTCGGCAGACTCGAGCGCACCCTCCATGCCACGACTGCCGATCGCTGTGTGTTCACCACAGAAAAAGAGTCGTTGGTGTGGTGTGGCGATGACCGCGCGAAGTTCGCGCACCTGTCCCGGCTGAAAGATCGCCCAATCGCCGGCTGCGAAAGGATCGGTTGTCCAAGAGTGGACCGCAGCGACACTGAGTAAACCTTTAGACGCCGGTCGTAATCGTTCGAACTCAGAAATGATGAGTTGCTTGCCCGCTTCATGACCAAAGCGATCAACATAAAGTCCGTTGAGTCCACGACACCAGACCGTGAGACTCGTCACTTCGTCATCGGTTTTGCCGAACTTCTGCGCGAGCACTAATCCGAGCGGACCATCCGTCCACATCGAGGGGGATAAGCCATCCATTTCCCAAAACGGTTTCTTGGCGATCAGATGGAATTGCGTAATCGGAATGTGTCCGAGCGTTTGAATAGCTTTGTTTTTAACGGGTTCAGGTAGCGGGGAAATTGCAACGTGACGCAACGTTGAGAAAGGCATCGAGCAAACGACCGCTTTGGCGCGATAACGAGTGCCATCACTGCAGATCACCTCGGCGCTGCGATCATCCACATTGATAGCCACCACACGCTTATTGAGCAGCAGATCGCCCTTGAGCGCTTTCGCCATAGCGATCGGTAAATTTTGGTTACCACCTTTGAATGCACCGATGAGTAAGCCAGAAGGAGCGCCTGCCGGCGGCGCAC
>Ga0208009_1000234_pt1 | contig 15620 bp, 8 predicted proteins | sample Wag4_2014_7_16_FD_187364 | JGI IMG/M metagenome (GOLD analysis project Ga0208009, IMG submission 187364) | Fresh water mixed with fracking chemicals microbial communities from Ohio, USA - Utica-2 Time Series FC 2014_7_16 (SPAdes) (version 2) ...
GAACCAATGTCGGTACTTCCACCGATGAAACTGGAAATTTTAGTTTAACTGCTCCCTCCGGAGCAACAACTCTGGTCATCTCCTCAGTTGGTTTTGAATCTTTAGAGAGACCGATTGCTACGGGTGTTATGGACATTTCACTTGAATCATCACAATCCAAGATGCAGGAAGTGGTGGTAGTAGGTTATGGTACCCAAAAAAAGGCTACCATTTCTGGTTCGGTTGTCTCTGTCAAGGGATCTGACCTCCAAAAATCACCAACTGTCAACCTCAGTAACTCCATTGCCGGCCGTATGGCGGGTGTGGTAGCGGTAAACAGGTCTGGTGAACCAGGTTATGATGGTTCATCCATTCGCATCCGTGGTGCCAATACCCTCAATAACAATGATGCATTAATTGTAATTGATGGTATCCCGAATAGGGCTGGTGGTATTGACAGGATCAACCCCAACGACATCGAAAGTGTTTCTGTGTTGAAAGATGCCTCAGCCGCCATTTATGGTGCACGTGCAGCAAATGGTGTAATCTTGATTACCACTAAAAAAGGTAAGATGGGTAAGCCTGAATTGTCTTACTCTTTTAACCAGGGTTACTCCCAGCCAACGGTTATTCCCAAATTAGCTAACGCCGCACAGTATGTTAGCATGTTGAATGATTTGGATATTTATCAACTGCCTGCAAGCCAATGGGCTGATGCTACTGCGGCATACAAAAGCACAGGAGTGTATAATGGACGTAAAGCACCATTTTCCCCCACTGATATCCAAAAGTATAGTGATGGATCAGATCCTTGGTTGTACCCCAATACTGATTGGTATGGCGCAACATTGAAGAACTGGTCTCCACAGTCTCTCAACAACCTGCAATTGACGGGTGGTTCAGAAAACGTGAAATACCTGGCTTCGTTGGGCTATAACAACCAAGATGCCTACTACAAGAACTCGGCAACAGGGTTTTCACAGTATGATATGCGTATAAATCTTGATGCCAAGATCAGCAAGAATGTTAATTTCTCTATGGGTGTTCTGGGTCGAGAAGAGTACAGACGCTTTCCTACCAAGCCAGCATCGGCCATCTTTAGGATGCAGATGCGCGGGAAGCCCCATCAACAGGCCTACTGGCCTGACGGTAGACCCGGTCCGGATATTGAGAACGGTGAAAATCCTGTGGTTATCACCACCAACAAGACCGGATATGACCGCGATAAGCAGAGTTATTTTCAGACAAACGGACAGTTGGATATCAAAATTCCATTTGTTGAAGGTTTGAAATTCTCAGGAACCGCTTCTATAGACAAGCGTTTCAGGTCTACCAAAAGGTGGGAGACACCATGGACACTTTATGAGCGTGGAACGGGTTTTGAGGCTGATGGTAAAACACCCATTTTGGTGGCCAGTAAGCGCGGACCCGCAGAACCCAGGCTTTCACAGGGATCTGAAAATCAGCTGAACATCCTCTTGGGTGGTATTGCCACTTATGAGCGTAAGTTCAATGATCATGGTTTACTCGTTTTGGCTGGTGCCAATAAGGAAACCATTGATGGCGACAATTTCAACGCCTTCCGCCGTTATTTCATCTCTACTGCACTCGATCAGATGTTTGCAGGTGGAGACTTGGAGAAAAACAATGGTGGTGGAGCTTATGAGCGTGCTCGTTTAAACTATTTCGGTCGTGCTGCCTATAACTATAAAGAGAAATATCTCCTCGAATTCCTCTGGCGTTATGACGGTTCAGACATCTTCCCGGAAGCAACCCGTTTCGGTTTCTTCCCAGGCGTGATGGCTGGCTGGGTACTTTCGGAAGAGAATTTCATGCTCGACAAATTGCCAGTATTTAATTACCTAAAAGTACGCGGTTCATGGGGTCAGATGGGTAACGATCAAATCGCTACTTACCAGTATCTCTCTACCTATGGTTTTAGGAGCTATATCATTGGCAATACAGAAACCAAGACCTTATTCGAAACCAAGATCCCCAATAATAATATTCAATGGGAAGTGGCCAACAACGCTAACATCGGTGTGGAAGGCCGTTTGCTAAACAATAAGATTTCTTTTGAATTGGATTATTTCTACAACAAGCGCACGGATATCCTTTGGGTGAAAAATGCGTCAGTTCCCCAGTCTACTGGTCTCACACTCCCTGCGCAGAACATTGGAGAGGTGGCCAACAGTGGTATTGACATGATGTTGGGTTATAGGGGTCAGGTAGGTAAGGTTAACTTTAATGTATCCGTTAACGGAGGTTATGCCAAGAATAAGGTATTGTTCTGGGATGAGGCTCCCGGAGCGCCAGAATGGCAAAAGACCACAGGAAGGCCTATGTACACTTTCCAATCTTATGTGTATGATGGTGTATTCAAGGATCAGAAGGAAATTGATGCCAATACTGTCAATTACAAGGCTATCGTAAATAACCTTAGACCTGGTGATATGAAGTATCAGGATTATAACAAAGATGGTAAAATCGACCCGAATGATCAGGTACGTTGGGATAAAACTCAGCTTCCTCTCTTCCAGGGTGGTATCAACCTGAGTGCAAATTATGAAGATTTCGATCTGACTGTTCTCTTCCAAGGTGCCGCAGGTGCATTGCAATATGTAAGTGCTGGTGAGTCTGGAAATATAGGTAACTATCTGCTCGATATCTACGAAAACCGCTGGACTGTAGACAATCCAAGCAGCGTTCATCCCCGTATTGCCAACCGGAATGACCAGTATTTCTCCGGTAACAATACCTATTGGCTTCGCAGCTCGGATTATATCCGCCTCAAGAACTTCGAACTTGGCTATAACATGCCTGAGAAACTGATCAGCAAAATTGGTTTCAAAAAGTGCAGGGTTTACGCCAATGGTTTGAATCTGTTTACCTTTGATAAGCTGAAGGTTTACGATCCGGAAACTGTAAATGCAACCGGTCAGTATTATCCACAGTCCAGAATTATCAATTTTGGGTTCACTGCCACCTTATAAACCGTAAAAAAAAGAAACAATGAAAACAAAGTTTTTATCTTTTACAGTGGTGATATCAGCATTGTTATTTGCTTCATGTAACAATGATTTTCTCAACACTAAGCCACTCGATCAATTATCTGAGTCGACGGTATGGACAGACCCGAGTTTGACAGAGGCTTTCGTAACGGAACTCTATGGCGGTCTGGGCAACGGCGGATTCGATGAGCAGATGCTTGCATCACTCACCGATGAGGCTTCATTCACCCATCCAGGCCGCGGAATCATCACTATCACTGAATCCAGGTCAAACCCTGCCGATATTGGATGGGTCAATGGCACCCTCAGCTGGGCCAACATGTACCTGAGAATCCGTGCCTGTAATATTGCCATCAGTAACCTTTCCAAGTCTCCGGCAGGGTTTTCTGCCTCATTATTGGAGCGCCTGAATGGTGAGTCAAAATTCATGAGGGCGTATTATTATCAACAGTTGGTTCGCTATTACGGTGGTGTTCCAATCATTGACAAGCCTTTTGGATTAACCGACACCAGTTTCCTTTCAGCCAGAAATACATATGAGGAGTGTGTAAACTTCATCGTTAAAGATCTTGATGAAGCTGCATCTTTACTCAATGGCAAGTCTATGGCTGCAGGTCGCGCTTCTCGTGCCGCAGCCTTGGCATTAAAATCCAGGATTCTTTTGTATGCAGCTAGTGACTTGTATGATGTTAACACGGCTAAAGCCAAATCTACTGCTCATAGTGCATTTACTAAGCCTGAAATATTAGGTTACACCAGTTCAGACAGGGCGGCACGTTGGACAAAAGCAAAGGATGCAGCCAAAGCTGTGCTTGATCTTCCTGGTTTCGGTAACAAGCTTAACTTAACCGCACCAGCTGCGAGAGAGGAAGCGATTGCTAACTATAACAGCAATTCATTGGCCAGAAATGGCGGTGAAAAAGAGTTGATTTTTGCCCGATACTTCATCAATGCCAAAAATGAAAATGGCGGTCGTATCGGACTCTTCAACGGGCCTAACGGATACCACAATTGGGCCGGAAATGCACCTATCCAGAATTTTGTTGACGACTATCAGATGATGGATGGTTCTAAGTTCGATTGGGCCAATCCCACTCATGCAGCAAATCCATACGAAAACCGGGATCCAAGGTTTTATGCATCCATTCTTTATGATGGCGCAGGGTGGAAACCCAGGACTGCTGATGTTGCATCAAAAGATCCCGCCAACCAAATTCAGGCAGGTCAGTATGAGATTACTGTAGGAGGTAATAAAGTTTCTTATTTTGGTTTGGATACCAGAAAAAGTTCAGTTGAGGATTGGAATGGCAGCTATACAGGCTATTATTTCAGGAAATTCACAGATCCGAATCCAGCAATTATCGACCAAAACACATGGCAGCAGATTCCTTGGCCATTCCTGCGCTATACAGAAGCAGTGCTGAACTATGTTGAAGCCTGTATCGAACTGGGTCAGGAGGCTGAAGCCAAGGCTTGGCTGAATAAAGTTCGTTTCCGCTCAGGTATGCCAGAAATTACAGCATCTGGAGATGCACTCCGTCAAGCCTATCGGAATGAAAGGAGAATCGAAATGGCATTTGAAGAGCAACGCTACCACGATGCCAGGAGGTGGATGATTGCCTCTTCTACGCTAGGCCAGAAAGTCCGTGTGGTAAATGTAATTGGTACCCTCAAAGCAGGAAAGTCTGTTACCTTGTACAAGTATGACAAAGAGAACTACAATTATACGTACAATGTAGTCAATATGGATCCCGGAAAAGAAAACCGGGCTTGGGCAGACAAGATGTATTTTCTGCCAATCCATCGCGATGAAATGAATAGGAATAAAAACCTGATTCAGAACCCCGGATATTAATCCCAGAAAATGCAAAAGGAATGGCGAGTTATTTTACTCGCCATTCCTTTTTTTATTTAAGTTTGAAAAAAAGAAAACGTGAGGAGCACTCTCTTATCTGCAACAATTGTTTTGTCTTTGGGCATCGCCGGATGTACATCAGAACATTCTGGAGACACATTATTCAAATCTTTATCTGCCCAAAAAACAGGAATCGAGTTCAGCAACAAGATTGAAGAAGGACTCAATACCAATGTGCTCATGTATGAGTACTTTTACAACGGGGGTGGTGTTGGTGTGGGAGATTTTAACAATGATGGACTGGAAGACCTTTATTTTACCAGCAACATGGAAAATAACCATTGCTACATCAACAAAGGTTCAATGCAATTCACGGAAGTTGCAGTTATTGCTGGTGTACAAGGTCGGCCTGGCCCCTGGAAAACTGGTGTCAGTATAGTAGATATCAATGCAGACGGATTACCGGATATTTACTTATGCTACTCAGGTAATCTGCCTGCAGAGAAAAAACGTAACCAATTATTTATAAATCTGGGGAATAATGCAGACGGAATTCCAATGTTCAAAGATGAAGCTCAGGCATACGGACTTGACCATCCAGGTAATAGTACACATGCTGTTTTTTTCGATTATGACAGGGATAATGACCTGGATATGTTGCTTGTTAATCACAATATAAAATCCCTGCCTGTATTGGATGAGGCAGGCACACTGGATTTATTGTCGAAGCATGATGAAATAAACGGACTTCTTTTTTTTGAGAATCCAGGCGGTGGTCAGCCATTTTTGAATAAAACAACAGCACTTGGAATACGATGCTCAGCTTTATCTTACGGACTGGCAGCAGGTATAGCAGATCTGAATGAGGATGGCTGGCAAGATATTTATATTTCGAACGACTACACAATACCTGATTATCTCTATATCAACCAAAAGGGAAAAGGGTTTACCAATACCATCGACAAAAGCATGGAGCATTTCTCCCATTTTTCAATGGGTAACGGTATTGCGGATATCAACAATGACCTCCTGCCCGATGTGCTTACATTAGATATGCTTCCGGAAGATAACCGCAGGCAAAAACTGCTGATGGCACCAGACAATTACGAAAAATTTGACTTCAACCTTCAGGTTGGATTCGGCAACCAATACATGCGCAATATGCTGCATGTGAATCAGGGAGTAGATCCAGTCTCCAATGTGGTCAGATTTGCAGAAGTCGGGCAACAGCTGGGTATTTCCAATACAGATTGGAGCTGGAGTGCCTTGTTCGGTGATTATGACAATGACGGATGGAAAGACCTGTATGTTACTAACGGATATTTGAGGGATTATACCAACCTGGATTTTCTCAAATATATGGGAGATTATGTGCAAAACAACCAACAGGATATCCAGCGTGAAAACGTGTTGGAGATGGTCAAAAAAATGCCTTCTTCTAACCTCCAGAATTATGCTTTTCGCAATGAAAAAGGGGGGCAATTCAAACAGCAGACGGAAAGCTGGGGTTTGAGAGAGGAAGCCAATAGCAATGGGGCCGTTCATGCAGATCTGGATAATGACGGGGATCTCGATATCGTCGTAAACAATATCAACAAACCCGCTTTTTTATTAGAGAATACCTCCCGCCAAAAAGTAAACGCCAAACACCATCTGGCTTTCAGGTTAAAAGGGGAGGGTGAAAATACTGCCGGATTGGGAGCTCAAATCAGGGTTTTCAATGGCAGTAGCCAACAACTCCTTTTGCAGCAACCGCATGCGAGCTACCAATCGAGTTTGAGCACTGTATTGCACGCCGGACTCGACTCTTCCAATAAAGTTGATTCTGTTGTGGTCCGTTGGGCTTCAGGGAAAATCCAGACCATCAGGTTTGTCAAGGCAGATACCCTGATTCAGTTACGAGAACAGGATGCTGTTACATCCCCCATTCAAGGGGGTATGCTGAAACCCTTATTTACCGCTTCAGGTAAACTTATCGCACCCCATCAAACTGCCATTTACAATGATTTCAAAAGGCAATCACAATTGGTTACCCCACTATCATTTTTGGGCCCTGTGATGGAGCAGGCCGATCTCAATGGAGATGGTTTGGCAGATTTGGTTATTGGAGGAACTGCAACAAATTTACCTGTAGTTCATTTACAATTGCTTGGTGGGCAATTCCGCAACTTGCCACAACCAGGTTTTGGGCAGCTATCCGGAAAAGAAACCGGCGCAATCCTCTTACAAGATCTGGATTCTGATGGGGATATCGACCTTTATCATGCTGCCGGGGGATACGGACAACTTGAGCCTGATGATCCCTTGTTGACAGACCAGTTATTTACCAATGATGGCAAAGGGAATTTCAAACCAGGACCTTCACTTCCAACCATGAGAAAGACTTCACGTTCCTGTGTGGTTAGCATCGACCTGGATGGAGACCCCTTGCCAGACCTTTTTATAGGCTCCAGGGTTTTGCCGGGTAATTTTCCAATCATCCCTCGCAGCCATGTGTTGAAAAACTTGGGCGGAGGCAAATTTGAAGACGCAACGGATCTTTATCCGGCAGTGGCTTCAGCAGGCATGGTTGCTGATGGTGTCTGTATTGATATCAATCAGGATGGTCAAAAGGAGTTGATCTTGGTGGGTAATTGGATGCCCATCCGTATATTCAACTTCAATGGTGGAGCCTGTAAAGAAACCACTGATCAGTTTTTCAATGAGTCGCCCAGCGGACTGTGGAATACAATTGAGTCAGCAGATTTCAATGGCGATGACAAGCCTGAACTTATTTTGGGTAACCTTGGAGAAAATGCACAACTGAAAGTCAAGCCGGCAGAGCCTTTGGAATTGTACACCAAAGATTTTGATGCCAATGGGGCCGTGGATCCAATGCTGACCAGTTATGTTATGGGTAAGAAAGTCCTTTTTCCTACCCGTGATGAATTTTTGGATCAGATTACCATGATGCGGACAAGGTTTACTGACTATGGCAGTTATGCTGATGCCGGATGGGATGGGGTTTTCACCAAAGAGGAATTGAAAGATGCCACTGTTGCCGATGCAAAGGTTTTGAAAACAACCCTTTTTACCTGGACTACTACTGAAAAATTCAAGGAAGTTGAACTTCCCCATGAAGTGCAGGGTTTCCCGGTATTTGTAGCAGCTGCATGGGATGCTGATGATGACGGCAAAACGGATCTTTTGTTATGTGGGAACATTCACCATGCACGTTTGCGCTTGGGCAATATGGATGCGGGTAACGGATTGTTGCTGAAGGGCAATGGCAATCTTGTGTTTAAAACAATGCCAGCTGCAGAAACCGGACTCTGGTTGCGTGGAGATGTCAGATCAGTTCAATCAATGGGACGCACATTGATGGTGGGCATCAACAATATTGGCATCAAGCAATACAATAAATGAAATGACTATGCGGTTTAATCTTGTCCTCTTGGGGCTGTTTTGCATTATCGGCTGTCAGTCACCCGTGACAGCTCCCAAGCAATTGGGAACAGATGCCATCGACAGGGTCTTGGAACAGTCTACCGAAATGATGGTGCATGATGTTTCCAATCCGCCGCTCGCTGCCCGCTTTTATGCCTATACTTGTTTGGCAGGCTACCAGGCACTTACTTTTTTCAATCCTGCAGGTCCTGATTTTACGGATAGTCTGAATGGATATATCCCTTACCAAGGAAAGAAGGTTGCTGATGCTGATGCTCAGCTTACCTCCATAATGGCCATGGCAGGGGTGTCCAGCAAACTGCAGCCATCCGGAACCATGATGAATGCATGGTTGACACAATTCAAAGACTCCTGTGCCGAAGCCGGATTTTCAAACAAAATGATTACTGCTAGTCAGCTTCTGGCTGATTCCATAGCTAACCATCTCTTGCAATATGCAAGGACTGATGGCTATAAGCAGCTAAGCGCCTTTACCCGATACGCCCCTTCCAAAAAGGAAGGCAAATGGTATCCTACACCTCCGGGATACTTCCCTGCAGTTGAACCTTTTTTCGCCAAAATCAGGCCTTTTACAATTGACTCCAGTAAGCTGGATGAATTTGCAATTCCTTCCCCGGATTCATACAACACAGCCCAAAATTCTGGATTTTACCAGTCGGCCCTGGCAGTTTATGAGGCTGATAAAAAAGGTCACGGACGCGATATTGCTGCGTTTTGGGATTGCAACCCATTTGCGTTGTCAGATAATGGCCATTTGCTGATCGGATTGAAAAAGATCTCACCGGGGGCACATTGGATGGGTATTGCCGGTATCGCTGCACGCCGAGCCAATCTTGGCTTTGAAAACAGTTTGAAGTTGCGAACTGTGTTGGCTATTTGTATGATGGATGGTTTCTGGTTGTGCTGGCGTGAGAAGTACCGGACCGACCGGATAAGGCCTGAAACAGCTATAAGAAAACTCATCGATCCCACTTGGAAACCTTTTCTCCAGACTCCACCATTTCCCGAATATCCAAGTGGGCACTCTGTGGTATCCAGTACAGCAGCAGAGGTGCTGACCAAGTTTTTGGGTACTGGGTTCTCATACACCGATACCGTGGAAAGGCGTTATGGTATTGCCGACAGGAAGTATTCATCTTTCCAGCAAGCGGCTGAAGAGGCTAGCCAATCCAGATTTGCAGGCGGTATTCATTTCAAGGATGCCATTGTTAACGGACAAACACTGGGCAGGGCTATGGCTAAGGCAGGTCTGAAAAAACTTGGACTGGCTAATTAGCGTCAACTCAATTATTTTTTCAACAGAAGTGATTCCGCGAGCATTTTTCTAATTCTGTCCTCCAACTTTTCTGATGACATACTTTCGCGCATGGAGTCAACTTTTACCGGAAAAGAAAAGGGGGTAAGTTTATCGGGGTGAGTGATGATAATCCTCGAATTAGCAATACGCCTGAGCATTTCGCGTAACCGCATTTCTTCCATCTGACTGTCCATCACTTCCTGAAAGGCCTGCCTTAGCAGTATATTTGCCGCATCATATTCCATGAATACATTGAATAGCAGCGATGCAGATGATTGCAGGTGCCTCGCTTTTTTCTGTTCACCGGGCATACCCTGAAACACCAGGCCGCCAATTACAGCTATATCTCTGAACTTCCTTTTTGCCATCTCAGTAGCATTCACACTGCGTTGAATGTCTTGCGTTAGATTTTCTGCTGAAAAAAGTTCGTACACGTTTTCTCCATCTATCGGTATCGGCTGGTCACTCAACAGCTCGAAACTGTAATCATTCATGGCAAAGGAAAATGTAATGGGGTGCTTCCCTGAAATCCTCCAGGCGAGGACTGCTGCCATGGCTTCATTGACCAGCCTGCCTTCAAAAGTATGGCAGAAAAGATGGTATCCGTCCTTTGTATGTATCAGCTCAATCAACAATTCATCTTTATCCGGAATGGCTGAAATGGATTGTTGCAGCGCAAATATTGGTTGCAGTTTCTGCAGGATTAAATCAGTTGTATTGTCTTTACTGGCATCCGTTAATTTTTTCCGTAGCAAAGCACCAAGATTTGCTGAAAGTGGCATCCTGCCGCCCATCCAGGAGGGAATGATTGACTTTTTGGCATTGCTTTTCCGCACCTGTACTGTCATATCTTTTATCGACACAAGTTCAAGGTTTCTACCGGCAAGCGAGAATACATCACCTGGCTTTAACTTTGAAATAAACCATTCTTCTATTACACCTACATATCCGCCGCTTATCCATTTCACTTTCATCATGGCATCGCTTACAATTGTGCCAATTGACATGCGGTGTCTCATGACAGCTCTTCTCCCCGCCATCTTGTAAGTTCCTGAATCAATGATTACTTTTTGGTATTCATCATACTCGAGGAGGGCATTGCCTCCAGTTGTAATGTATTGCAATACATTATGCCATTCCTCAACAGTCAGTTCTGCAAAGCAATGCGTATGTGTTACCTGATTGTATATCTCAGACGGATTGAACCCATCTCCTGCTGCAAGCGTGCAGAGGTATTGTGTTAGCACATCAAAACACAAATACAGCGGTGGTTTAGACTCTACCTGTTTGTCATGGAGTGCCTCCTGCAGGGCGGCTGCTTCCAGCAGTTCCAGTGAATGTGTGGGAAGAAAATAAATTTTGCTTTTCTCCCCCGGAGCATGCCCACTTCTGCCTGCCCTTTGAAGAAATCTGGCTATACCTTTTGGAGAGCCAACCTGAACGATTGTTTCAACTGGCCTGAAATCGACTCCCAGGTCTAGACTTGCGGTACAAACAACTGCTTTCAGCTTACCTGCATGCAATGCATCTTCAACCCAGAAACGCAGCTCTTTATCAATGCTCCCATGGTGCAGTGCGATAATGCCTGCAAGCTCCGGTGCTAGCTGTAATAAAGTCTGGTACCAGATCTCACTCATCCCACGGGTATTGATGAATATGAGTGTAGAACGACTATTTTCTATGATTGGCAGTACCTGACTGGCAAGTTTAATGCCCAAGTGTCCAGACCATGGGTAGCTTTCAACCTCCTCAGGAAACAACGGGATCACTTCGGTCATCTTGCTTATTTCTGCTCGAATGATGATACCGTTATTTGCATCAGGATTTTTTAAAAGCACAGGTGCAAGTAAAACATCTCTGGCCTCTGTGAGGTTGCCAATGGTTGCTGATATTCCCCATACAGCGGGTGTGATTTCTTTATTGAAATGGATGATCCTGCTTATGGCAAGTTCAGTAAGTACGCCGCGCTTAGAACCCATTAACTCGTGCCATTCGTCTACTGCAATAACTTCCAGGTTTTCAAAAAGTAATCCATGCTCTTTTGTGGAAAGGAGGATGTGCAGACTCTCCGGCGTGATGATGAGTATTTCAGGTAAGTTATTGCGCTGCTTTTGTCTCTCTGCTGTTGGCGTATCTCCATTTCTGATACCCACCTGCCACGACATTTCAAGTGATTTGATGGCTTCTTCCATCGCTCGGCCAATGTCTTTTGCAAGGGCCCTAAGTGGTGTAATCCAAAGCAGCCGGATTTTATTTTTTTTTCGGGTTTGCCAGTTGTCCGGGTAGGCATTCATAAACCTGATAAGCGCACCCAAAAAAACAGCATAGGTCTTACCACATCCTGTTGGGGCATTGACCAATCCACTTTTCCCTTCAGCTATCAGCTTCCAGGCCTCCTCCTGAAATGGAAATGGACTTTTTTCCTGCCGGTCAAGCCATGATGATATAATTTCAAAGCTATGCACCTTATTTGTCCTGTATGCCTCCAATGAGCAGGACTATTTCTCCACGAACACTTTTGCTTGAAAAATGATCATGAACTTCCTGAAGGGTGCCGCGTATGGTCTCTTCAAATTTCTTAGACAGCTCCCGGGAAACAGAACATGGCCTGTCTCCCCCAAAATAGGTGATGAGTTGCTGCAATGTTTTCACAAGCCTCACAGGTGATTCATAGAGAATGATTGTTCGTGGCTCTGCGGAGAGACTCGTCAGTAATGTATGTCTTCCTTTTTTCAGGGGAAGAAATCCTTCAAAGCAAAAGCTGTCTGTGGGTAGTCCGCTGTTCACCAATGCCGGAACGAAAGCTGTAGCTCCTGGCAGGCATTCTACGCGGATATTATTTTTGATGCATTCCCTGATGATGAAAAAAGCCGGGTCAGAGATGCCGGGGGTGCCTGCATCCGTGATCAATGCAAAGATTTTGCCAGCCTGCAGTTCTTCTATGAGTCTGCTGGTTATTTTGTGTTCATTGTGTTGGTGATAGGGGAGCATTGGTTTGCTAATACCATAATGCTTGAGTAAGACACCTGATGTTCTCGTATCTTCAGCCAATACGGTATCCACTTCCTGTAAAACCGTAACAGCTCTATAGGTCATATCAGCGAGATTGCCTATTGGCGTTGGTACGATATACAACATGTTGATTGGTTTGAATTCCTCAGATGATGCTAACCTCAAAGGATTCCATCACCTGATTAGCCAGGAGCTTTGAAGCAGCAAGTTCTCCAGCTTGTAAGGCGGCAGCTTCACTTTCGGCATCAACCTGCAGTGTTATTCTTTTGCCAATCCTTACATCTCCGATTTGATTCAATCCCAGGTTATGAAGTCCGCCTAATACAGCCTTGCCTTGTGGGTCCAACAGGTCTTTCAGGGGCATTACGTTGATGGCAACAGAATAGGTCATGTGGTCTTGTTTTTGAGCAGCAAAGATACTGCAATATAGGTAAGGAAAATAAATGGCACCGCAAGCCAGTTTAGGAGTATAATACCTGCAGCAGCAGTGAAAAGTAGGGCATATCTTGCTTTATTGTCAGCAAAACCCCATGTTTTGAATTTGAGGTTGAGAAGAGGAAGTTTAGAAACCATGAGCCAGGAAACGACTACTATGATGGCATAAAGAACCCATTTGTTGAGCAGCAATAACTGGATATTGTAGGTATTGTAAAGCAATAGCAATGGGAATGAAGCGATAAGTAATCCCGCTGCAGGTGTTGGCACCCCTTCAAAACCTTCTCTTGTGGATGTATCGATGTTAAACCTGGCCAGTCGCCAGGCCGCAGCCATGGGGAAAATCATGGCGGGAAGTAGCCAGATCATTGGCGTATCCATGCCATCAGGTTCCTGAGCGAAAGTTATTCTCAGAAGCTGGTAGAGCAGCAGTCCCGGAGCAACACCAAAAGTGACCACATCGGCAAGCGAATCAAGTTGTTTGCCCATTTCAGAAGTGGCTTTGAAGAGACGGGCTACAAAGCCATCCAGAAAATCTATGACAGCCGCTATTCCAATAAAAAAGGCTGCCCAAGCAGTTCTTTCAGGTAAAAAAATCTGCCAGGTTCCGTCCTGCATGCTCAGGATTGTTTCTCCTGTTTGCAGGATGAGGATGATAGCGATGAAACCACAGCATAGGTTGAGTAAGGTGAAAAGATTAGGTATTTGTTTCATGTTGGCTGGAGTTTCATTTTTTGACAGGGGATGTGTGACGAGTGACAAGTGACCAGGGGCATGGCACGAGCTTGCCGAAGGCCGGGCACGAGGTTAGTGTTTCATCAGTCGTTCGATCTCTTCTGCCTTTACGGGTATGTTTTTGAACATGTCTTTGTTACCCGTTTTGGTTATCCAGATATTGTTTTCTATTCTGACGCCCATTTGTTCTTCTTCAATATAGATGCCAGGTTCTACGGTCAATACCATCCCTTCTTGCAATGGTTCGGTTTTGGTACCCAGGTCGTGTACATCAATGCCGAGGTGATGGGAAATGCCGTGGTAGAGGTATTTCCTGTATGCCCTGTTTTCAGGTGACTCGTTTTTGACATCTGATTTGCTGATGAGTCCGATTTTCAGAAACTGCTTGGTAGCCTCATCGCCCACCATATCATGGTATTTTACGATTGTGATGCCCGGTTTCAGCAGGCTTTTGGCATAGTCATGTAGGTGAAGGCAGGCGTTGTAAACTTCTTTTTGTCTTTTGGTGAACTTGCCACTTACGGGTACGGTTCGTGTGAGGTCTGCACAATATCCTCCATATTCAGCGCCAAAGTCCATCAGCACCAGCTCGCCATCCCGGCATTCCTGGTTGTTGGCAATATAGTGCAGGGTTCTGGCCCTGTCGCCACCTGCAATGATAGAGGTGTAAGCCGGACCAGCAGACCGGTTCATCATGAATTCATGGATGATCTCGGCTTCTATCTGGTTTTCAAAAACCCCTGGCTTGATGAATTGCAACAGCCTTCGAAATGCTTTTTCAGTAATATCAACAGCTTGCTGAATCACAGCTACTTCAAGGGGAGATTTTATGGCTCGGAGTTCCCGCATGATTTTGGCAGCCCGCTTATAGTTATGAAGTGGGTAGCGTGCTTTCATTTCCTGTGCGAACCTGTAGTCTCTTACTGCAAGCAGATTTGCTTTCCTGTCATTTTCATTCGTATTCAGGTATATATTATCAGCAAGGTGAATCATGGGTTGCAGCAAACCATCCAGTGTGTCCAGCCAAACTATAGTATCTATTCCGGAAAGTGCGGTGGCTTCTGAAGCCCTGTGCCTTTTGCCGTCCCATTTTTCCTTTAGCTCGTTGGGTCTCACCAGCACCAGCACTTCACGGTATTTTTTATCTGGATTGTCCGGGAAAAGGATTAGCATCGTATCTTCCTGGCGGATGCCGGTAAGCCAGTATAGGTCAGCGTTTTGCTTGAAAGGGTAGAGTGCATCGCCATTGGATGGAATTTCATCATTGCTGTTAAAAATTGCAATACTTTTCTTGTCCATGCCAGCCATGAAACGTTTCCTGTTTTCTATGAATATGTTGGGATCTACCAGTTCTGAATGCATATCAACAATTTATCCCGTAAAGATAAAGAACGTTGCTTAACGATCCGACTTAAAAAAATCCTTCATCCGCAAAACTGTAATATCCATCTGTACTAACGATGATGTGATCCAGTACCTGAATGTCGAAGTATCTTGCTGCATTCCTGATTTTTGTAGTCAGGTCCTCATCTGCTCTCGATGGCTTTAGATTTCCAGAGGGGTGGTTGTGGCAGAGTATGATGCTTACAGCATCTTCTTCCAGGGCTTTTTTCAGGATAATTCTGGGATCGGCAACTGTACCAGTCATACCCCCGCTGCTGATGATTTCAAAATGCCTGATGCGGTTGGCCCTGTTTAAGAATAATACCGCAAACACTTCATGGGGAAGGTCCATCAGCATGGCCTGCAGGTATTTGGCTACTGAGGCACTTCCGGTAATTGTTTCCGTTTGCAGGTGTTCGGAGGCCATCCTGCGCCGGCCAAGCTCAAGGGCTGCCTGGATAATTAC
>Ga0208009_1000242_pt1 | contig 15354 bp, 16 predicted proteins | sample Wag4_2014_7_16_FD_187364 | JGI IMG/M metagenome (GOLD analysis project Ga0208009, IMG submission 187364) | Fresh water mixed with fracking chemicals microbial communities from Ohio, USA - Utica-2 Time Series FC 2014_7_16 (SPAdes) (version 2) ...
ATCACTACCAGTATGGCATCAAAATTGAATCTTGACAAACTCGACCTGCAGATCATCCAGATCATGATGGAAGATGCTGGCATTTCCTATGCTGACCTGGGCAAGCAGCTTTTTGTTTCGGGTGGAACGATACATGTGCGTATCAAAAAACTGCAGGAGATTGGAATTGTCAAAGGTACGAAACTGAACGTTGACCTCAAACTTTTGGGTTATGATATTACCGCATTTGTTGGCATCTACCTGGAAAAGAGCTCACTTTACGATCAAGTGGCTGAAGACCTGAAGCAGATTCCGGAAATTGTTAGGCTGAACTATACCACCGGTAACTACAGCATGTTCCTCGAAGTAGTGGCCAAAGACATCAACCAGCTGAAATATGTGCTGCACGACCAACTGCAGCGGATCAAAGGCATCGAACGGACAGAAACGCTTATCTCCCTGGAAGAGAGCTTCAACCGCAATGTTCCGGTGGCGAGTTGAGCTTGACCTGCTTCCTCCCCTTCCATTCATAACTGCCAATCAGTCCGAACCCGCCTGCAAGCACCGTGTAAAAAGCATGCAGGGGTTGGATTGGAATAAACCATGGTAACAGGTGTGTCTTGTTAAAAAAGCGGGCTATCCTGATCATCAGAGGGTATTCTATCAATCCCTTCATCAATACCATGAACAACCAGACTGGCAGGTACTGGGGATGAAAAAAAAGCATCAGCATCATGGCTGTGAGTCCGCTATTCACAAGGTAAACCAGCAGCAATACGAGCTTGATACCATTGTGTCTGTAATAGGTTGATTTACTGGCCCACCTGATTCGCTGGCGGATGAACTCCTGCCAGCTGCCGGCAGGTGCTGTAGTAACAATGGCTTCCTTTGCATAACAAAAATGGACCTGTCCGGGAAATGTTGCCGCCATCTTTTCCATCATGAACATATCGTCTCCGGAAGCGATGTGGTGATTGCCTTCAAACCCGCCTACTGCATCGTAGGCAGCGCGTGTATACAACAGGTTGGCGCCGTTGCACATGTTGAATAAACGGGCGCTAACAGCTGCAGCTGTGATTGCTTGGAGCGAGAGGAAGTCGAGCGACTGAAACCTATCCAGAAAACTTTTCTCATCGCTGTACCTTACAGGAGCTGCAACGAAAACAGCTTGTTTTTCTTGACGGAACAACAATAGGGTATTCAGCCAACCAGTATCAAAACTGCAATCGGCATCAGTGGTCACGATAATCCCATATGTGGCCGCAGCAATACCTTTGCGCAATGCCGCTTTCTTTCCGGCCCTATCTGTCTCGGTGAGTTGGATCAGTCTTACACCGCTACTGGCATAAGAGGAAACTATTGCTGCTGTATGGTCGTCTGATCCATCATCCACCACAATGATTTCAAGCTGTTCAGCAGGAAGTGATTGCCTCAGCAGACTGTCGAGACAGGCACCAATGCAAGCTTCCTCATTGCGTGCTGCAATCACCACAGTAACGTTATCATCACTCATACCTCCAAACTTGTACAATTTCAGCCGCATCAGGATCCTGTTACATCGACTGATAACAAACGAATAAGCTCCAAAAAGCGCGGCGGCAATGAACAGCAGTGGAACAGGTATCGTTGAAATAAGCTCCGTTATCAATGCAAAATAGTGTTGGTGTGAATGGTAAATTTCATCATTTCTGCGGTTTTGAAGTTTTTTACACCAAAAATTTATCTAATTTCAGTTGGTTGCGTAACGAACACGATAACCTAAGTTAAACATAATATATGGAACAAGTTACCCTCACTTCAACGGTAATGAAAGGAGCCGGATGGCTCAATGTTGCTCAAGATCCCAGTCAGGTGTTCACCCCTGAAGATTGCAACAAAGAGGAGTTGATGATGATGGAAATGTGTCATCAGTTTTTGGAAAAAGAAGTTTCTCCCTTATTCGAAAGGATTGATCACCAGGAACCCGGACTCCTGCAATCCATCATGGAAAAAGCAGCCGAAGCCGGACTAATGGGCATCAGCATTCCTGAACAATTTGGTGGTCTTGGCAAATCTTTTCTTTACTCCGTTTTGGCTGCAGAAGCCTTGGGTGGAGGGCATTCCTTCTCCGTTGCCACTGCAACCCACAGCGGCATGGGTACATTACCGATACTCTACTTCGGTACAGAAGCACAGCAAAAAAAATATATCCCCAGCCTCGTTTCCGGAGAATCGAAGGGTGCGTATGGACTAACAGAACCCAACAGTGGTAGTGATACTATGGGTATCAAAACAAGCGCTGTACTTAGCAGTGATGGGAAGCATTACCTGCTGAACGGACAAAAATCCTGGATTACCAATGGGGGTATTGCAGATGTTTACACCATCTTCGCCAAAGTGGATGGCAGCCAGTTTACAGCTTTCATCGTGGAAAGAGGTATGGTGGGCTTCACGCAGGGAACTGAAGAACACAAGATGGGCATCAGGGGCACTTCTACCGTACAATTGTATTTCCAGGATTGTAAAGTGCCGGTTGAAAATGTACTGGGTGAAATAGGCAAAGGTCATCACATCGCCTTGAATATCCTCAACACCAGCAGACTCAAACTTTGCGCGGCGAATGTAGGAGGAGCAAAAAAATACCTCGAAAAAACCGTAAAATACGCAAGATCAAGGGAGCTGTTTAAAGCACCGATAGCCAATTTAGGGTCCATCCGTCACAAGCTTGGCGAAATGGCTACGCGCACTTGGGTAGTGGAATCTGCGCTCTACCGGGCCACCAGCCTGATAGATGAAAAAGAAAAAGAACTGCTCGCAAAAGGACACCCATTCAATGAAGCGCAGCTTGGAGCTGCGGAAGAGTATGCCATTGAAAGTACCATCCTCAAAGTGGCTGGTTCAGAACTGATCGATTTTGTTGTGGATGAAGGCGTGCAGGTTCATGGTGTTAATGGATACAACGAAGCATATCACATTGCAAGGGCGTACCGAGACAGCCGCGTCAACAGGATTTTAGAAGGTACCAATGAAATCAACAGATTGCTTACGGTTGATATGGTTTTCAAAAGGGCCATGAAAGGCAGGCTTGACATGATGGGTCCGGCTATGGCTGTACAAAAGGAACTGATGAGCATTCCTGACTTCGGCGCATCAGATGATTCGCTGTTTGCCGCAGAATTAAAAGCTATTCAGCAATTCAAGAAAGCAATATTTCTTGTTGCAGGTGCAGCAGTGCAAAAGCTCATGATGAAAATAGAATCAGAGCAGGAAATCCTGATGCACATCTCCGATATGGCGATTGACATCTACCTGGCCGAAAGTGCACTTCTACGCACCATTAAGCTTGCAGATATGAGAGGTGAGGAAGGCGTTGCAAGAGAGCTGGATATGACAAGGATTTGTATCTATGATGTGGCAGACAGAATCGCCAAAAACGGCAAGGATGCCATCAATGCATTTGCTTCGGGAGACGAACAACGCATGATGTTGCTGGGTATCAAGCGGTTCACTAAAGTGACTCCTTTCAATACAAAAGATGCCCGCAGGAGAATTGCGGACGGACTCTAAAAACAAAAGCCGGTACACATTGTATACCGACTTCTTGAATAACCAACATGTGCCGTACCGGGCTATATTCAGCTGCTCTTTTGCAGCTTGTAGTATTTGCTGATATCTGTTACTCCCTTTTTAAGTACATCAGGAGTATTGGTGAGCGTAAAATTTTCCCATTGTTGCATTCCAGCATTGTGTGTAGGATAGCTTTGGGGAACTGTAACAACCACATCAATTTTTGACAGCGCCAGTCCTATTGAAATCACCAGCGTGGAGATGAGTGTTACCAGTCCGAGCAGCAACCTGATATCGTGTGCATGTTTAAGCGGTTCAATCAGGTGCATGGAAAGTAAAACAATGTAGGATCCAAAAGCGAATACAATACCACTAAGCATGAAAGCTTTTGTTGAATCCCTGTTTTCATAAACACTGAGCTTTACAAAGTGTATGAATAATTTTGAGGCAAACAGAAAAACCGGAACAGCGCCTGTAAGCATCACCTTCAAGAGTGTGTTTTCGCTGACACCATACATGGCAATCGCAGCAGAGCTGAATGCTGCCAGTAAAGTGAGGGTTAGTCCGATGAGTTTATTGAACCCCCTTCTGTCTGTAAAATTCACAAGAATCACCAGCATGAGTGGTGCCTGAATCAGCGTGGTAACAGTATTCAGCAGCATCAGGGCACTACCTGAAAGGTTACTGAATTTCTGAACCAGACTTGCCGTGATAAAAGGAATCAGGTAAACTGCATTTAAGGCTATCAGCTTGATATCGCTGATCTTGAGTTGAGAATCGTTGGATGGCATGTTGGGTAGGATTTGGATAATTGGATTTTAGTTTTCGTAGGGATAGGATTAAAAACGGGTACAGCTTAGAAACGGCAATTTGTTAAGCGTATTATATTTTTTGGTTAAAACCGCTTAAATTCAGTGAAAGTGCTCTTACCATTACGTAGTAATACGCATTGGTTTTCGTAAAAAAACTAATTTGTGTTTATGAAGAATTTGATTGTGGTCATTTGCAGTTGTTGTCTATTGTTCATGTCATCACATGCACAGCCAAAAACACCGTTTAGTTCAGCAATAACAGGCAATACATCATCACCCGATTTTTTTCTTGTCAGAACAAAAGGCATTTTACCTTATATGGAATATGGTCCTGGAGACGACAGGTTAGGCGGTGCCAAGATGACTTACCTTGATTCTGGTGTCCTATTGAAGGTAATTGACAGTCTGGGAACTGATTATATTGTTGCACTCACCAGTTCATTGCATGCCTTCATCCAGAAAACAAGTGTGATATCAGATACGGTAACCAAGGTTAAATCACATTACTTGAGCGGCAACTGGAAAACCTATCAGGATAACCGTTTTGACCATATTGTTGTAACCATGCCTGATAGGCTACCATACCGTGGAACCATGCAGGTTAGTCCCAGTCGTTTGATTATTGATCTCTTTGGCATCACCAGCAATACCAACTGGATAACCCAGGTTGGGCAGCTCAGAGAGGTTGCCAATACCTGGTATGAACAAATGGAAAATGGCATGCTCAGGGTTTATGTGGATCTGAAAAGCAGCATGCATTGGGGTTATTCTGTTCATTACGACAGTACCGGATCAAAGCTGGATATCCGCATCAAACATGCACCGGCAAAAAATTTGAAGCAGCTTTTTGTGGCTGTTGATGCTGGTCATGGGGGTAACAATACGGGTGCTGCTGGTGATATATATGGTAAAGCAGAAAAGGTACTCACGCTTGAATATGCCAGGGCTCTGGAAATGGAATTGAAAAGGGCTGGTGTAAAAAGGGTATTCATGACGAGAAGAACGGATACATCCCTTTCCATGCCAGAACGCATCATGATGTTGCGGGATACTATGCCAGATATCCTGCTTAGTATACATTTCAACTCCTCCTCTGTAGATACCGTAAACGGAACAAGTACCTTTTACCGGCACATAGGTTTCAGGCCGCTTACACAGGTTATCCTGAACAGGATGAAGCAGCTGGGTCTCAATGAATTTGGCAATGTAGGCAGTTTCAATTTTGCGCTGAGTGGTCCAACCGAATACCCCAACTGCCTGGTGGAAGTGGCGTTTTTAAGCAATCCGGCTGACGAACGCTTTATCATGCATAAAAAATCTCCAGAAAAAGTTGCCAGAAAAATCAGGGAGGGTTTGACGGATTGGCTGCGTTTAATTAAATAGTGATGGAAAAAATAATTTGTTGCGACTGGGGAACCACGTCTTTGAGGCTGACGGCTTATAATACAAAAGAGGAAGCACCGATTGCAGCCATTGCGGCCGAGCATGGTGTACTCGCAGTCAACCAGCAGTTTATGGCATCGGCCGGAGATTTGTCTCGTAAGGCATTTTTTCTGCAAGTGCTTAATAGTGAGATCAGCCGTTTATACGATCATGTTGAAGTGGATACACCTGTGATCATCTCTGGAATGGCATCTGCCAACATCGGCATGGAACCATTACCTTATGCCTTGCTCCCTTTTGACCTGCTGGGTAAGGATGCTGTTATCCGGTCTTTTCAAGATGGACAAAGACCTGTTCACCTGGTTTCAGGGTGCCGGGCAGATGCAGACATCATGCGTGGTGAAGAAACGCAACTGGTTGGTGCAGCCCGACTGATGGAAGGCAGATGGGAAGCAGATAAGCAGGCTCTCGTCATCCTTCCTGGTACACATTCCAAGCACGTTGTAATCCGCGACCAACTGGCCGTTTCATTCAAAACCTATATGACAGGAGAAATCTTTTGCCTGCTATTCAGCAAAAGCATTCTTTCGCAGTCCGTTATACAAAATGATTTTTCTAAAGCAGGCTGTCATGAGGCTTTTCTCGAAGGCGTGCAAAAGGGACTCCGGGAGAATATCCTGCATGCACTTTTTGATGTGCGCATCAGGAGTATGTTAGGCCAGGCAGATGCGCGGGTGAATTTTGCATATCTGAGCGGACAAATGATTGGTTCGGAACTCAGGGATTTGAGTAGCACAAGCGTAAATGATATTGTCATATGCGGTTCAGAGCAGATGAATGAAGCCTATGCCACTGCCATAGATCAGGTTATCTGGCATGGCGCAAAGCCCCGTGTTAACTGTGTTCCAGCAGCTATGGCTACTGCAGCCGGACAGCTAATGATGTATAAGTCGCACAGATTGTTTAATTTCATCCCATAAACATTACGGTATGGAACTCAGAAATACTTTTATACACCATGTATATTTTTGGTTAAAAAACCCCGAAAGCAAGGAAGATTTGCAGGCGCTGATAGCAGGACTTGAAGCATTGGCTGTGGTGAAGGAAATCAAGTATTTTCACATTGGTATACCTGCTCCAACAGACAGGGAAGTGATTGACAACACTTATGCCATTTCTTGGCTGAATATCTTTGAGACTGCAGCAGATCAGGATGCATACCAGACACATCCACTTCACCTCAAATTCATCGAAGATTGCTCAGCACTTTGGAGCAAGGTGAAAGTATATGATTCTATTCAGCATGGGTAAAGGGCACCGGATAAAAGGCAGTTCTCTAAAGCCATCTACCAAATAACAAAATATGTTCAGAAAAGGGAAGTCAGCAGCTCTGGGGTTTATTTTTATAACCGTTTTGATTGATGTGATAGGATTGGGTATCATCATTCCCGTTTTGCCTAAGCTCATACAGCAACTCACTGGGGGCGACATGAGTGAAGCCTCCCGTTACGGAGGATGGCTGATGTTTACCTATGCTTTTATGCAATTTCTTTTTGCGCCTGTGCTCGGAAACCTGAGTGATCAGTACGGCCGCAGACCGGTTATTTTGTTTTCGTTACTTGGATTTGGACTGGATTATCTATTACTCGCCTGGTCTCCCAGTATAACCTGGTTATTTCTGGCACGCATCCTGTCTGGTATTACCGGCGCCAGTTTTACCACTGCTTCAGCTTATATAGCTGATATCAGCACCCCGGAAAAAAGGGCACAGAATTTTGGCATGATTGGTGCTGCATTCGGACTCGGGTTCATTATTGGTCCGCTTATTGGCGGCGTTTTGGGAAAGTATGACCCCCGCATGCCATTCTTTTTTGCAGCCGGATTGACATTGATAAACTGGCTCTATGGATTCTTTGTTTTACCAGAGTCGCTTGATATTACCAAACGCAGAAAATTTGAATGGAAGAGAGCCAATCCCGTTGGTTCGCTCCTTCACTTGAAAAAGTATCCTGCTGTGGCTGGCTTAATTGTTTCACTCACGCTCATTTATATAGGATCACATGCGGTCAATTCTACCTGGAGTTATTATACCATGGAAAAATTCAGTTGGGATTCCGATATGGTAGGGTATTCGCTTGCATTCGTGGGATTCATGATTGCATTGGTGCAAGGTGGTTTGATTCGTGTGGCCATACCTAAACTCGGACAAGCAAGATCACTTTTCATCGGGTTACTCATGTACACCATAGGTATGTTTCTTTTTGCCTTTGCGGCAAGTACCTGGATGATGTTTGCCTTTTGTTTCATTTATTGTCTCGGCGGTATAGCCGGACCCGCACTGCAGGGTATTATTTCAACCCATGTTCCACCTACCGAACAGGGTGAGTTGCAGGGAGCCATGACTAGCCTGATGAGTGCCACCAGCATTGTTGGTCCACTGCTGATGACCTCATTATTTGCTGTATTTATAGCTAAAGATGCGATTGTTTATTTTCCGGGAGCACCTTTTCTGGCAGGAGCAATCATCACCCTTTTCAGCACCATCATCAGTTACCAAAGTCTGCAGAAAGAGAAAAAAGCACAGCAGGCATAGGTGAATAGGCTGTTAAAATCTGCTAAAATGCAGAATTAATAAGGATTTAATTACCATTTACCGATTATTGGGGTATCTTTGTATTGTTATTTGAGTTAAGTACAGTACTCAGTAAGTGAAAGTATTTCCTGCTAAGCATCATCTGCTAATAGTAAGTCTTCTTTACGCCTGTGTTTCTCTCAGCATTTTTATCAATCAATTGTTATTTGAAATGAACATTTATGTTTCAAATTTAAGCTTCAACGTACAGGATGAAGACTTAAAAGGTTTTTTTGAAGAATACGGAGAAGTATCTTCAGCAAAAGTTATTACTGACAAATTCACAGGTCGTAGCCGTGGCTTCGGTTTCGTTGAAATGTCAGACGATGCAGCCGCTCAGAAGGCTATCCAGGAACTGGATGGTGCAACTGTAGAAGGTCGTGCCATCAAAGTAAGCGAGGCGAAGCCTCGTGAGCAGCGCCCCAGCAACGGTGGCGGTGGTGGTGCTCCACGCCGTAACTTCGGTGGTGGCGGCGGCGGTGGAAACCGTTGGTAATCGCATCTCAACCTGATTACAAGAGGCTGTCTCCTAAATGGAACAGCCTCTTTTTTATTTTATCATGCACAGGCTGTTGAGCCCCCAAACAGAAAAGCATAACTTCGCACAAATTTTTTTACATGAGCCTGGTTACAGCATTCAATGATTACCGTGAGCAAATGAATGAGGTTATCCTGAGTAAGGGAAACCTGGTTATGAAACGGTTATGGAATCTAGACACCAATACTTATCAGGAAGGGGCATTGGATGTTAAAACCAAAGAGATGCTCGGTTTGGTAGCCAGTATGGTGTTGCGATGTGATGATTGCATCAAATATCACCTGGGAAAATGTCATGAACTTGGGATAACAACAGACCAGGTCTATGAGGTTTTTTCAGTAGCCAATATTGTAGGCGGAACAATTGTTATACCCCACACCCGCAGAGCTGCAGAATACTGGGAAGCCCTTCAGAATGAGGAAAATACCAAATAATTTACTAAATTGAGTATCTCAAATTTTTTTTATGAGTGAACCAATGCCCACTGTACCATTAACAGCTAAGGATTTTCAAACTGACCAGGAAGTTCGTTGGTGTCCGGGTTGTGGTGACTACTCCATCCTGGCACAGGTGCAGAAGATAATGCCTACATTAGGGATACCCCGTGAGAATATTGTCATCGTATCCGGTATCGGTTGTTCCAGCCGCTTTCCATACTACATGGAAACCTTTGGCATGCATTCCATTCATGGCAGAGCAACGGCTATTGCAAGCGGCTTGAAAGCAACGAGGCCGGAATTGAGTGTTTGGATTGTGACAGGAGACGGAGATTCGCTCAGCATTGGTGGTAACCATACCATTCACCTGCTGCGGAGGAATTTTGATGTGAACATCATGATGTTCAACAACCAGATTTATGGTTTGACAAAAGGACAATATTCCCCCACTTCAGAGGAGAAAAAAGTGACCAAATCCACGCCATTCGGCAGCATTGACCATCCTTTCAATCCTTTAGCACTGGCTATGGGTGCAGATGCAACATTTATTGCGAGGAGTATGGACCGTGATCCCAAGCACCTGCAGGAGTCTTTGCTCCGCAGCAATGCACATAAAGGGGCATCTTTCCTTGAAATCTATCAGAACTGCAATATATTCAACGACGGGGCTTTTGAAATATTTACTGAAAAGGGTTCCAAGCCAGTTGAAACATTATTCCTGGAACAGGGTAAGCCACTGCTCTTTGGCGTAAATAAAGAAAAAGGAATCAAGCTGGATGGATTCAGGCCTGTTGTGGTTGATCTCAATGAAGGTACCAGTGCAGATGATTGCTGGATTCATGATGAAAAAGATTTTTACAAGGCCCAGATCTTGGTGCGCATGTTTGATGACCCTGCAATAGAAGGTCACCTTCCCAGACCATTTGGTGTATTTTATGAGACGGAAAGGGCTTGTTATGAAGATCAATTGCAGCTTCAGTTAGATGAAGTGTTGGCAAAAAAAGGAAAGGGCGACCTCAACAAATTGTTGAGGGGGAGTGAAACCTGGACAATTTCCTGATTGGCCCTCTTTATACAAATACATCCCAAAGATCCACAGCCAAGGCTGATCAAACAGGCCGCTGAAATTTTGCGCAAAGGAGGGGTCATCATTTACCCTACCGATACTGTTTACGGATTGGGTTGTGATATTTTTCAGCAAAAAGCGGTGGAAAGGATCTGCCGCATCAAGGGTATTGATCCGCTTAAAGCCAACCTCTCGTTTGTTTGCAGCGATCTATCCGATCTCAGCAAATATGCTCAGGCTATTAATACACCTCAGTACAGGTTTATCAGGCAGCATATACCCGGACCATTTACATTCATATTGCCGGCAAGCAAAGAGGTACCCCGTATCCTTAAAAGTAAAAAAGATACGATTGGATTACGTGTGCCTGATCACCGGATTACCCATGCTATTGCCGAAGAACTCGGCCATCCGCTGCTCAGTTCCTCTCTTCCCGGTGATATGGTAGAAGAGTTTACTGATCCAGAGCTGATTCATGATAAGTTTGGAAAATTGGTTGACCTCGTCATAGATGGGGGTATTGGAGGCATGTCTTATTCAACTATTATAGATATGACGGGAGACGAGCCTGAGGTAACCAGGCAGGGTATTGGTCAGTTAAAATAAAAAAATAGCCCCCCAAAGGGGGCCCGTTTTGATGGGACTGGAAGGTTATAGAGTTATTAGACCTACTGCTTCTTCTGACTAGCAGAATGACAGTTGGTTTAACATAGTAAATTTAGATACTTTTATTGTTTTTGTCTATATCTGTGAGTTATTTTTATCCCTTTACCTGAAAACTTAACCTGTGTAGGTAGCAGTTTCCATGGATTTTAATTGCTTTACGGTGGTCTGCAGTGCCGTATCCCTTGTTTTTTTTCCAGTTGTAAAAGGGAAATTTTTCATGTTGTTCCAGCATAAAATCATCGCGGAATGTTTTTGCGAGTATGCTGGCAGCGGCTATTGAGGCATAAATACCATCACCCTTAATGATGGTGGCATGCGGGATTTCCCTGTATGGTTTAAAACGGTTACCATCCACAAGTATAAAGGTCGGTACATTTTTTAAGGCATCCAGCGCCAGGTGCATAGCCCTGAAAGACGCATTCAGGATGTTTATACTGTCTATTTCTGGAGCATCCACATGGGCAACAGACCAGTCCAGCGCTTCCTTCAGAATCACTTCCCGTAGGGCATAGCGTGTTTTTTCATTGAGTTTTTTAGAGTCGTTCAGTATAGGGTTTCTAAAGTCAGGAGGCAATATCACCGCTCCCGCAAAAACCGGTCCGGCCAGGCACCCCCTGCCGGCTTCATCACAGCCTGCTTCAGGTTGAAGATTTTGATGAAATGGTTTAAGCATAGCTTACAAAGTACCCAAAAATATCTATCAAATGATCAACACCATTTTGTGGTGTAATACCTTTGCAATATGACAGCACAAGCACCCGTTCAAAAGTCGAGGGCAGTAGCCATCTGGCTGCTTATTGGCGTAGGTATGATCATTGTTCAGGTTTTATTAGGAGGTATTACCAGACTTACTGGTTCCGGATTATCCATTACAGAGTGGAAGCCAATTCTCGGGGCTATCCCACCAATGAATGAAAGTGAGTGGAAGCAGGCTTTTGAGCAGTATAAGCAAATCGGACAATTCAAGGAATTAAATTTTGAATTTACCCTATCCGATTTCAAGTTCATTTATTTTTGGGAGTGGTTTCACCGGGAATGGGCCAGATTAATCGGCGTTGTATTTGCCATTCCATTCATCTGGTTTGTGGTGAAAAAGCGTATTGAACGCTGGATGATTAATCCCATGATCATACTTTTTTTACTGGGGATATTGCAAGCATTGTTGGGATGGATCATGGTAGCAAGTGGATTGAACGAGGAGAGTCTCTATGTTGACCACATCAGGCTCGCCATTCATTTTATGGCTGCGCTCGGGCTTCTTTGCTATACCCTGTGGTTTGCCCTCAGGGCATGGGTGGATGAAGGCGAAAGATTTGGAGAACCATATTTACGCAAATCCACCTTGCTGATATTGGTGCTGCTGACTGTTCAGCTTGTTTTTGGGGCGTTCATGGCCGGTTTGAAGGCAGCACAGTTTGCCACTACCTGGCCTCTGATCAATGGTGAATTCTTTCCTTCAGCCATGCTGAACGACAGCTGGAGCAATTTCACACATGATCCCCTTGCTGTACATTTTGTACACCGAAACCTGGCTTATCTGCTTACTTTATTGATAGTACTCTGGTACCTGCGTGTGAAAAAAATCAACACAGGAAAAATATTTCAAAAACTGAAGGTTGTGCCACTCATATTGGTAGTCTTACAGGTGCTTCTGGGCATTGGTACTGTTTTGTATGCGCAGCTTAAAACAGCTCTTTTGTGGTTTGGTGTTGCCCATCAGTTTACAGGAATGATGCTCTTGTTGTCTTTTGTGAGTTTACTTTTCCTGCTCAGTCCTGGTAGAAAATCCTGATTACCACCGCAGCAAGGTACTCGCCCAGGTAAATCCCGATCCGAATGCCGCCAGACATACAAGATCGCCGTCTTTTATCAATTTTTTTTCCCACGCCTCACACAGTGCGATAGGAATTGACGCGGCTGTGGTGTTGCCATAGTATTGGATATTGTTGTACACCTGATCATCACGCAGCTTCAGTGTCTGTTGCACAAATTGCGCTATGCGGAGGTTGGCCTGATGGGGAATTAGCATATTGAGGTCTGCCGGAGTAAGGTTGTTGGCTTGTAAGGCTTCCATGATCACTTCCGGAAATTTTACAACCGCCTTTTTGAAGACGACTGGTCCGTCCATTCTTGGATAGGTTTCCCCGTTGTTGATCATGGCATGCGTCATGAACATCTGTCCGATTTCAGCAGTGTCGAAGGTGGCATAATTCTTTTCATTCCAATGATTGGCATGGGTGCCGGGGTTGAACATAGCCAGGTTTTCGGCAAATTCACCATCACTGTGGAGGTGTGTGCTCAAGATGCCCTGGTACTCTTTGTCTGCAGGTTGCAAAACAACCGCACCTGCACCATCGCCAAATATCACCGTAACATTCCTTCCGCGGGTGGAGAAATCGATTCCAAATGATTGTTTCTCACTGCCAATCACCAGGATGTTTTTGTAGGTACCCGTGCGGATGAACTGGTCGGCTATACTCAATGCATAAACAAATCCACTGCATTGGTTTCTTACATCGAGAGCACCCACTTCCTTCATTTTAAGTGCGCGCTGCACCAATACACCACAGCCTGGGAAATAGTAATCCGGACTCAGCGTGGCAAAGATGATGAAATCAATATCCTGAGCGGTTGTACCCGCCCTTTCGATAGCGATTTTTGCTGCTTCAATACCCATGGTGGCTGTAGTCTCTTCCGTGCGATGACCGTAACGCCGTTCCCTGATACCCGTCCTTTCCTGTATCCATACATCACTGGTATCCATGTATTGCGTAAGATCTTGGTTGGTGACTACGTTTTCCGGTAGGTATTTGCCGATACCGGCGATTTTTGTTCTTTTCATCTTTTCAATTGATAAGGTGGATGATATTTTCCATATCTCGTTCAGAAACAATGAAATCAGCAACAAGGTTCATCGTAGGGTGGGTTGCACAGAAGGAAATGCCAATGCCGGCTTTTTTGGTCATGCAGATATCATTCTCGCCATCACCAATAGTAAGTGTATTGCTAAGTTCAATATTGCTTTGGTCGCACATATCTGCCAGTGCATGGGATTTACATATTTCATGTGAGCATACGCTGGATTTGTTGGGTAGAAAGAATGAAGGAATTTTAACTTCACCCGTCACTGTACTTTTGGAAAATTCAAGTTCATTTGCAAGCGAGAAATCCAATCGCAATTTATTCACAAAATAGTTGGTAATATAATCGTAGCTGTCGCTTATGATGCCAATCATATAGCCTTTTTCCCTCAAATAATAAATCAATCTGTCTGCATTTTTAGATACTTGAATGCTTTCTGCAACGTCTATCAATTCATTGACAGTTTTGCCTTTGAGTAATCGGGCGATCAGTTTGGTTCTGATGAAAGGGTTTTCCTGAGATGTGACAATATCCAACAATTCTTGTTTGAAATTAAACCTTTGGGCACAAGTCTGTATGAATGAATCTTCAAGCAATGTCCTATCCATATCAATGACAGCAATCTTTCGCAACATTTTTGTTTTTTCACTGATGGCAAATTCCATTTGACCTCTGATGACTTGGATATGTTCAAGGGTTTCCAGGTTTCTAGAACCAGACTTATCAGCTTTTTCAAGAATTACCGATGCCACTTCCCTTGACATTTTCCCCAATTGTTCCAGACTTTGCATTTTATTTTCAATGTGTCCGATATCCACTTCCACAATCCTGGCTTTCAGTTTGAACATGTCAATTAAAATACCAATATCAACACCATATCCTTCTTCAAATTGGATTTGTTTTAAGAAATTTTTTCTGCCTGCAATCATTCCACTTAAAGGTTGATAGAATTTTGGAAAACCCGGAAATAAAATCGATAAAAGTGGTTTAGCTACCAGTTCTGTTACACGCCCGGCCTGACGAGAAAAGAACGATTTTACAAAGTCACTTTCATTATTCAGTATTGGCTTGGTTAGCCGTTCAATAAGATCTGGTGCATATGATGGGATATCAGCATCCAGAAAAACAAGGACATCGTTTTCTGCAACAAGTAACCCATCTCGCATTGACGCACCCTTACCCAATTTTGTGCTGGTTATTACTTTTGCACCTGCGTTTTGGGCTTCTTTTACAGTATTGTCAACAGAAAGATCATCAACAACAATAACTTCTGTGACAGCAGGATTTTTTATAGCAATTGCGATGACCTGGGCAATTGTTTTTTCTTCATTTAGTGCAGGTATAATAACTGAAATCATTCGGAAATATTTAGTTTAACAATTTTGTTACTGAACTCTCTATTCAGCCATTTGTGAATGGATAAGGTATCAAAA
>Ga0208009_1000243_pt1 | contig 15349 bp, 10 predicted proteins | sample Wag4_2014_7_16_FD_187364 | JGI IMG/M metagenome (GOLD analysis project Ga0208009, IMG submission 187364) | Fresh water mixed with fracking chemicals microbial communities from Ohio, USA - Utica-2 Time Series FC 2014_7_16 (SPAdes) (version 2) ...
CCTGGGGGAACACTAGGGATCACCTGTTGGAAGTTAAAGCCATCCTGCATGATGGAAATGAAGTGGTCTTCAAAAAGACATCCAGAAAAGAATGGGAAGAAAAAGCATTGCAGGAAGATGCTGAAGGGCAGATTTACAGCGGCATCAGCGAACTGCTGGGGGATACGGAAAACAGAAGGGTAATTGCAGCTGGCTTCCCGGATCCTGGGATCAAACGCCGGAATACGGGCTACGCGCTAGACCTGCTTGCTCAGCATTTCCCGAAGCTGGAAGAACCCAATCTCTGCACCCTGATTGCAGGTTCTGAGGGTACTCTCTGCTTCATCACCGAAGCCAAGCTTCAACTGATGGAGCTTCCGCCTCCTCATGTGGCCATGGTGGCTGTCCATGCGGCTTCCATGCAGGAAGCCCTGAGGGCCAATCTGGTGGCCCTGGAGAATGGATGTTCAGCTTCAGAACTAGTGGATGATTTCATCCTGCAATTCACCAAAGGCCATCCTGATTTATCAGACAACCGTTTTTTTATAGTTGGTGAACCCAAGGCCATCCTCATGGTTGAGTTTTTTGAGGATGATGAGCAGCAGTTGCTCGAAAAGTGTTCAGCTTTCATCAATACCCTCCAACAACAACAGTTAGGCTATGCGCACCCCGTTTTGCAGGGAGAACAATGTAAACTGGCCTGGGACGTAAGAAAGGCAGGCCTCGGTCTGCTTCGCAACCTGCCGGGGGATGCAAGACCCGTCAACTTGATCGAAGACTGCGCCGTACTTCCCAAAGACCTTCCCGCATACATCGAACAACTGGAAAGTCTCCTGCAAAGTCATGGTGTACAATATTCCATCTATGCCCATGCCGGAGCTGGTGAACTTCATGTGGAACCCATCATCAACCTGAAAACAGAAGCCGGACAGCATCAGTTCCGATCAATTCTCGAAGAAACGGTTGAATTGGTGAAATCATTCAACGGCTCTTTGTCGGGAGAACACGGCGACGGCAGGCTGCGCGGGGAATTTATCCCGAAAATGATGGGTGAAAAGGTTTTTGCACTCTTCCGCGATTTGAAATCGATTTTCGATCCCAATCGGATTTTCAACAATGGCAAAATAGTGGATACCCCTCCCATGGATGCCATGTTGAGGTATACGGCAGACATTCCCACTCCAAAGTCTAATACCGTTTTCAATTTCAAGGGTGAAGGTGGTTTTCTGAAACTCGCAGAAAAATGCAGTGGATCAGGTGATTGCCGCAAAACAGAAATCACCGGTGGAACCATGTGCCCCAGCTACATGGCTACCCGCAGTGAAAAAGATACCACACGTGCCCGCGCAAATATTTTACGGCAATACCTCACAGGCGGTTTTGCGGAGCCGGTTCAGCAGGAAGAGGTAAAAGGGATCATGGATCTTTGTTTGTCTTGCAAAGCCTGCAAAACAGAATGCCCTTCAGGTGTTGATGTCGCGAAAATGAAAGCGGAATTCATGCAGGCTTATCACGACAGCCATGGCATCCCTTTCCGCACGAAACTCATTGCCGGTTTTGGCACGCAAATGCAACTGGCATCAAGGGTTGCACCACTTTACAACACCCTTGTTCAATTGAGGCCTGTCCGCCAGTTGATCAACAGGATAGTAGGTTTTCATCCGGAAAGGACGTTGCCGGAAGTGTCTGCGCAATCTTTGCGTTTGTGGTTTGGTGAAAGGCAAAAGGGAAGAGGGAAGAGGGAAGAGGGAAGAGGGACGAAGGACGAGGGAAGACGGAAGAGGGAAGAGGGAAGAGGGAGTCAAAAGGGTAGGGTTTATCTTTTCTGTGACGAGTTCACCAATTATACAGATACGGGTATTGGTCAAAAGGCGGTCTTGTTGATGGAAGCATTGGGGTATGAAGTGCTGATGGCAAATCATCCGGAAAGCGGGAGGGCGCAATTGTCAAAAGGATTGATCAGAGAATCAAAGGAACTGGCCAATCAGCAGGTCAGGATTTTTTCCGGACTCCTCTCAGATGATATTCCGCTCGTAGGCATAGAACCCTCTGCCATACTGGGTTTCAGGGATGAATACCCTTCCTTGGTGGAAGATGCCTTGCAGGAAGTTGCCAACAGGCTGGCCAAACATGTTTACCTTTTTGAAGAATGGTTCATGCGGGAAGCCGATAAAGGGCATATCACCACAGAACAGTTTACCACAGCTGCACAAAAGCTGAAAATACATGGTCATTGCCACCAAAAGGCACTCAGCTCCATGACACCCGTCAAACGGGCCTTGTCGTTTCCGGTTAATTATGAAGCCAGGCTTATCCCTTCGGGGTGCTGCGGTATGGCGGGATCTTTTGGCTATGAAAAAGAACATTACGACATCTCAATGCAGGTTGGCGAATTGGTGCTGTTCAAGGCTGCCCGGTCGCTTGAAGACGACCAGCTCCTGGTAGCTGCAGGCACCAGTTGCAGGCACCAAATCAAGGATGGAACTGGCATCAAAAGCATGCACCCGGTGGAAGTGTTGTATACTGCCTTAAAGCAGTAGTATATCCATTTTTACAGTGGATGGCATGGTGGAAAGTTGTAAATTGTTTCCTCAATATTGCATAGTTGTATGAAGTCCTTTTTTTTCAGTTTTTTGCCCCTGCTTTGCTGGACAAGTTTTTTTGTTGGCATGGATGTTCCGCGTCAATTCCAAACCCATGAAGCAGACGTCATCATCTATGGCGGAACCGCAGCCGCTGTTACAGCTGCAGTTCAGGTCAAAGCCATGGGGAAATCAGTGATCATCGTTTCACCTGATAAACACCTGGGCGGTATGTCTTCAGGCGGACTGGGTTTTACAGACACGGGTAATAAAACAGTGATTGGCGGATTGGCAAGGGATTTTTACCATCGGCTTTATCTGCATTACAACAATGACAAAGCGTGGCGTTGGGAGAAGAAAAGTGAGTACGGTAATGTGGGACAGGCAACGGTTGCACTAGACAGTACTTATAAAACCATGTGGATCTTTGAACCGCATGCAGCGGAAGCTGTATTTGAACAGTATGTGAAAGAAAACAACCTCATCATTCACAGAGATGTGTGGCTCAACAGAAACAAAGGGGGCGTGACCGTAAAAAACGGGAAAATAACAGCAATTCGCACCCTGAATGGCGATCAATACAAAGGTAAGATATTTATGGATGCCACCTATGAAGGCGACCTTATGGCAGCTGCCGGCGTTTCATATACGGTAGGAAGAGAGGGCAACGATGTGTATGGTGAGCAGTGGAATGGCGTGCAGACGGGTGTTTTCCAGCATCGCCACTATTTCATGCAGCCGGTGGATCCATATAAAATTCCAGGTAATCCTGCAAGCGGACTCCTTCCGGAAATCAGTGCCGAGCCTCCGGGAATCAAAGGGGCAGGCGATAAAAAACTACAGGCTTATTGTTTCAGGTTGTGCATGAGCAACCATCCAGACAACAGGGTACCTTTTCCCAAACCGGAAGGGTACGACAGATCCCGCTATGAACTGCTGGCCAGGGCTTTTGCAGCCGGATGGGGTGATGTGAAAGAAGTCTTTTCTAAATTTGATACTATCCCCAACCGCAAAACGGATACCAATAACCATGGACCTATGAGCAGCGATTACATTGGTGGGAACTATGATTATCCGGAGGCCAGCTACGAACGGAGGAAAGAGATTATTAAGGCCCATGAGCTGTATCAGCAAGGCTATCTCTATTTCCTGGCCAATGATACTGCTGTGCCTGCTGCCGTGCGCAAAGAGATGGCCAATTTTGGGTTGGCCAAGGATGAGTTTACAGACAATGGCAACTGGCCGCATCAACTTTATATCCGTGAGGCCCGCAGGATGATCGGTGATTTCATCATGAAGGAAGCAGATGCCTTGGGGAAAACCAATATTGCCCGCCCCATCGGCATGGGGTCCTATGCACTAGATGCCCACAATGCCCAGCGGTACGTGACTCCTGAAGGTTTTGTTCAGAATGAAGGTGATATAGGCGTGAAGCCTGCGAGGCCCTACAGCATCGATTACGGAACCATCCTGCCCAAAGAAAAAGAATGCAGTAACTTGCTTGTTCCAGTGGCCGTATCCAGCTCGCATATTGCATACGGATCCATCAGAATGGAGCCGGTGTTCATGATACTCGGACAAAGTGCTGCAATAGCAGCAGTGCTGTCAATTGAAAAGAAAATAAATCCGCAAGCATTGCCTTATCCCGAACTGGAACAGGAGTTGTTGAAAGCAGGACAAATATTGATAGCCCCCGTAAAAAAAAGCAGTAAGTGAAGCGCAGAAAAGGTTTTCTTTTGAGGTTGGTTTTTGTAATGATGTTTTCAAGCCAGTATAGACATGCGCTTGCGCAAGAAGCGGGTCTTATCAGGGGCCGCGTAGTGGACATGGCCGACAGTCTTGCCAAAGCGGGACTGAAAGGAGCCAGTGTCCAGTTGATGCTATTACCTGATTCGACACTGTTGAAATCAAGTATAACCGCGGCAGATGGATCATTTGCTTTTTCAGGATTGGCTATGGGAGCCTATGCTTTGCGCATCAGTTTTTCTGGTTATGTGTCTTCTGAAAAGGACATTCAGCTTTCTGCTGCTCAAATGTCTCCTGATTTGGGGAAAATCAGTATGCAACGCTTTGCCAACATGCTGGAAAGCATCGTCATTCGCAGTGCCACGATGGCCGTGATGGGCGATACCACAGAGTTCAATGCAAGTCAGTTCAAGACGCTGCCCAATGCTTCAACCGAAGACCTGCTGAAAAAGGTTCCGGGAATGGATGTTGACCGTGATGGTTCCATAAAAACCCAAGGTGAACCTGTGACGAGAATTCTGGTGGATGGTAAACCTTTTTACGGCAATGATCCCAAATTGGCCACACGAAACCTCCCTGCAGACATCATCGAAAAAATACAGGTGATTGATGCGATGAGTGACCAGAGTCAGTTCAGTGGTTTTGATGATGGCAATCGCATCAGAACCATTAACATCATTACCAAGAAAGACAGAAAGAAAGGCGTATTCGGGAAAGGCAGTATAGCTTATGGTTCAAAAGACCGCAATGCCAGTGCAGCGAGTGCCAATTTTATCAAAGGAGAAAGAAAGCTATCCTTCCTCACACAATACAACAATATCAACAACCAGAACTTTACTATCCAGGATTTTCTGGGAGAGATGAATCCGGGGGATAAGGCAGCTTCGGGCGGAACCAATGTGTATTCAGGCAATGCCAATGGCATCTCAACAACATTAAGTGGAGGTGTCAATTACAATGAGGAGTTCAATAAGAAAACTAAAATAGCAGCTAATATTTTTTACAGTGATATTGACATCACCAACAACCGCGACCGTTTCAGGGAAACATTTGTGGTCAATGATTCCTCCTTTTTCAACACCGCCAAAATCATATCCGGCAATACCAATAAAAACCTGCGGGGCTTTCTCGAAATAGACCACATGTTCGATAGTGCCCATACGGTGTTGATCAGGTCTGAGTATAGTAGCCAACTGTCTGATTATATTACCAAGAGTCAGTCGTTTACCACCCAAGGCCGTATCAACCCTTTCAGTGCTTTGCAATCCACCAACCGTTCCGGAAACAAGGGGTACAACCTCAGCAACAGCATGCTCTACCGTCACCGGTTCAAAAAGCGCGGAAGAACGGCGAGTCTGAACCTTACACACGGCGATAATGAAAGTAATCGGGATGGCCTAACTGTAAGTTATAACGATCGGTATAACAGAGGAAAAGATACGCTTGATCAGAGTGGTGTAACGCTTGTTGATACCCGCCGCTGGGGAGCAACATTGTCTTATACCGAACCTGTTTCTTCGAAAGACCAGCTGGAGTTTTTTTATACGAAGAGTAAAAATGACAATGGGTCTGATCAGCAGACTTTCAGAAGAAATTTGACAACAGGAATTTACAGCATTATTGTTCCTACGCTAACCAACCAGTTTGAGAATGATAATTTTTACGATAGGGGAGGTATTAGTTTCAGGCACCAGGTCAACCGTTACTGGAGTTTCGGTAGCGGACTGTATCTGCAACAGGCCAGGATGGAAAGCTTTAATGTAACCAAAGAAACCACTATCAACAGGCCCTTTGTCAACTGGTTACCCAATGCTAGTCTTCAATACCGCAGGGGCAAAACAAAATACCTGCGTATCAATTACAGAACCTGGACCCAGCAGCCCTACATAACCCAATTGCAGGATGTTGTAAACAACGGCAGCCTGTTGTATGTCCGGGCCGGCAATCCAAATCTGAAGCAAGAATACCACAACAACATTACCCTGTATTACAATTCCGTCCGGGGAAGCAGTTCCAGCAATTTCTCTGCCAGTCTCAATGCTACGTTGATTTCGAACCGGATTGCCAATACTGTTATTTTCAACAGTGGTACATCTGCTATTTTGGTTGAAGAATACTTACTTATTCCTGGTGCCCAATACTCAAAACCAAGAAATCTCAATGGTGCTCATGATGTGAGGCTTAATACTTATTTCAGCAAATCATTCAAAGATCCCAAAGCCAATCTTGGTTTTTCTCTTTATCTCAGAAACATCAGGGATGTGAACCTTTTTAATGAAATTGAAGCCAATACTAATCGTTATTACAGTGGAGGGTCTGTAAAGCTTACCCTTAATTTGGCAGATTATCTTGACCTGGTTTTGTCCAGCAACACCAACCTCAATTTCACCCGTTACACTGCAGCTGATCGGGAGGACATCAATTTTTTCAGCGAACGCTTGTCGGTTGAACCCACTGTAACCACCAAAAACGGATGGGTGTTTTCCAACGACCTCGATTACATCATGAACAGGGGAAGTGCTGCCTCCTTCAATCAAAACATTCCCCTTTGGAATGCAGGTGTGGCGAAGTTGTTCCTGAAAAACCGAACAGGGGAGCTCAGGCTGACCGTTTTCGATATGCTGAATGCCAACAAGAGTGTAACCCGGCAGGTGGAGCTGAACTATGTGGAAGACGTCAGAACGGCTGTTCTGAACCGTTATTTCCTGTTGAGTTTCACTTATCACCTTCGCAAATTCGGTGGCAGGATTTAATGGTCTCTTTTTTTTATTTATTCCTGACAGCTGTTTTTTGTTGTAATTTTCATTTCCAATTTAACCTTATAGCCATAAGTCCATGAAATTATACAAAGTCAACAATGTTGTTTACATCATGCACGATCAGCAGGTATATCTTGCTGGCGGCAAGGTTTGGGATGAGCTCGTTAATGCAGACAATTTGTATGCACATCTTCAAAGTTTGATAGCCACTGCATCTCCAGTGGGTGATGAAAGCTGGCTTCATGCACAGTTATTGCAAGCGCCATTGGGCTCGCAGGAAATATGGGCAGCCGGTGTTACCTACCTGCGCAGCAAGGAAGCAAGGATGGAAGAGTCCAAACTCAGTGGTGGTGCTGATTTCTACGCCAAAGTGTATGAGGCGGAAAGGCCTGAACTCTTTTTCAAATCAACTGCAGGACGTTGTGCGGGTCCGGGTGAAACTGTTTATATCCGCAGCGATTCCCACTGGAATGTGCCCGAACCAGAGCTTACCCTTTTTGCAAACCGTCATGGGAAAATTGTTGGCTACACCATCGGGAACGACATGAGTTCAAGGGATATTGAAGGTGAGAATCCGCTCTACCTGCCACAGGCGAAATGCTATGAGCGCTCTGCTGCCATCGGTCCCTGTTTGTGGGTTCCGGAACATCCTATCAATCCTGATACAAAAATCAGGATGCAAATCAAGAGAGCTGGAGCAGAAGTTTTCAGTGGCATGATTTCCATCAATCAGATGAAAAGAAAACATGACGAACTCATCAGTTACCTGTTCAGGGCCATGCATTTTGAGCAGGGCGCTTACCTGATGACTGGCACCTGCCTGGTACCTCCCAATGATTTCACCCTCCAGCCAGGGGATATCGTTAGCATGATGATTGATGGCATTGGTACGCTTGAAAACAGTGTTGAACAACTGAATTAAAATATACAATATGACTTACGTGGCAGACAACAACAGGTATGAGCGCATACCTTACCGCAGGAGCGGCAAAAGCGGACTTGTGCTTCCGGCTATTTCATTGGGATTGTGGCAGAATTTCGGGCACGTCGATCTCCGTTCCAATTATGAACAGATTTTATATAGGGCCTTTGATCTCGGCATTACCCATTTTGATCTGGCGAATAATTATGGTCCGCCTCCGGGAAGTGCAGAATCCAATTTCGGCGATATCCTGCAAAAGGGATTTGGGCGCTACAGGGATGAGATGATCATTTCTACCAAGGCAGGATTTACCATGTGGGACGGACCTTATGGCGATTGGGGCAGTAAGAAATATCTGGTGGCAAGCCTCAACCAGAGTTTGAAAAGAATGCAGCTCGATTATGTGGATATTTTCTACCACCACAGACCCGATCCCCTGACGCCCTTGGAGGAAACCATGGGTGCCCTAGATTTGATTGTAAGACAGGGGAAGGCTCTTTATGCCGGTATCTCCAATTATCCGCCTGAATTGGCTGAAAAAGCCTTCAAGATACTTCGCGAGTTGGGTACACCCTGCGTAATCCATCAGCCCAAATACTCCATGTTTGAGCGCACTCCCGAAAAAGGACTGTTGGATGTACTGGAAGACCATCAAGTGGGATGTATTGCGTTTTCACCTTTGGCACAAGGCATGCTGACCGACAAATACCTGCAGGGTATTCCGGCTGAATCCAGGGCCAGCAGGAATCCGTCTCTCAAGCCTGAGCAGCTAACGCCGGCCAGACTGGCAGCCATCAGCAGGCTGAATGAAATGGCACAACAACGCGGACAAAAACTGGCTGAAATGGCAGTGGCATGGCTGTTGCGTGATGATAGGGTTACTTCAGTACTCATTGGTGCCAGCAAAGTGGGGCATGTGGAAGATGCTTACAATGCCTTATCCAACCTCAGCTTCACCAAGGCTGAATTGAAGGAAATTGATAGCATTCTGGATGGGGCGGATTAGTTAACTAAAAATGCGAAAACTGATTTAACGTTTAATTTACGTGCCCATTGGCGATGATGATTTAGGTTTGGGATAGAGTTTTGCTGGAAAGACGCACAGCCAATTCCATCCCAAATATTTTTTATGCAGACACTCAAATCGCTTGTAAAGACTGGATTACTTTATCTGATATTGATTATTGGATCCCTATCCTGCACCAGAAATGCCCTTACGGGTAAAAAACAACTAACTATATTGCCAGAAGCAGAAATTCAGTCGCTTGCTTCCGGTCAATATAAAGATTTTCTCAAAACACATCCCCTTGTTGCTGGTCAGCAAAATGCTCAGGTGGCAATGGTTAGGCGCGTAGGTGAGCGGATCACCCAGGCTGTAAACCGTTACTATGCCGGGAAAAATATGTCCAGCGTTTTGACTGGCTATAAGTGGGAATACAACCTTGTTGAGGACGCAACAGTCAATGCCTGGTGCATGCCCGGAGGGAAAATTGTGGTTTACACTGGATTGTTACCCATCTCAATGAACGAAAATGCCCTCGCCGTTGTGATGGGGCATGAAGTGTCACATGCCTTATTGCAACATGGCAACCAGCGGATGAGTGGTTCCATGCTGCAGCAGTTTGGGGGCATTACATTAGCCGTAGCTTTGAGCAGTAAACCGGCACAAACGCAAAATCTTTTTTTACAAGCTTACGGCATAGGATCTGAAGTGGGGGTGATGTTGCCCTTCTCACGTAAGCATGAACTCGAAGCCGACCGCTACGGACTCATTTGGGCTGCTATGGCCGGCTATGATCCGAGCGAAGCCTTGGCCTTCTGGGACAGGATGGAGAAGGCTTCTGGTGGCAACCAAGTACCAGACTTCCTCCGCACACACCCCACAGATGCGGTCAGAAAGGAAAAAATCAAATCCTACCTTCCCGAAGCACTGACTTACAAGGGGAAATGAGTTTTTCATTTGGATCTTGTCCAACTCCAATCTTTCGAAATAAATGTGCATATTCGTTGTATCAATTTTCAACGATGAATAGATGCCTGAAACTGTCTTTTTTGCTGTGCTCATGTCTCAACTTTTTTGCAATTTCGGATGCACAAACAGTTCCTCAAGCTGGTTCAGGTGGAATGGGTATTGTCAAGTCGAGGGTTATCACTGAATTGATGAAAGGTGCGGTGAACGATAAACAGATACGGCATATTATCAGCACATACAAGCAGGACGGTTCTTTCGCCGATATTGACTACAGTGATCTGTCAACCACAGCAGGGTTCCCGCATCAGAAACATTTATCGAATTTATTCTACCTCGCAAAAGCTTACCAGATAAGCAGTTCATCATTTTTCCATGATGCAGGTATTTTAAAGACCATACAAGGTGCGGTAGAATTTTGGGTTGCTAAAGATTATGTAGGCGACAACTGGCATGATAACCAAATTACAACACCTACGTGGTTGGTGAATCTGTTGTTGATCATGGGGGATGACCTGAGCCGGGATCTGGCCATGAAAACACAGAAAATGATTGGTCGCGCCAGCCTGGATGCTTCAGGGGCAAGACCCAGTGGTGACAGGATTGTGATTGCAGGCATCTTGGCTAAAAATTTGTTGTACCTAGACAGTCTTGCTGCATTTGAAAAGGTTATCAGGGTTATTGAAGGGGAAATCAAGTTTTCAACCGGTGAGCGGGGCATGCAGCAGGATTACAGTTTTCACCACAGGGTGGATAGGGTCAACAATACCACTTCATATGGTTATGGAAAATACGCCAATGCCTTTGGTGAGTGGTCGTTTTATGTAGCTGGAACCAAGTATCAGTTTTCGAGGGAGAAAATCAATCAGTTGGTGGATTACTACTTGGAAGGCATCAGCAAACAGCAGGTATATGGCATCTATGAGGATGTAAGTGTCAAGAACCGCGACATTACCCACAAATCAACATTTCAGCCTAGGGGAATACTGGAGTTGGAACGGTTGCTCCTCAATACAGACTACCGGAAAGCTGAGTTGGAGGAATTGATACGGTTGCGGAAAGGGGAAGCCAAGCCTTCCAAATCGTTCGCCAAATTCTTCTGGCAAACGGAGCATTTTGTTTTTCAGCGTCCCAATTTTTACACTACTGTCCGCATGTTTTCCACCCGCAACTACAACATGGAAATGCCATATAATGGTCCGGGTAAACCCACCCACCATCGTGCAGACGGCACCAACTACCTTTTCCTGAAGGGGGATGAATACCAAAATATTTGGCCGGTATACGATTGGCAAAAAGTTTCTGGCACAACAGTATTGCAGAAGCCTAAGCTGCATGGTCCGCAGGATATTCAGAAGAAAGGACTCACCAGCTTTGTAGGTGCAGTTACAGACGGGCTCTATGGCGCTGTAGCATTTGATTTCAAGAGTCCGCATGATTTGGTGGAAGCAAAAAAATCCTGGTTCTTTTTTGATGAGGAATATGTTTGTTTAGGTGCTGATATCAATTCAGACGTGAAATTGCCTGTGGCCACAACCATCAATCAAGCGCTTTTGCGTGGTGCTGTTACAGTTAATCAGAATGGACAGCAAAAGGTAGTGGAATCGGGAAGCAGGAAGGCAGAAAACATCAAATGGGTACACCACAACAGGATAGGTTATTTATTCCCGTCACCTGCAACTTTGCAATTGTCGAATCAAGTAGCCACCGGCAACTGGGCTTCTATTACTGATCAAAAGAATATCAGTACGGCTTTGGTGGAAGAACCAGTTTTCAACCTTTGGTTCAATCATGGGAACAGTCCGGCTAATGCCAGCTACCAATACATCGTGGTGCCCGATACTGATCTGGAGGCATTGGCTAACAGTGCTGTCAACAATCGGGATATAAAGATCTTGTCCAACACCGGACAAATCCAGTCTGTATGGCATGCCAAGCTGGGTATGTTGCAAGCTGCCTTTTACCGTGCCGGCACGCTGCAGGTTACAACGGGATTGCAGGTGAAGCTTGATAGCCAGGGGATGGTGATGCTGAAGACTGCAGGCAATTGGATCAGTTCAGTAACTGTGGCAGATCCGTCCCGGATGCTCCAACGCATCAACCTGACTGTCTCCGGGGTTTATAACATCAAAAAGGATGGCGTTGTTTGTCTGCCTGATGCTGCTAAAAATGAAACCCTGCTCATCATTGATTTGCCTCAGGGTCCTTGGACCGGCAGCAGTGTGACATTCGCGTTTTGAAATGATGGTTATGTTATATCAGCTTGATTCCAAAACTTCCTGGATTTGTGAATTGAGTTTAGGAATTTTATTTTTGAAGACGTCCCAAACAATTGAATAATTTACACCTATATAGTCATGGATTAAACGATCTCTCATAGATAGGAGAAATGCACATTCATCAGCAATATGTCTTAAGAATTGTATTGGTTCTTTAGACATATTCCACCTCATTTAAAATTTCTGGTCCTATATGTTTACTTAAGCCATTCTTGGTGACTAATTCAATTTTTTCACCCTTGAACAGCATTTCAAGAACATCATAGACTGCCATGTAATTTTCAAAGTTCTCCAACTCAGGGTTAAAGTCAACTAAAAGGTCAATATCGCTATCCGCTGTTTCTTCATTTCGTATGTATGATCCGAAAAGACCGAGTTTTGAAACGCCAAATTTGGATAACTCAATTTTGTGTTCGCGAAGTGTTTTTAATATATGATCCCTTGTTACCATTGGTCATATAAAGGTAAGATTGTTTCCAAAGTATTGCAACTACTAATGTCTTTTAATCGAAACACTCCCGTGAGATGATTTATTAAGTAAGCAGGATAATACTTTATCTCATTATTTTTTCCTGCCATCAATATTTATGCTGATTTTCGTAGTGTCTGCGAAATTCCAAGAACGATTCTAACTATCCAACTGACTGCTTAAAACCCTTTTGATGCAAGATTCCAAACCAACAAAACCCACCTGGAAATACAATATGAACTATCCGGGCATGGACGACCTGATTCGCAAAGCAAAAAGCCGCATTCCGCGCTTTGCATTTGAATACCTTGACGGTGGCTGTAATGAAGATGTAAACCTGATTAAAAATACAAGTGAATTGCGCCAGGTTGAACTCCTGCCATACTACCTGAGCGACCATACCGGAAGCGACCTTTCTGTTGAATTGTTCGGGCATACCTATGACGCGCCTTTTGGCGTTTCACCGATTGGTCTCCAGGGACTGGTATGGCCCAATGCCCCAGAGATTCTGGCTAAAGCAGCGGTCAAACACAATATCCCTTTCACCCTGAGTACAGTGAGTACGTCAAGTGTTGAGCGCATCGCTGAGATTACCGATGGTAAAGCGTGGTTTCAGCTTTACCATCCGGCTGATAATGCCTTGCGGGATGATATCCTCGACAGGCTGGAAGCAGCTGGCTATGATGTACTGGTGCTGCTCTGTGATGTGCCATCCTTCGGCTTCAGGCCAAGGGATATTCGGAACGGACTGGCTATGCCACCAAAAATGACCCTGAAAAATATCCTGCAGATCATGGGCAAGCCACAATGGGCCTTTAATACCCTGATGCAGGGTACACCCAACTTTGCCACCCTCAAACCCTATATGCCAAAGGGACTTAACATGAGTCAACTCGGTCAATTCATGAACCGTACTTTTGCAGGGCGACTCAATGCGGATAAAATTGCACCTATACGCGAGAGGTGGAAAGGAAAGCTCATTTTGAAAGGATGTGCAACTGTTGAAGATGCTGATATGGCAGTTTCATTGGGTTTTGATGGACTCCTGGTATCCAACCACGGGGGCAGGCAGATAGATGCGGGACAATCGGCAGTGAAATCTATGCTGCCCATTGTTGATAAATACAAAGGGAAAATCAAATTGATGATGGACAGCGGTATCCGGACCGGTCCGGATATTGCACGAACCCTGGCTTCCGGTGCTGACTTCACCTTCCTGGGCAGGTCATTCATGTATGCCGTGGCAGCACTTGGTGAGGAAGGCGCGGATCACATGATGGGTATGCTGAAAACACAGCTTTATCAGGTGATGGATCAGGTGTGTTGCAAGCGGGTGGAGGATTTGCCCAACCACCTGGTGAAATGATATTCCAGGGATATTTTAATCCTTTTTAACCTGAAACCAATCAAGATGAAGATTCTTGTCATGGATGGATATACCCTGTTCCAACAGGATATCGACCGGTCGCCACTACAGGCATTTGGAGAGGTCATTTACTTCGACAGGTTTTCCCGCGAAGCATTGCACACCATGGATCCAGAGGTGACGGTGCTCGTCACCAACAAGGCCTTGGTGGGAATTCCAGAGTTGGATTTTTTCAAGCAACTTAAACTGGTTGTTGTTACAGCTACCGGTTACAATTGCGTGGATGTCAATGCCTGCGCTGCAAGAGGCATTCCCGTTTGCAATGTGCCCGCTTATGGCACATATTCAGTGGCACAGCATGCGCTAGCCATGTTGTTGGAATACAGCAATCAGGTTGGACGGCACAACAATTCTGTTCAGCAGGGAGAGTGGACCGCTTGTCCGGATTTTTCCTACACCCTTACACCCATTTCCGAATGGTATGGCAAAACCTTGGGCATCATCGGTATGGGCAATATCGGTTCTTGCTTTGCCGGTATGGCCGAAAGCCTCGGCATGCAAGTGGTGTATAGTCATACCCGTGATTTACAGCTCCCGGGTAGAAAGTTTGTAGATCTTGAAACCCTGGCTGCATCAGCTGATGCAGTGAGTTTGCATTGTCCGCTTACACCACAAACAGACAAAATTATCGGGACTGATTTCCTGTCGAAGATGAAATCGAATGCAGTACTGATCAATACTTCCCGCGGTGGGTTGATTGATAATGAAGCTTTAAAAGCTGCTATGCTGGAAGGGAAGCTTACAGCTGCCTTGTTGGATGTGCTCGACCAGGAGCCTCCTCCTGCCAATCACCCGCTGATCGGGTTACCGAATGTTTATATCACGCCGCACATCGCCTGGATCAGCTTCGAAGCGAGGAAAAGGATTTTAGGTGTTGTTTTGGATATGCTTGCAGGATATCTTTCGGGTAGTCTAAACAATAAAATCAATTAGTTGCCGAAGATAGTTTAGAGATGTAAGGTTACCCTTGGGTTTTAAATATGTATATTCATATTATGCGATTTCATTCAAAGGCTACAGTATTTTTTGGCATTGCTTTTTTCTGCTGTCTGAAGACTTTTTCACAGCAAATCGGACCTGTTAAGGACGACCGATGGCATGGTTTTGCTCGGGAAAGATTTCAGTTTGAAGGCAGGGAAGCCTGGATAGTAAAACCCGCACAAGCTTTGGATGGCAAGCCCTGGATTTGGAAAGTCTATTTTCCTGACTGGCATACGG
>Ga0208009_1000244_pt1 | contig 15312 bp, 15 predicted proteins | sample Wag4_2014_7_16_FD_187364 | JGI IMG/M metagenome (GOLD analysis project Ga0208009, IMG submission 187364) | Fresh water mixed with fracking chemicals microbial communities from Ohio, USA - Utica-2 Time Series FC 2014_7_16 (SPAdes) (version 2) ...
CTTTAGTATCAATCTCAGGTGGGAGATTTACCCACACATAGAATCCGCCACCAGGTTTGGTCCACTTTGCTTCTTGCGGAAAATACTCTTCAAGTGATTCAAGCATCGCATCACGACGCACTTTATAGAGTTCGCAGAAGCTAGCGATTTGATCGCGCCAAGGCTGATCTGCCAAATAACTAGAAATTGTCAATTGAGTGAAGTTAGAAGGGCAGAGAATTGATGATTCAGAGGCAATCACCAACTTATCTTTCAGTGATTGTGGAACTAGAGCCCAGCCAATACGTAGCCCAGATGCAATCGTCTTTGAAAATGAACCTAGATAGATTACGTTTTCGGAATCCTCAGCACGCATCGCATTTGGAGATGGCTTATCAAAACCTAAAAGTCCGTAAGGGTTATCTTCGACAACAAAAATTTCAGCTTCGCGACAGATATTGAGAATCTCTGTGCGGCGATCAGCCGGCAGACATACACCTGTTGGATTTTGATAGTTAGGGATGAGATAGAGAAACTTAATTTTTCGCCCTGCTGCGCGAACGCTTGTGATTGCAGCTGAGAGCGAAGCAGGAATCATTCCATCCTCATCCATCTCAACATGGACCACAGATGCTTCATATTGGCGGAATGTGCCGAGAGCTCCAACATATGAAGGTGCCTCAACAAGGACTACATCGCCTGGATCAATAAAAATACGTGAAATCAAATCAAGTGCTTGCTGGGATCCGGTAGTTACGACGATATCGTCAGGATTAGCGCGGATACCTTCGAGTGCCATCACATCGCAGATCTGTTCGCGCAATTTAGGATGACCTTGTCCGCTTCCATATTGGAGCGCTTCGGAACCATTGGAAAGAATAAGGTTGTTAACAACGCCAGCCATCATCTCCATCGGTAGCGCTGAAAGATTAGGCATACCACCGGCGAGTGAAACGATTTCAGGGCGTGAAGCCACTGCAAATAGGGCGCGAATTTCAGAGGGCAACATTCCGGCGGCGCGAGCGGCAAATCTCTCTTCAAGATTTTGGGGCGCACCGGTCTGATAACGAAGATTTACCTCTGACATAAGGAGAATCTTCCCACACCAAGAGCCATGCTTGAAGAGCTTTTAACGAATACCAGCGCGACGGAGGTCGCTCACTCGCAAAGTCCCAGTCTTTGCATCATCTTCAGCGGCTAGATAGAGACGTTGAATTGCAATAATGAAACTTTCGGCGATCGTGTCACGAAATTCCGGACGTTCCAAACGCTGTAAGTCGCCAGAGTTGCTCAAATAACCGACTTCGACCCTAATCGCTGGTGCCTCAGTTAAACGCAGTAAATCCCAGGTCTTTGAATGAGTGCGACAGTTGAGTAAATCAGTGCGAGCAGCGATTTCGCGCTGGACTAAGGATGCAAATCTTTCGCCGACAACAGAGTGAATTCCGTGAGCATCACTTCCGTAGAAGAATGTGGCAACACCGCGTGCTTGCGAACTTGAATTGATTTCACCATGAATTGAAATCAAGAGATCGGCGTTACTTTGATTTGCAAATGCTATTCGCTCACTCTCACTGGGATTATTAAGCGCACCTCGAGTAAGAAAGACTGTTGCGCCGAGTGCCAATAAACGACCTTCAACACGTCGCGCGATATCGAGCATAATCTCGGCTTCTTCAACCCCTGATCCAGGATCAAGAACAATAACTTTATTTGCTAACGCAGGTCCACGGTTTTTCTGAGTTGCACTCTCTCGCAGAACTGCAGGAGTACCACCCGAGATAGTTTTTGTAAGACGCAATAGAGCAATAATTGTGGCAGGACCACATCTACCATCAACTTTTGCACCGACAGATTTTTGGAATTCTTTAACCGCAGATTCTGTCATTGGTCCAAAAATTCCGTCTACTCGCCCACAATTAAATCCCATTTCAGTAAGGCGAGACTGCAGTGTTGCGATGTCATCGCCATGCATCATCGGCGAAGGTTGCAGATGGAGTGAGCGATCTCCTAGTTTCCAGCGCGACTCTTCAAGTGCGCGCAATGTCGCACTATCGAGTTTGCCGGTAATGTGTAGACCACGTTCTTGTTGAAAAGAACGGATCTCATCGGGAGATAACTCCTTCATAAGAAATTAAATAAAACCTTCTAGTTCCTTTAATAGCGCTGGCTTTGGCTTTGCGCCAATAATTGTCTTAACAACCTCGCCATTAACATAAACATTAAGCATGGGAATTGATGTAACTCCATACTTAATTGCGATAGCTGACTCTTCATCTGTATTGAGCTTTGCGATAGTGAGTTTATCCCCATGCTCTGCAGCAATATCATCAAGAATTGGAGCGATTGCACGGCATGGACCACACCATTCTGCCCAGAAATCAACAAGAACAGGCTTGCTGCTCTTTAATACGACCTGATCGAAATCAGCCGCTGTTACTTTAATTGGTGCGCCCATCTTCTTCTCCTCTTTTAGTTTTATGCTTTAAATGATTTATTCAGATACTACTTAAACTTAGTGGCTCAAAAACTTTTCAGCGTCGATTGCTGCTTGGCAACCTGATCCTGCAGCTGTAATTGCTTGTTGATAGGTGTGGTCGACGAGATCCCCACACGCAAAGACTCCTGAAACATTTGTCTTTGTGCTTCGTCCTTCAACGGTGACATAACCCTCGTTATCAAGATTGACTTGACCAACAACAAGTTCAGAGCGGGGAATATGCCCAATAGCAACAAAGAGTCCAGTAAATGCAGATTGAGATTCTTCGCCAGTTACTGTGTTGCGAAGTTTTAGCCCCTCTACTTTATTTTCACCCAGGACGTCGATGACTTCGGTATTCCAGAGCATCTCTAGCTTAGGGTTATTAAAGGCACGCTCTTGCATAATCTTTGAAGCGCGCAATGAATCGCGGCGATGGATGAGAACAACCTTCGATGCAAATTTTGTAAGGAAGGTAGCTTCTTCAACAGCAGAGTCTCCACCACCAACAACTGCAATAACCTGATCGCGGAAGAAGAAACCATCGCAGGTAGCGCACCAAGATACGCCGCGTCCCGAGAGTCGCTTCTCATTTTCAAGCCCGATCTCGCGATAGGCAGAACCCATAGCAAGAATTACCGATTTTGCTTTAACAACATTTCCAGAACCATCGGTGATTACTTTGATTTCACCCTCAAGTTCCATCTTTACAACATCATCGGTAACAAGTTCGGCGCCAAAGCGCTTTGCCTGGTTACGCATGCTCTCCATGAGATCTGGACCCATTACGCCATCAACAAAACCAGGAAAGTTTTCGACCTCAGTAGTGTTCATAAGAGCGCCACCAGCTGTGACAGAACCTTCGTAGATCAGTGGCTTAAGGTCGGCGCGTGCAGCGTAAATGGCGGCGGTATAGCCAGCGGGCCCGGAGCCGACAATCACTACTTCGCGGACAGGGTTTTCTGTGCTCATAACCCCACCTTATCGCGCCTTTACTTCTTGCGACGCCTAAGGGTTCTGGTGGCGAAATCACGTAGGCCAGCGATTTCACCAATCTTTAATAGATGTGAGGCGATAAGGAAGCCGACACCGCTTACTGAGATTATGAGGAGAAGACGCAGGCTTCGAATAAAGAGCTCGGCGCCATCGCTATCCCATTGCAGATAACGGACCAGGAGATAGATAGGTAACATCGCAGCAAGGGAGGCAAAGATCAAAAGGAAATGTTGTTTGCCAAAATCACGAATCCGAAGCAAGCCAACATGTCGTCTAATTAAACGTAAGGTTACAAAAAGTCCCACGATATAACTGATTGAGAAAGCTAATCCAAGTCCGATTGTGACAACACCGCTATCGAGGTGCGCTAAGAAAAGATAGCTTAGGGCGACAGAGATTACGTTGATGATAAAGATAGAGACGACTTGAGTTTTTGTATCTTCAAATGCATTGAAGCCGCGGATAAGAATCAAATTAATGCTAAATGGAATAAGACCAAAACCCATCGCAGCTAAGACATAACCAATATAGCGAGAATCCTCTAGCGAAATTCCCATATAGAGAACTTCAGTGATTGAAGGACCGAAGAGAATGAGAGCGATTGCGCTGGGCACAGTCACAACACCAACCATCTTAATAGCGCGAATTAATTGCTCTCTAACTTCGTTAGATTTCTTCTCAATAGCTAAACGCGAGAGGTGCGGCAACAAAGCGGTGATAATTGAAATGGTAACAATTGAATAAGGAAGCAACATTACGTAATAAGCACTTGTGTACGGCGTAAAACCAACACCAGCATCTATACCTGCTTGTGCGTTACGTACGGCCGCAGCAGTTGCTACATTGACGGTGACGAGATAACCAAGTTGAGAAATCAAAACGTAAATCAAGGTCCAGCCGGCTAACCCAAAAGATTTACCGAGCCCTTTGACCCCAAAAGATAAACGCAACTTGATTCCAGATCTTCGTACAATCGGAATAAGAATCAGGGCCTGCAAAATTACTCCAGCCGTGGTTCCCCAACCAAGTAGTTGAACCTGAAAGTTCGTGATATTTCCTACCGCTAAATCATTCTGCAGTGCTAAGAAGCCACCAAAGACCGCGATAACAATGAGATTGTTAGCTATTGGCGCCCACATCAGGGGTGCAAATGACCCACGTGAATTAGCAACCTGACCCAACATCGTAAATAGACCAAGGAAGAAGATTTGCGGCAAGCAGTAGCGCGTGAAGGCGATCGCAATCTCAAGCTCGCGCTCAAATCCGGTTTCTGAAAATTCCGGAGCATAGAGACGGACCAAGGCTGGCGCAAAGACAACTCCGATTAGAACAAGGAGAAGGAGAATTCCAGAAATTGTTGTGACAAGGCGAGATGCGAAACCTTCGCCGCCATCGGCATCCGAAAACGAACGTACTAATTGGGGAACAAATATTGCAGTGAGCGCACCGCCAACAAGTAAGTTGTAGAGAATATTTGGCATCGTGTTTGCGACGTTGTATGCATCGGCCAAGAGAGCAGTACCAAGAACAGCGACAGCTAAGACGGCGCGGAAGAAACCAGTAATTCTGGAAAGGATGGTTCCGAGAGCCATAACCCCAGAGGCTCTAAAGAGCTCATTGTTTTTCATTGCGCCCCCTTCGAATTCTCCGTACTGACTGCGCTATAGCGCCAAGGAACAAAAAGATTGCGGCTCCGGTGGTAAACCAGGCTACCCGCGAATCAATTACAGTTAAAGATAAATTAAGGCGGGATGCTTCTCCGACCCGGTCACCCTTATTAGTTATAAATTGTGCATAGACCAAGGTAGAGCCAGAGGCAATCACAGTAAATGGTACGGAGATTTGAATACGCGACTTTGGTGGAATCGTTATCTCATTGACATTTTCAACCTGTACGCGAGAGTTCATTGGAATCAATGAGAGATTTACGATGGTTGCAGTTTCGAAATCATTTACGAGAGTGAGAGGGACCTCAACTTTGGTTGAGGTTAATTGAAAACGTCCCGGCACAACTCGTAGTTTCTTCACAAACTCTGTAGTTGCATCGCGCCCTTGAAATGAGAAATAAGCACGATCGCGAGAATCAAGTAATGGGTTGAGAATGCGACCTAGCTTTAATTGCAAACTCTTTACCTCTTCGACTTCAATCACTTTATTCAATCCAGCCAATAATGCTCGCTGGCGCTTGTAAAGTGCTTGAAAATCACTATTTAATCGCGATTTTCCACTACCCCAGCCATTCTGTGAAATAACTGGGCGGCCAAAGAACGCTTCTAGTCGAGATTGAGCAGCGCTGTTGTATAAAGCCAAATCCTGCTTACTTAATTTACGAGCAAGAGCAGAATCTGGATTGCCATAAGGTAGAGCAACAATTGGATTGCCTGCCGTTGCGATACGCAGCTGATCTAACCAGGCAAGTGCTACCTGCTGACCAATTACATCAGGAGCGTCTTTATAAAGGTAGCCATCTGACATATCAATTACTTCATCAATTAGGGCGGCATCAATAACCCAGGTGGCGCTGCGGTTCTGAGCAAAAACTTTCTTACCTAATTTTCCGCCAGGAGATAGTTCGCCGACTAAATTATTGTCGCGGAAGGTGGCGTCATAATTAGTATGAGGAATATCAATGATACGAATTACTGGTGTAGCTGCAGTTGCGGGCGGCACAGAAAGAAATGAAAAAAGTACGATTACTATCGCAACTAGCTTCTTCATAGTTGTTGCAGCTCAACTGTGGCATTGGTGCGCGAAATCAACTTCTTCTCGTCAGGGTAAGCCAACTTTTCAATAATTTGATCAAGTGGGAACCAAGCGACTTCATCTACTTCACTCTCTTGTGCGGCGAGCAACCCGCCACTTTCTCTGAAGAGATAGTGATGAACGGTTTTATGAATTCGCTTTCCACCAGCCATAAACCAGAAATCAATAACACCGAGAGATTTCTCAATCACTGAATGAATTCCAGTTTCTTCTGCAACTTCTCGCAACGCCGCTTCTTCGGGAGTCTCGCCTTCTTCAATATGTCCTTTAGGTAGCGACCAGAGAATTCTCTTTCCAGATGCATCTTTAAGATCTCGCCGACCAATGAGCAGGCCGAGTTTTCCGGTGGTATCTACGACGAGACCGCCAGCCGATACTTCATCGACTCGTTTTGCATAGGGAGGTTTGGGATGTGCCGGTTTGCTGGCAGCACTCTTCGCCGATGTACTGCGTGCGCCCTCGAGCGTTGAGGGAGAATTCTGTGGGGCGCGATTCGTAGGGCGCTTACGCCTACGCTTTTTCTTCGGAACTTCGCTGCCCGCACCAGGTGCCGGGGTCATGGAGTAAGAGTACGCGACTAGGCTTATCTATTGTGAGTAACGAGAAGATCATTTTGGGGCGCGAGCTTGCGCTGCAATCGCTGGTTGAGCGGGCGCCGCTCGCCAGCTCTCTCGCGAGCGCATTTAAGGCGAAAGGTTTCCGCCTCGCACTCGTAGGTGGACCAGTCCGCGATGCAATTTTAGGTCGACTCGGAAATGATCTTGATTTCACAACAGATGCCCACCCACTTGAAACGAAAAAAATTCTAAAGGCGTGGGCAGAACATGTTTGGGATACCGGAATCGCTTTTGGAACTGTTGCGGGAAAGCGTGGAGAGACCACGGTTGAAGTAACTACATATCGCAGCGAAAAATATGAAGAGGATTCACGAAACCCTGATGTTGAATATGGAGATTCAATTGATGGAGATTTGTCACGTCGCGATTTCACTATAAATGCGATGGCTCTTGAGTTAACAACGGATAGTCCTGAATTCATAGATCCATTTAACGGAATCGATGATTTAGCAAAGAAAATAATTCGAACACCAGCAAGCGCCGAACAATCATTTAGCGATGATCCACTTCGAATGATGCGCGCTGCCAGATTTGCGGCACAACTTGATTTTACGTTAGATGATGATGTTGTAGACGCGATGAAGAATATGGCTGGACGTATCTCGATTGTCTCCTCTGAACGTATTCGAGATGAGTTTATTAAATTGATGCTTTCACCAACTCCGCGCATCGGAATCACCATCCTGGTAGATACAGGTATCGCATCAATAGTTTTGCCAGAGATTCCGCAATTGCAATTAGAGGTAGATGAGCATCACCACCATAAGGATGTATACGAACATTCGATTACTGTTCTTGAGCAGGCAATTGCGCAGGAAGAGCGTCTTGGCGGAGCAAACCTTGTTCTGCGCTTGGCTGCGTTGTTGCATGACATCGGAAAGCCAAAGACACGCAATCTGATTCCAGGAGGCGGAGTCTCTTTCCATCACCACGAAGTAGTAGGGGCTCGTCTTGCCAAAAAGCGATTAAAAGAGCTGCGCTTTGATAACGAAACAATCGAGGCGGTTGAGACTTTGGTAGCGCTACATCTTCGTTTTCATGGCTATGGCGAAGGAGAGTGGACCGATTCAGCGGTCCGCCGCTATGTGCGCGATGCCGGAGAACTCTTGGTTCACCTACATCTTCTTACTCGCGCTGATTGCACGACGAGAAATGCTAAGAAAGCTGAGCGTTTATCCCGTATTTATGACAGTCTGGAAGCCCGCATTGCCACCCTTATGGAGCAAGAGGAGCTTTCAAAGATCCGCCCAGATCTAGATGGCGCTGAAGTTATGGCGTTGCTAGAAATTAAACCAAGTGCCGAAGTTGGTAAAGCTTTAGATTTTCTGATGGAGCTACGTATGGAGCATGGACCGTTAGGTAAAGAGCGAGCCGAGCAAGAGTTGATGCAGTGGTGGGTCAATCGCGATCGCACGCGCCGTCCTAATTCTTGAGAAAGAATTTACTTGGTCGCAGAGTTATGGTCGCTACCAAGTAATAACCAAGGGCAATTACAAGGGGAACAATCCAAGAGTCTCCGCTCTGTGGCAGTAATAGTGCTGCAACTAGCGAACAACTCACAATTGATCCATTAACAACTACGTCATAGACCGCAAAGACACGACCACGGAATTCATCACTAATCTTTACTTGAACCAACGCATCATTTGTAACTTTTAAGCTCTGCCCAAAAAGACCAGTGATAAATGCGGTGATAATTAAATGAATCTGTGTTCTATCGATAACTAAGACGAGTGAACCAAGGGATGCGATAAAGAGCGAGAGTCGCATCCAACGATGTCGCCCAAAATGCCTAACACCGATGGGCGCAACAATCGCACCGATTGTAAATCCGACTGCTGCGAAAGAGAGCGCCACACTTAATCCAGCAAGACCGGCAGCGGTGTCAGTTGGATCATTGAAAGTATTTCTTTCCAATAACAGAGCCGTCAAAGTAAGTGCAGTGATGCCTCCACGATGTATTGCGGTTGCAAAGATGCCACGGGCGGCATCAGCATGATCTTGTAAGAAGCGAAAACCCTCACGCATCTCAACAAACCCTTGCTTAAATGAACCTTCCACCACTTCATGCGGAAGCGGACCAACTTCAGATTTCTTTAACATCGCGGCAAAGATCGCCGCCATGAGATATCCGAGAGCTGCGGTTAGAATCAAAATAGAATCTGCATGATCTGCAGTTGCGGCGCCATCAGTTAAGCGTCTAATCAAGAGCCCGATACCACCGCCGAGAACCACCGCGACCGAACCTGCCGTTACTGCTAACGCATTTGATTCAATAAGTTTGGTTGGTTGCGCAAAGAGTGGCAGACCAGCCGATAAACCAGCGAGAATTAAGCGATTCACACCGAATGCAATAAGTACCAAAACGGTTAACTCGAGACCTGTTCGTCCTTGAAAAATTAGTAGTGCAATAAATAAAAGAGTCGTTGCTCGAGCAAGATTTGCAAAAAGTATTGCGCGCTGGCGAGAGAAGCGATCAAGAATCGTTCCCACCATAGGTCCGATAAATGAATACGGAAGAAGCACTACAGCAAAAGCAAGTGCAGCGTTGAGGGCCGAAGCTTGGCGCTCAGGTGAGAAGAGAATAAAAGAGGCTAGCGCTGATTGAAAGATGCCATCAGTAAATTGCCCCATCCAACGCAACCGCAAGAGTCGGCGAAGCTTGGAATCAGTCAATAATTGCCATAAAGCTGAGCCCTGTATCTGCACACGAGAAGCGTAGTTATAGAAAGAGGAATATTCTTCTCTTTATGGCATCAGGAGCGAGAACGGCGCGAGGATTCATCGATTATTCACTTGATAAACGCGCCACCCTTCTTAATCTCTTCAAAGGCGTAGTCGATGCCTGCGATGCCGATCCCTATCTTTTGAGAGCAGCTAAATATCATGGCGAGAAAGCAGGTCGCAATTGTCCCGTCTGTAAGAAAGATCGTCTGGTAGAGATTCGATATATCTTTGGCGACCAACTTGGTCAATTCTCCGGAAGGATTAAGACCACAGAAGAGTTAATTGAATTAGAGAATGAGTTTGGCGAGTTTGCTGTGTATATTGTTGAAGTTTGTAGAGATTGTTCATGGAATCACCTCTGCACCTCTTACTTATTGGGTGATGGAAGAGTCCGGAAGCCGCCTCGGCGCCAGCGAACACTCGAAGATGAGGATTTCAGCGGTAACCTTGGCTCGTGAGCAAAGCTAAATCATCTGCGATGGTTGTGATTCGACGCAGACTTTTACGTGCCGCAATCTTTATAGGTGGCTTCGGTTTTGTGGCTGGCTCAACTCTCTTCGCCCTTGCTTGGTTTACCGTAGATATTCCAGATCCCAATGCATATGTAAATAGCCAAGCAACTGTTATCCAGTATTCAAATGGTCAAGAGATTGGCCGCATTGGCGCGCAGAATCGCCAGATTTTGCCACTTGCGAAAATTCCATTGCGTCTGCGTTATGCAGTGATGGCGGCTGAAGATAAAAAGTTCTACTCAAATCGTGCATTTAGCGTCACGGGGTTAATCTCAGCAGTTGCAGATAACGTGCTTACCTTAGGAAAAGGTCGCGGCGGTTCTACTATCACGCAGCAGTATGCCAAAACCGCTTTCCTTACCCCCGAAAGAAGTATTCAACGTAAGGTGAAAGAACTTGTTATCGCACTCAAGTTAGAGAATGCGATGACAAAAGATCAGATTCTTGAAAATTACCTCAATACTATTTACTTTGGCCGCGGTTCTTACGGTGTTCAGACTGCAGCACAACAGTATTTCAATCGCAACGCTAATCAGTTATCAATTTCGCAATCTGCTGTAATTGCCAGCATCTTGCGATCACCAGGGCTCTATGATCCAGCGCTCGGTGGCGACAACCAGGCGCGCATTGAAGCCCGCTTTAAGTATGTGATTGATGGAATGCTGGAAGAGAAATGGATTACCGAAGAAGAAGCCGCTGCAGCTAAGTTGCCGGTAATCGCACCACGCACCACAGGTGGTTCACTCAGTGGTCCAAAGGGTTACATCATTGATGCAGCACTTAAAGAGTTGAGCAAACTTGGTTTTTCTAATGAACAGTTAATGGTCGGCGGATATGTAATTAAAACGACCATCGTGCAGAAGGCACAAACTTCAGCGGTTGATGCAGTAAATAAGTTCTCTCCAAAAGATGCTCCTGAAAATCTTCATATTGGACTCGTAGCAATTCGTCCCGGCACTGGGGAAATCATCTCTATGTACGGCGGAAAAGATTATGTAGTTCGACAGCTCAATGATGCGACGCAATCTATTGCGCTAGCTGGCTCCACCTTTAAGCCTTTTGCACTGATTGCGGCCCTTGAAGCGGGTATTCCACTTACTTCTATGTGGAACGGTGATTCTCCACAAACTTTCGATGATTTAGGCCGCCCTTATATTGTGAAAAATTATGGTGATGAAGGTTGGGGCCAGACCGATCTCCTTAATGCCACACAGCACTCGATTAACACAATTTACGTCCCACTTGGAATGAAGGCAGGACTCGATAAAGTTGTTGATGTTGCGCGACGTTCTGGCATTCCAGAGAGCGTGGCAATGATTCCAACACCTTCAGTTTCATTAGGTGTAGCAAGCCCGCGCGTAATTGATGTTGCAAACTCGTATGCAACTTTTGCCGCAAACGGAATCTATGCAAAGCCTTATTTGATTGCATCTGTTGCGGGACCAAATAAAGGAATTCTTTACGAAGGCAAAGCAGAGACCCGCGAAGCATTTAGTGCAGAGGTTGCAGCAGATTTAACCTATGCACTTAAATCTGTGGTTAACGGCGGAACAGGTGCAGCAGCTCTTTCCCTTGGTCGACCAGCAGCTGGAAAGACCGGTACATCACAGTCCAATGCATCAGCGTGGTTTAGCGCTTACACCCCAGAGCTCGCAGCATCTGTTGCATTATTTAGAGATAGCGCTTCAGAGACTCTCAATGGAATCGGTGGATTGACATCGGTTACTGGTGGATCATTCCCGGCGCGAATCTGGACGGCATTTATGAAGGGCGCGCTAAGGGGCGAACCCATTACAGAATTCCCAGCCCCTTCAAATATCGGCGGGCTTGATCCGATTGTGTACACCGATGGCGGCGTACAAACACCTAAAAAGAAATAAGCAGTCCGCAAAGAATGCGCTCCACTGCTCGTGTTGCAACAGTTCGAATAGTTCTTGCTCTAGCAATTCTGGCCACATTGCTTTCGTATTTTAAATTTAACCATTGCGAAGATAATAATTTTGCAGGTCCAGATCAATATATCCACGCCTGTTACTCAGATTTACCTGCTCTCTTTAGCGAAAGAGCATTTGGCCAAGGGCAATGGGCGTTTTCAGGTGGCGATCAAGCCGCTGAATATCCTGCGCTACAAGGATTGGTTATGTGGGCGACTGCACAAATATCGAGTGATAGCCCAATAACTTACTTCAGGATAAATATTTTTTTAATTGCACTTCTCTTTATTGCATCAGCTTTTATTCTCTATCGAATTCGCCCCGACCTCTCTTATCTCTATGCGATAGCCCCAACAGGGATTGCTGCGCTCTTCATCAATTGGGATCTCTGGGCGATTGTGACGATGTTGCTTTCAATTTATTGGTTTGACCGAAAACGCGAAACACTTAGCGCGGTAACTTTGGCAATTTCGATTGCCACAAAGTTTTTCCCGATAGTTCTGCTCTTACCGATAGCAATTATTTTTCTACGTCGCCAAGATATTCGAGGCGCAATCAGATATATCGCACTAACTCTTTCAGTATTTGTTGCAATTAACATCCCATTTGCACTAACCACCCCACAAGGGTGGTGGCGATTCTATGAACTCAATCTCGAACGCAAAGCTGATTGGGGTTCGCTCTGGTATGCCCTCAGCGTGCTCGGCTTAGATTTAGCAGCAATAAATTATCTATCGATACTTACCTTACTCATTGTGATTACAGCCGTATCTATCTTTCTCCTGCAGGTTGAGCGGACGTTGCCACTATCTGAGAGTGCGCTCTATATATTTATTGGAGTAATGGCGGTGAGCAAGGTTTACTCACCGCAATTTGTACTGTGGTTGGCTCCTCTTGTAATTCTCGCGCTCAGAGATAAACGAGATCTTCCCTGGTTCTGGGGTTGGCAGATTGCTGAAATCGGTTATCACATTGCGATTTGGCAACATCTGGCTCTCTTAACAGGTGCGACCTATGGGCTCTCAGTGAAGGCATATGCGGTATTTATCCTTATTCGAATCGCCGCCTCAATCGCCTTGGGCATAGCGCTCGCCCGCCGCCATAAGCGTAGAGATGAGCCCTGGGCGACCGAATTTCTCTTATCCAGCGCCTCGAGTTACCCTTAACCTCCCTTCAATAAGGCCATCCGGCCTTTGAGATAGGGCTTTTAACCCTCCTGTCACGGAAATCCCGTGGCCGTCTTAGTCCAGAGGAGGTCGGGTTAACACATGCGTCACTATGAACTCATGATCATTCTTGATCCAGATCTAGAAGAACGTACAGTCACACCATCACTTGAGACATATCTCAAGATCATCAAAGATAGCGGCGGCGCCGTTAACAAGCTCGATGTTTGGGGCAAGCGCCGTATGTCATTCGAGATAAATAAGAAGGGTGAAGGCATCTACGCAGTTGCAGATATGAACTGTGAGCCTGCCGCAATCAAGGAGCTTGATCGTCAGCTCAACTTGAATGAATCAATCCTTCGCACAAAGGTAATCCGCCCAGAGTAATTAGTTTGGAGTAATCCACAATTCGAGAGCGTCGCTCTCAAATTGTCACTCTAGACGGGTAACTTAATCGCACGGACTCAACCAGTAGAGAACCCAACCGGTTCTGATATCAGAGAATAGAAGGTAAAAAAATGGCAGCAGGAGATACAACAATCACATTAATCGGCAACCTTGTTGACGATCCCGAGCTTCGCTTTACCCCATCGGGTGCAGCGGTAGCTAAATTCCGCGTTGCTTCAACCCCTCGTTATTTAGATCGAACAACTAACGAGTGGAAAGATGGCGAGAGCCTCTTCCTTCAATGCAATATCTGGCGTCAAGCTGCTGAGAATGTTGCTGAGTCATTGACCAAAGGAATGCGCGTCATTCTTACTGGTCGACTTAAGCAGCGTTCATATGAGACAAAAGAAGGCGAGAAGCGCACAGTCTTCGAGGTAGAGGTAGATGAAGTAGGTCCATCACTTCGCAATGCAACAGCAAAGGTCACTCGTACACAACGAGCAGCCGGCGCCGCAGGCGGAAATGGAGGGGGCTTCTCAGCTCCCGCTGCTGATTTTGCTGATGATCCTTGGGCTGCAGCTTCAACGTCACCAGCCGGTGGTGGATGGGGATCTCCATCTACAACCGACGAACCTCCATTTTAAAAAATTAAACCAATCAACAATCCATTCCTACCAACTTATTTAGTAAGCGTAGGGCCCGAAAAGGAGCACCATAATGGGAGCAAGAAATAACCGTAATCTCAAAGAGATTAAGAATAAGGGCGCAAAAGCCGCTGCCCTTAATAAGAAATTCAAGAAGAAGCCTTGCAGCTTCTGCCGTGACAAGGTCACATATATCGATTACAAAGATATTGCGACACTTCGTAAGTACATCTCAGATCGCGGCAAGATCCGCGCTCGCCGTGTCACCGGTGCATGTACACAACATCAGCGCGCAGTAGCAACAGCTGTCAAGAACAGCCGTGAAGTTGCTCTACTGCCTTACACATCTTCAGCGAAGTAAGGAGATAAGCCAACTATGAAACTTATTCTTACTCGCGAAGTAGCAAAGCTCGGCGTAGCCGGAGATGTTGTTACAGTAAAAGATGGTTATGCACGTAACTTCCTTCTCCCACGTGGTGCAGCTATTGCATGGACACAGGGTGGAGAGAAGCAGATCGAAGGTATCCGTCGTTCACGCGCAGCGCGCGAGATCCGCGATATCGATCACGCTAAAGAGATTAAGGCGACTCTCGAGTCAGCTAAGGTCACTGTTGCAGTTAAGACAGGTGTTGCAGGTCGCCTCTTCGGTTCAGTAACCGATAAGGACATCGCAGCAGCTATCAAGAGCATAACAAAGCTTGATATCGATCGCCACACAATTAAGACAACCGGCCACATCAAGAAGGTTGGCTCATACTCTGTAAAGGTTTCACTCGGACATAACATCGTCGCGACTGTTGCTTTCTCAGTAGTAGCTGCTTAATACTCAGTTCTCTACAAGAAACACCCTCACCGTACGCGGTGGGGGTGTTTCTTACTTTCTCTCTCGCTTTCTCAAGGTGTGAGATTGCTTGAAGAAATATCTCTCCACAGCGATCTACGCCTAAAGTCGGGGTTATCCACCAGAATCGCTTCTTATCCACACTTTATCCCCAGCTATCTACACAGGAAAGTGCGTCTTACCCACAGTCTTACCCACACCCTCCTTCGCTTTTGTCGGTGGAAGGTGGGAAGTTTCACCCGTGAGCATCGCTGAATTCCCATCCAA
>Ga0208009_1000246_pt1 | contig 15290 bp, 12 predicted proteins | sample Wag4_2014_7_16_FD_187364 | JGI IMG/M metagenome (GOLD analysis project Ga0208009, IMG submission 187364) | Fresh water mixed with fracking chemicals microbial communities from Ohio, USA - Utica-2 Time Series FC 2014_7_16 (SPAdes) (version 2) ...
GTGGATGACTTCACTGCACCCGATGGCAAAGACGTCGCGATCCCTTATGCGGGCGTTTTCCGGTTCCGCGATGGCAAGATCGTCGAGTGGCGCGACTATTTCGATCGTGCGTCGTTCGATCGATTCAAATCAGGTGAGGCGCCGGCCGAGCATATGAAGGTGTTGATGACGCGCAAGGCGCTTTTTTAAAGCCAAGGCCTCAGCGCCCCGTACTGATGGTCGTGGCGTGCAGCATCTTCGCCATGCGCTTCTCGAGCCCTTTTGGGTCGAGCTGCAGCGCGGCTCGCACGTCCACGGCCATCCGATCGGTGTCGAGTTCGTCGATATGGCGCTCGGCAGCGCGCAAGCCAACGCGAGCGATATCCTCTGGCTTTTCTTTGGCGCCCTGGACGTGGGCGGCCATGCGCGTATCGACGGATCCGACGATCAACGCGGCGACATGGGTGCCTTGAGCCGCTAATTCGGCGCGAGCGGAAGTTGAGAGCATGCGTGCCGCAGCCTTCGAGGGCGAGTACGCGCCCATGTTAGGCACAGCGACGATGGCGGCTGCCGACAACACGTTGATCACGGCTCCACCACCGTTGCGCGCCAAGATCGGCGCGAAGGCGCGAATCAAGGCGAGGGGCCCGAAGAAGTTCACTTCCATCTCTTGGCGAGCGTGTGACATATCGTCGGCACCAATCAGCAAATGATTGCTGAACAAGCCGGCATTGTTGATCAAGAGGTTCAAATCGGGGCAGTTTTTTGCGGCTGCCGTCACCTCTTGCATATCCGTGACATCAAGGTCGATGGCAACGCAGCGCCCCGGGAATTCTTTTTCGAGATGGGCGGCTGCGGCCTTATCGCGACTGCCGACATAGACCTTAGCGGCACCTTTTTCGTTGAGCAGCACTCGCACGAAAGCCTCGCCGATGCCGCGGTTGCCACCGGTGACGAGGGCAACACAGTTTTCGAGATTCATGGCGTTAGAGTTCCGGTTGTTGGTAAAGCCGATCGACGTCGGCGGCGCGCCGCGTGAGGGCGACACGTTGGTTGATGGTGCCTTTGTCAGACACTTCATGTGCATCGACACTCGGCGGCTCGCGCAGGATCAAAAAACTCGTGACTCGCTCGCTGGCACCACGCCCCGCGTTGAACGTGCGAAGTCGCTGCGCAAGTTCGGCTTCGAGTTCGGGGTTGATGGGCGCCTTTGGCCAAACGAGTATGGCCAGTCGATCGCGATTTTCGCCGCAGATGAGTAAGTCGGAGACGAGCGGGGAGAGTGCTTCGATCAATTGTGCGCGTAGTCGTCCGGCAGAGACCCAGGTACCACTCGAGAGTTTGAACTCCTCGGCAAGGCGTCCTGCAAACTTCAAGCCTTTGCCTAAATCATCGGGGTCGTGCAGCTGAGCGGCGTCGCCCGTTCGATAGAAGCCCTCTTCGTCGAAGATTTTTCGATTCTCCTCGTCACTGAAGCCGAGGTAGCCCGGTGTGATCATCGGGCCTTTGAGGCGAACCTCATATCGATCGGCATTCGGCATGAGCTTCAAGGTGAGTCCTGGCATCGGCAAGCCGATACCGACCTCTTCGGTCGGGAAGTAGATGGCCATGCAGCCCGATGAGGTTTCGGTCGCGCCGTAACCGGTCGTGAAGAAGATTCGTTCTCCGACCGTGTCGACGGACAACTGTTGAAAGCGATCGTAAAGCGCCTGCGGTAGCCCCGCGCCGCCGTACAAAGCCAGACGTAAGTTGCCGAAGAAACGTTGGCGTAGCTCGTCATCTTTCTCGATCGCATCGGCCAGCATGGCGTAACCGAAGGGCACGTTGACATAGAACTTCGGCGCGATTTCTTTGAGGTTTTGTAGCGACTCATCGAAAGCCCCGGGCAGGGGTCGACCGCCGTCGATGTACAGCGTTCCGCCACTCGTCAGAGTGCCCATCTTGGTATAGGCGCCCGACACGTGATTCCAAGGCAGCCAGTCGAGCATCACGTCATCCCAACCGGCTGTCGCGCCGAGCACTTGCTGACCCTGGGCGAGATTGGAGGCGAGCATGCGTTGTGTTTGGGTCACGGCCTTCGGCAAGCTCGTGCTGCCGGAGGTCAACATGTAAAGCGTTGGCTCGTCGGGTTCGATCGATTCGATCGACTGCGCAACTTCGGCGGTGATATCGGTGGCGAGCACGTCGGACGTCGCAAATAGGTGGCCACTGCCGACCAAACTCGCTACTTCATTCGGGTTATCGGTAATGACGGCCGCATCGCCGAAGTCGACGCTCTCCAATGCTTTTTTGTACTGGCTCGTCTGCTCGGCAAAGACAACCGCTGGCTTGACCAACTGGATGACATGTTTCAGTCGGCCGTAGTCGCCACCCATCAGCGCGTAATTCACGCTGACAGGGCAAGCCGGGACACGCGCGGCCATCGCGCCATATTTGATGACCGCATGCGCAATCGAGTTCCCGGAGAGGATGAGCACCGATCGCGATCGGTCGATTTTGCGGCGGAGTAGCCAAGCGGCGAACGACTGCGAACGAGTGTTGATCTCTTCGTAGCTCGCTTCGGTCCAAGGCGAGTCTTTGCCGCCGCGACGCTCGGCTAGATAAGTCTTCTGCGGATGGCGTGCCGCTTTCTGTGCCAGCACCTTTGGCAGGTTGCTGAGGTAATTCGCGAGCGGCAGCTCGGGCGTCGCCAAGATGCAGCCGTCGGCACGGCGCTCGATGCGCATCGCCGAGGAGGGGAAAAACGTTTTTTTGAATGGCGCGTTAGGGCGACTCATGTCAGCACCTCGGAAGTCATCACCTCAAAAGCGTTCGTATGATGGGTCGGTTTCTCCTTTGGCGCCCATGCGCATACCGGGTTGTCCCGGAATGAACATGCCACCCACCCAACCTTCACGGGACGGAGTGTCGCGATTCCAATCGAAGATGGTACGGCGATGCGCGATCTTCCATTCGCCTTGCCGCTTTTCGAATCGATCGATGAGTCGGCCACCGGTGAACGTGTCGAGACGCTCACCATTGACCGTGATTCGCGCCAGCGTCACGAGATAGGTTTCAACGTAGGCGAGCTCATCGTTGATGAAGTCGAAATGGGTATTCCCCAGCACGTGCTGCATCGAATCCATCAGGCGAATGCGCGGAATCGCGCCATCCACATATTCGTGTGCATTGCCGGTGTAGCGGCCGCCATGCTCTTCGATCGCATCCGGGTGATAACAGCTTTTGAGTAATGGGCCATCGCCGCGGTCGACACCGCGGGCGTATTTGGATAGCACCTCACGGATTGCTTCTTTGTCGAAAAGACGCCCCAGGCGCGGATCGAGTTCAGTCATATGGTGAGCCCCCTCACGGCGGGTATGATGACCCGCAACTTTCATTGCAAGACTGACAAGGAAATGCACTCATGGTCAAGGACTCTCGATGCGAAGGTCGTGTCGTCATCGTTACCGGCGCGGGTGCCGGACTCGGTCGTGCGTATGCGCTGCACTTGGCGGGCCTCGGTTGGCGTGTCGTCGTCAATAATCGAAATCGTTCCTCGAGCGCGGATGAAGTCGTCGCCGAGATTCGCGCGCAAGGCGGAGAAGCGATCGCGCAATACGACGATGTCTGTAGCGAGGGCGCCGGTGAGCGGCTATTGCAGGCGGCGCTGAGCACTTGGGGTCGACTCGATGCGCTCGTGAACAATGCGGGTGTCGATCAGCACGCGCCATTTCACAAAATCACGATTGAGGATTTCCGACGTATTTTTGCAATCAACTTCGACGGCACGGTGGCGATCACCCACGCGATCTATCCGCATCTTCGAGCACAAGGTTCCGGACGGATCTTGGTGTCCGTCTCGAGTGCGGGCTTGCACGGACTACACGGCTTATCGGCGTACGCAGCTTCCAAAGCGGCACTGATCGCCTTCATGCGTAGTCTCGCCGCAGAAGCCGCTCCGAAAGGGGTGCTGGTCTCGGCGATCGCGCCCTATGCGGCCACTCGTATGACCGAGGCACACTTAAGCGACGAGCTGCGTGAGCGGATGTCAGTCGCGAGCGTCGCGCCGTTTGTCGGCGGATTGATTCACCCCGATGCCACGTCCTACGGGCAGACCTGGGTGGTGGGTGCCGGATGGGCGCGCCGAGCGTCTAGCGTGGAGTGGGGTGAGGGCTATGCCGTACCCATGCAAGGGTCGCCTATGGGCGGCGCGCCAGAGCATGTTGCGGCATCGCCACCACGAGAGTTTGCCGACGCTTTGGCGGCGCATGCGGATTTCTTGGCATGCGCGCAACAGGGCTTGCATCGGGTTGGCCGAGGAGAGTAGCCTCGGCAATTGAAAGGTTCCGTTATGCAAGTCAGCGCGCTGGCTTGATCGAAGTACCTGCATCAAAACGTCATATGGGGGACAACAGCATGACGCTTCGCAATCGCCGTTGGATTCGCTTGGGCACGACGCCCGTGGCAGCGGCCGTAATCGTGGCTTTGACGGCCACATCGACTCCTTCCTACTCACAAGGCCTCGAAGAAATCGTGGTGACGGCGCAGCGTCGCGAGACCGCACTGCAAACCACGCCGATCGCGATCAGCGCCTACGGCGGTGAAGCTTTGGCCGATGCCAAGGTGTTCTCCGCGAACGATCTCGCGGCCGCCGTGCCTGCCTTCTCACTGACGGCAAACACGCCGCTCGACGTCGAGCTCAATATCCGCGGCATCACCAACACGCGCCTCGACTCGCCCTCGGCTGACCCCTCGGTCGGCACTTTCGTTGATGGCATCTACATGGGCCGTACGGGCGACCTGAACTACGACTTCTACGACCTCGAGCGCGTCGAAGTCATTCGTGGTCCGCAGGGCGTGCTGCTCGGCAAGAACGTCGTGGGTGGTGCGCTAAGCATCATGACGGCGAAACCGAAGTTTGATCAGTCGGGCGCGCTGACCGTCGGCTATGGCAACTACAAAAGTAAACTGGTCAGCGGTTATGTGACCGGTGGCATGACGGACTCGGTAGCGGGGCGCTTCTCGTTCCAATATCGTGGTCGTGACGGCTTCGGTTACGACAAGCTGCACGATCGCGATGTCGAAGATCTTTCGTCGGTACAGATGCGCGGCCAGTTTTTCTACGATCCGGCCGATTCCGATTGGACTGTTCGCGGCATTTTCAGCTACTACAAAGACAACACCAACGGCGTGAACGTCGTCGCTGTCGATGGCGGTACGCCGAGCTGTGAAACAAGCTATCTGCGCACGAATTGCACCCGTCCGTGGAGCAATCTGCGCGCGTATCTCGGTCTGACCGACCCGCGCGTCAATATCGCTCAGAGCGTTCAGTACAAGGGTGATGCAACGCCGACCAACCAGTTCATGCGTCGTGATGGCTACGCCATGACGCTCGATGTGCAACGTGATTTTGAAGGCTTCACCTTCAACTCGTTGACCGGCTATACAAACGGCGAGAGTGGTCAGTTGTACGACCAGACTGGCGCAGGCCCTGAGGCGCTCGGCTGGAGCATCACCAACTGGCAGGCTTATATCGGGTTCATCAATAACAAGTACGGCACGCGCCCAGCTGTGTCGAACAACGGTCAGTTCCTGTTTGCTCAGCCGGTGGCTGAGGCGGTCGATGCGACCCAATTTAGTCAGGAGTTGCGACTCACTTCGGCAGACTCCGATTCGAGACTCGACTGGATCGTCGGCGCCTACTTCAAGAAGGACGACATCACAAAGACGGATCGATTCATCGGTGAAAACTTCTTGGGTGCCGTGCTGCCGGGCGGCAACAATCCGCTCTCGACGCTGTCGGGTGAGAACAAGTGGATCAATGACGGCAGTATCGAAAACGTCGCTGCTTTCGCCAGCCTCGGCTGGAAAGTCAGCGATACGGTCAAGATCAGCGCGGGTCTCCGATACACGACGGACAAAAAGTCAGGTGTCGTGCAAGGCATCGTCGTGGAGACGGGTGATCGCTTCAGCCCGAACGATCCGCGTCCGAACGTGACGATCGAAGGCCTCTGCCGTCGTCCCGACGGCACGGCCGTCAGCCCGACTCCGGCTGCTTGCGATGCGCCAAATCGTTGGGTCTATGCAGAGGGCAGTGGGTTCACCACGCCGTACTCAGCTAAGTGGAACAAGAGCACGCCGCAGGTCACGATCGACTGGTCGCCGAGCGACAACACCTTTGTCTACGCCACGATGGCAAAAGGCTTCAAGGGTGGTGGCTTCGACGACACGCCGGCAAACCCGGCGCAGGCGTCGATTCCGTACGATCCGGAAGAAGCAACGAACTACGAGGTGGGCTTCAAGACCACTGTTCTCGATCGTCGTCTGCGCCTCAATGCGTCAGTCTTCAAGATGGACTACAAGAATCTGCAAGTTACGCAGACGAACGCAGCCTGTCTTTGTAACCTGACCGACAACGCGGCGAGCGCCAATATTCAGGGTATCGAAGCTGAGCTTGAGTTCTTGGCGACCGACGCACTGCGAGTGTCTCTTGGCGGATCGTATGTCGATACCGAGTACGAGGACTTCCTCGAGACGGCAATCAACCCGACCACGGGTACCCGCCTCGACAGCTCGGGCAACCAGCTGCAACGTACGCCGGAGACGCAGTTGAGCATGGGCGTCGACTACACGACCAACTTTGGCGCGTGGGACGATGCACTCAAGTTCAGCGTGAATTACAACTGGCAGAGCGATCTGTTCTGGGCGACCGACAACATTGCCAAGGAACCTTCCTACGGCCTGCTCGATGCGCGCATCCAGCTCGCTCCGAAGGATACGGATTGGTCGGTGGCGTTGTGGGGTAAGAACCTCTCCGACGAGCTCTATCGTGTGAACATCATCTCCTTCTTCGGTGAAGAGGTGTCGCAGTTTGGTGCGCCGCGCACCTACGGCCTCGACATCGCCTGGAAGTTCTGATGATTTGATCGAGAAGGCGGGGTGCTCACACCACGAGCACCCCGCCTTTTTCTTTGGTGAATTGTGTTGTGGGTGATCTCTCTCGTCTTGGGGTAGTGCGATGAGTGATGTGACCGCGATCTGCCGCTTTTGTCATGCAACCTGTGGATTGGTTGCCACCTTAGAGGATGGGCGGATCACCAAGCTCATCGGCGATCTCCAAAACCCGATGTACACGGGTTATAGCTGTATCAAGGGTCGCAACTACCACGAGTTTCATTCATCACCTGATCGCATCCTGCAGCCGCTCAAGCGTACGGCGGACGGTCAATTTGAGCGGATCGCCAGTGCCAACGCGCTCTCGGAGATTGCCGTCAAGACGCGATCCATCCTCGAGCGTTACGGACCTCGCTCGATCGCGATGTACGGCGGTACCTTCAGCCACTTCTGCCCCGCCGGAGTCATGCTTCGAGAGGCATTCATGGATGCCATCGGCTCGCCGATGCGATTTTCCAATGCCACGATCGATCAGCCGGGTAAGCCGATCTCGATGGCGCTACACGGTAAGTGGGGCGCAGGACCGCAAGATTTCGCCGAGGCCGACGTTTGCTTGTTAGTCGGCGCAAATCCCTTGGTCTCGATGTGGGGTGGGATTCCCTCGTTCAATCCCGCGCGACGTTTGCATGAGGCACGCAAGCGTGGCTTGAAGCTGATCGTCATCGATCCGCGTCGATCTGAAACAGCGCGTAAGGCCGATATCCATCTGCAGTGTCTGCCCGGCCAAGATGTGCCACTGCTTGCTGCGATGTTGCGGGTGATCATCGAAGAAGGTCTGTTCGATCGATCTTTCGTCGATGCCGAGACCGAAGGCTTTGCTCAACTGCGCGAAGCGGTGGCGATGTTCACGCCGGAGCGCGTTGCTGCCGTTGCCGGTGTGGCAGCCGATGACATCGTGCTGGCTGCTCGGACATTTGCATCAGCAAAACGCGGTAACGCCACGAGTGGTACGGGACCCAGCATGGCGCCACATGGCGTATTGATGGATTACCTCGTGCTCGCTCTGAATACGATCTGCGGACGTTGGGTGAAGGCGGGCGAGCGCATGCCGAACCGCGGTGTGCTGTTCCGACAGTTCTCGGGTGTGGCACGAGCGGAGAAGCCGCGTGTCGCCGCCGGATTTGGTGAATCGTTGCGTGTGAGAGGTCTCACCGATACGGCAGCAGGTTTACCGACAGCCGCGCTTGCTGATGAGATATTGACGCCCGGTGAGGGACAGGTTCGGGCGCTGTTCGTCATTGGTGGTAATCCTTTGCTGTCGTGGCCAAACCAAGAAAAAACCCGTCGTGCATTGGAGTCTTTGGAGTTGCTCGTCGTCGTCGACCCCATGCTCTCGGCGACCGCTCGGCATGCGCATTACGTCATCGGCCCAAAGCTCGGATTCGAATCGCCGGCGATCACCTTCGGCAACGAGGGCATCACCGTTTATGGTTTGTCGCTTGGCTACCCCGAACCCTATGCGCAGTATCAACCGGCGCTGATTGAGTCGCCTGCGAGTAGCGATGTGCTTGAGGATTGGCGCATATTCTTTGAGCTCGGTCGATACATGGAATTGCCGCTCGCATTTCGTGGCCAGCCCTTCGATATGAACTCGCCACCGACGACCGACCAATTGCTAGAGGCGTTCGTAGCCAAGAGCCGAGTGCCGCTCGATGAGATCAAGCGACATCCGCACGGTGCGATCTTCCCTGATCCGAAGCCGCTCGCCGATCCGAAACCGACCGATTGGCCGTATCGCCTGCAGCTTGCCGCCACTTCGATGATGCAAGAGTTGAGTGAGGTTGCGGCCGGGCTGCCGTCGACTGCTTCCACCGGCGATCGAGAATATCCCTGGCTACTCGTGACACGACGCGAGCATGCCGTCTACAACTCGGTGGGCCAGAGATTACCGGCGTTAGTTAAGCGAATTGCACACAACCCGGTTTACGTGCACCCCGAGGATGCGGGTCTGCTTGGGCTCACGGATGACATGTCGATCGATATCGAGTCTCGGCATGGGCGAACTCGAGCGCGCGTTCGTTTGGCCGACGATATCAGAAGGGGTGTGATTTCTTTGGCACACGGATTCGAAGATGCGAATCCGGCGGCGCTCATCGACGATGCGAGCGTCTTCGATGCGCTAAGTGGTCTGCCGCGGATGAGTGCGATCCCCGTGCGGCTGGTTAGATCAGATCGCTCGAACGTTTAAGGCTTTAGCGCCCGCAATCGCAGCGGGACCTGTCAAAGGCGTTCGCGCCGCAAGCGGATGCCGGCTTTCTCTCGATCCCAGGTGTCGGCCGTGATGCCCTCGTCGCGGAAGACGACTTTGCGGGGCTTGTTGGTCTCGGTCTTCGGAATCTCATTCACGAGCCGCACATAGCGCGGGATCATGAAATAGGCGAGCAGCGGCTGTAGAAACTCGATGAGTTTCGCAGAGTCGAACGACTGGTTTGCCTTCGGCTTGATGACGGCAAGCACATCTTGTTCGGCCACTTCGTTGGCAACCCCCACGACCACCACTTCGTCGACTTGCGGGAATTGTCGAATGGCATTCTCCACCTCAAAAGAGGAGATGTTTTCGCCGCGCCGACGAATGGTGTCTTTGATGCGATCGACGAAGTAGAACTTGCCTTGTTCGTCTTGGCGGAAAAGGTCGCCCGTATGGAACCAGCCATTACGCCAGGCACGTGCGGTCGCCTCAGGAAGGCCGTCGTAGCCGGCGTTCATATTCCACGGGATGTCGCTACGACAAATGAGCTCGCCGATCGCACCGCGCGGTACTTCGATGTCGTTCTCATCGACCAATCGACACTCGATGCCACTGCGAGGCCAACCGCAGCTGCCATCGGGCGGTGCGTTCATGTCGGTCATCAAGGGTGTCGACACTTCGGTCATGTTGAAGCCGGTCAGGTAGTCGAACCCGAAGCGTTTGGCGAACGCGATGGTTTCTTCATTCACCGGAAACATGGTGATGTACTTGAGCGGATTATCGACATCATCCGGACGCGGTTCGGCTTTTGCGAGAAAGGCCGCCATGACGCCGATTAAGCCTGAAGTGGTGCTGCACTGACCTTCGCGCACCTGATTCCAAAATTGGGTGGTGCTGAATCCGTCCACCAAATAAAAACTGCCCGAGCGCACGAGAGCGCAGGTGATCGAACTCGTACCGCCGACGTGGAACATCGGCAAGTTGATCAGGATGCCTTCACCCTCTTGGAGATAACCGTAGTTCACCACGGCCGTGGTGTAACCCTGTAGGTAAGGCGACAACACGCCCTTGGAGGGGCCCGTTGTTCCGGAGGTGTAGATGATGCTTTGGATATCCCAGTGCTCGATCGGCGCGCTGTCATCGAGGAGCGCCGAATCACCGAGTAGGGCGTCGATATCGGTGAACACATGCTGCAGCTTCGGTGTCTGCAGACCTTCTAAACGCTCGGTCAGGCTCGGGTGAGCCAACATCACCGCACCACCTGCGGCATTGATCACGTGCTCGAGAACCTTGCCTTTGTAGGCGGTATTGAGCGGAACGTAGATGGCGCCGAGATAGTTGATCGCAAACCAAGCGAGGACGATGGGTCGGCCGCTCGGTAGCCAGACGAAAACGCGATCGCCTTTTCGGACCCCGCGCGCCTGCAGACCTTGCGCGAGTCGACGCACCTCATCCAAACAGGACGAGTAAGTCCATCGCGTGCCATCTTCGAATCGAGCGAAATGACGATCGGGAAATCGCGCCGCTCGGCTATCGAGCATGTACCTCAGGACGCAATCTTCCCGGGTCGGGGTGTTTGCGCTGAACCACGTGGGGCGATGCGGCGCGCTCATCGGTCGATCAAGCCTGAAGTTGCTTCAGCAGCGTCGTCATATCGAAGTAATCGCGCCACGAGCAGACTTTGCCGTCTCTAAAGCGAAACACCGTCATGAAGGGCAGGCTGATCGGCTTGCCGTCCTTGATGTAGTTCTCGACGCCCTCGAGCATGCCCACATCGCCTTCGACCACGATGGCATGGATGTCGTAGCGCTTGTCGGTCATGCCTTTGGCGAACTTGTCGAGAAATTGGATGACGGCCTGCTTACCGACCAGATCTTTGCCCGGCATGATGCCCGCAACGACATCGTCGGTGCATAGCGCCATGACGGCGGTAACGTCATCCCGCACCCAGGCGGCGTAGTACTCGCGGATGGTTTCGGCGTGGTTCATGCGTGTCCCCTCTTGCACCGATTCGGCGCTGCGGTCAGGATAGAAGCATTAGGTTCTGTTGTGCAAGTCACCAGAGCCTTGCGAGGGGGGGATTCAATTTGGCACGTGTGCAAATGCCCACGGTCGATCAGGTGCGCGAACTGCCAGAGCTCGTGCGCTACGTCGTACCCGCAACGTGGGAAGACCTCAACGGTCACGTGAATGTGCAGCACTACACTGCGCTCTACGACATGGCGGGATACCCGTTCATGGACATGATGGGCATCAGCGCGGAGTACGTGCGCGATAGCCGTGTCGGCATGTTCGATCTTGAGCACCACATCTGGTTTCTCGATGAGATGCATGTCGGCGATGTGGTGACGGGGCACGCGTGTCTCGTTGCGCGCGGGCCGAAGCGGGTGTTGTCCGTCATGTTCATCATCGATGAGACTCGTAATCGACTCGCGAGCGTGCTCGAGGTCATCTCAACGACGGCTGATCTCGATGCCCGGCGAACCATTGCGATCCCTGAGCCCTTGGCTTTACGCATCGATGAGTTGATCGCAGAACAAAATTCACGCAGTTGGAAGGCGCCGACGAGCGGCTCCTTGGTCGTATAGGGGGGGTTATGGAAATGCATCAAGCGCTGATCGATCTATTCGTCGTGGTTGCCTCGTACATCATGATTTCATTCATCGTGGTGTGGGTCATTGGGCTTGCGATCAAGGACTCGAGCATCGTCGATATCTGGTTCGCACCCTGCATCGGTATCGCAGCGGTGATCGGCTACTACCTCGCCGAGGGTGCTGAGCCGCGACGCGAGCTCGTGATGGTTCTCGCGGTGATGTGGGCAGCGCGCCTCGGTGGTTATTTGTTGTGGCGCAACTGGGGTCGCGAAGATCGTCGCTATGCGCGCCTGCGCCAGCACGTCGAGTCACAGGGCAAGAGCTACGCTTGGCACAGCCTCATTCACGTGAATATCTACCAAGGTATCACCGTGGTGATCATCGCTATCCCGTTCATATTTGCGCAGGTGGCGACCGAGCCAGTGGAGCTTGGCGTGTTGGCGTATATCGGCAGCGCTCTGGTGCTCTTTGGCATCTTTTTTGAGGGCATGGCTGATCTGCAGCTCAGTCGATTTCGCGCTAATCCCGCCAACGAGGGGCGTGTGCTCGATACGGGTCTTTGGCGCTATTCGCGACACCCGAACTATTTCGGTGAGTGCTGCGTGTGGCTCGGCTTTGGCTTGATCTCCGCCGAGGTGCCGTGGGGTTGGATCGGCCTAGCTTCACCCGCATTCATGATGTGGGCGATTCTCGGCATGATGGGCAAGGAGTTGCTCGAGCGTCGTATGCTGAAAAAGCGCCCGGAGTATCAGGACTACGTCCGTCGAACGAGCGGTTTTTTCCCTTTGCCGCCGCGCGATTGAGCGCGCTTGCGGCGTGGTGCCTCATCGATTACGACTTCGACGTCGTGCGGATCGATCGCTTCGCCGCAGCTGCCGCAGACAAGGCGGGTGCGAAGTCGGTGATCACAGGGGATGTGCGTCATTTTGATGCTAGGCCCATGTGGAGAGGGCATCCATCGGGCGCCCCACTCGTGTAGTGCGAGTGAGAAGGGAAATAGATCGAACCCTTTCTCAGTCAATCGATATTCGTAGCGTGGTGGTTTGTCTTGATAAAGATGCTGCTCGATGACGCCAGCGGACAACAACAAGCGCAGTCGATCGGCGAGGATGTTGGTCGCAATGCCGAGAGCAGAGTTGATATCGTCGTAGCGATGCAGACCAAAGAAAAGCGCCGCAAGGAGCAGGGCTGTCCAACGATCACCAACGGTATCGACGGCGTGAAACATCGTCGTGTCGACACCTTCGGCATGACTCGTTGCCGTTGCGCTCTTACGTCGACGAGTTGCTCGTTCGGCACTGAGCGGATAACGCGCGCCGGGACCCGGTGCCGAAGCGATATCGTGCAGGCGCACCGGCTCGTCGCAATGGGCGCAGGTGAGCGTGGGCTCGAGGTTGTGGCCACAGCGTCGATGCCGAATACGCGGCGGCAAGCCGTGTTCACCGGCCCAGCGATGCTCCCAGCGCCACATGCAAAGCGCGACGGGGTAAAACCCGAGGCCTTTTTCAGTCAGACGATACTCAAGACGGCTCGGCGCTTTGCCGTAGGGCACTCGATAAAGAACGCCGTACTCGACGAGTGCATTGAGGCGCGCCGTGAGCGTGCCGCGAGCGGCGCCGGTGCGACGCCTGAGATCTTCGAAGCGGCGGATGCGCAGGAATGCATCGCGCAAAATCAGAAACGACCAACGATCACCGAGTGCTTCGAGCGCGCGAGCCCCTTCACCGCTGCGCAACAGATAGCGGATCGTGTCGATGTTTTGTGGCAATTTACTGCGCGGCATGACGGCGGGCAGTTTAACACCCGAGGAGTGATCAACCGATGACGTGGCAGCAGTTGAAGAAAGTCTTAGCGTTCTACGGTCGTTTTACCTTGAGTTTCACTCAGGTGGGGTACCTCGCACGACGACTCTTCTGGCCGAGCTTTACCCCGGACTTTCGAGGGCAACATTGGCTGATCACCGGAGGCTCTGGTGGTCTTGGTCGGCAGATGGTCTTCGAGGCGTTACGTGGTGGAGCGACTGTTGTCGCCGCCGCGCGTAGCGCGAGCAAACTGGCCGAGCTCAGTGCCGAGGTGGCCGCAGCGGGTCTTAAAGGGCTTGAGACCGAAGTTTGCGACTTCACTTCGACTGCCGACACCGAACGATTGATCGAGCGGCTGATTTCTCGTGGACGGCGGTTCGATGCCCTGATGAATAACGTGGGCGTGCTCAACGATGATCTCATCATCACGAGTGAAGGCCGAGAGGCCTCGTTCGTCTCTAATCTGCTGTCGCACTACCAGCTGACCGAGGCGCTGATTGCCAAAGAATTACTGAGTCAGGGGAGTGTGGTCGTGAACGTGACATCGGGCGGTGGTTACAACGTGCCGTTGATGACCGGGACGATGAACGTCACCGACCCGAAGCGGTACAACGGCACGGTCGCCTATGGTTTTCACAAGCGAGCGCAGATGGTGCTCAATCAATATTGGCGTGACACCTATCGCTCAAGGGGTATCGACTTCTTCGTCATGCATCCGGGTTGGGCCGATACCGCCGGTGTGAAGCGCTCATTGCCGCGCTTTCGCAAAATCTTGAAGTCGATCTTGCGTGATGAGAAGTCAGGAGCCGATACGGCGATTTGGCTCGCGGCAAAGCGACCCTCACAGCCTGAGCAAGAGCTCGTGTGGTTTGATCGTAAAGTGCGCACGGCGCATGTTTATCCGCACACCCGTGCAACTCGCGAAACACCACAGTCTTTGGTGGCATGGCTTGAAACCGAGCTTGCCCGCGGACCCCGTTGATTCGCCGAACTCACGACGAAGAGCAATTTCGGTGGTTGAGCGGGCTCAGTGCGCCGTGTAGACGGTTTTGCCGCGCGAGATCGTCTCGAGCACTTTGAGTTGCAGCAGGTTTTCGGGATCCATGGCGAGTGGATCCTGATCGACGATGACGAAGTCGGCCTGCTTGCCGGCGGCTATGGATCCTTTCCGGTTGTCTTCGCCGTATTGGTGCGCGGCGTCGATCGTAATGGCAGCGAGCGCCTCGGCGATGCTGGCGCGCTGTACTGCACCCAAGATTTGATGACTGCGGGTGCGACGTGTCGTCGCGGACCACAAGGTGCGAATCATATCGGGCGGCACGACGGGCGGATCGTTGTGCAGGGTGTAGCGGATGCCGCGTTCGGTTGCCGAGCGGGTGGGGCTGATTCGCATGGCGCGCTCGAGCCCGAGGGTTTCGTCGCGGTGCCAATCACCCCAGAAGAACGTGTGGCTCACGAAGAACGAGGGCGTGATCCCAAGCTTAGCCATACGATCGAGTTGATCGTCGCGCACCGTCTGTGAGTGGATCATGACCACGCGTGCGGTTGGCTTTGCGTTGGTCTTAGCAGCCTCGACAGCATCGATCAAAAGCTCGGCGGCGGCATCACCATTGGCATGTGCCAGTAGTGGAACACCTGCTTCTAGCGCTGCGGCAACGGCCTTTTTGACGGCAGGCTCCGGTAGGCTGGGATAACCGCGATAGCTCGAATCGCGCCCCGCTGGCGGCACGAGGTAAGGCTTGCTCAAAAAAGCGGTTTTGCCTTGTGGCGAGCCATCGAGAATCAGTTTCACAC
>Ga0208009_1000247_pt1 | contig 15277 bp, 17 predicted proteins | sample Wag4_2014_7_16_FD_187364 | JGI IMG/M metagenome (GOLD analysis project Ga0208009, IMG submission 187364) | Fresh water mixed with fracking chemicals microbial communities from Ohio, USA - Utica-2 Time Series FC 2014_7_16 (SPAdes) (version 2) ...
GCTTGCACGAAGAAGACTGGGACCGCATGACTCACGCGGTTCAGCGCATGACAGGCGTGCAGGTCCATATCGATGAGACGCCGGGGCTCAACCCGCTTGAGTTGCGATCGCGCGCACGGCGGCTTCACCGCCAATCGGGGGGCCTTGGACTGATCATCGTCGACTACATCCAGCTCATGAGTGGTACCAGCAGCAATGAGAATCGGACGACCGAGATCTCTGAGATCACGCGTTCACTCAAAGGCCTCGCCAAGGAGCTTGGCTGCCCTGTTATTGCACTCTCTCAGCTCAACCGAACAGTCGAGCAGCGCACCGATAAGCGACCGGTCATGAGCGACCTTCGGGAGTCAGGCGCAATCGAGCAAGACGCCGACGTCATTCTCTTTATTTATAGGGATGAGGTGTATCGGCCCGACTCCCCAGACAAAGGGGTGGCAGAAATTATCATCGGGAAACAACGGAATGGACCCATCGGCACAGTCCGGCTAACCTTTCTCGGTCAGTTCACCAAATTTGATAACCATGCGCCTCCGGCGCCAGCTGGCTACGGAGACGCCCCTTTCTAGACGTAAAGGAGTTGTATGCTGCCGCTGCCCAAGGTTGCCCCAGTCTCTATTCCCATTCACAACGATAGCCAACGGTTTGCGGTACGTCGGGTCTATTGTGTTGGCCGCAACTATGCGGATCACGCCATTGAAATGGGAGACACAGGCCGCGAACCCCCGTTCTTTTTCCTCAAGCCCGCTGATGCACTTTTCCCAGTCCCAGCAGACATTCAAACTGATTGGCCTTACCCCATGGCAACTGAGGATTGCCATCATGAGGTTGAGTTGGTGGTCGCACTTGCTTGTGGCGGCAAAAACCTCACGCCGACTCAGGCGGCAGCTTGCATCTGGGGCTATGCCCTGGGGTTGGATATGACCCGTCGTGACCGTCAAGGTGAAATGAAGAAAGCGGGGAAGCCCTGGGAGATTGGCAAGGCCTTCGATCACGGAGCACCCATCGGGCCGCTGGTGCCTGTGGGTGAGCGGGGTCTCTTGACCTCCGGCGCCATATCGCTCTCCGTGAATGGCGTGCAGCGCCAAGCGGGTAACCTCTCGCAGCTCATTTGGCCCTTGGCGGACATGATGTCTGAGCTCTCCAAGGCCTGGACGCTCGAGGCGGGCGACCTGATCTTCACCGGCACACCAGCAGGCGTAGGTCCGGTGGTGCGCGGGGACCGGGTCGATGCCCAGTTCGAGGGGCTGCCGGGTCTCTCTATTCGCGTGATCTGACACCGAGTCGCATGGACGTCCGACTTCATAGCTTCTGGCGGTCCTCTGCCGCCTATCGTGTTCGGCTTGGACTGGGCATGAAGGGTATTGCGTATGAGGTCGTGCCGGTTCATCTGCGCAAGGCAGAACATCAGTCTCCTGCCTATCAGTCACTGACGGCTGAGGGCCTCGTGCCTGTTTTGGAGATAGACGGGCTGGTGCTCACGCAATCGCTCTCGATACTCGAGTACCTCGAGGAGCGTCAGCCGGATCCGGCACTGCTGCCTGGCGATGCAGCCGGACGTGCTCGGGTTCGCGCCTTGGCCCAGATCATCGCCTGCGAAATTCATCCGCTCAACAATCTGCGTGTGCTCAAGTACTTAAGTGGTGAGCTCAGCCTATCCCAAGCTGCCCGGGACGCCTGGTATGCCCATTGGGTGCGCGAGGGCCTCACAGCATTCGAGCGGCAACTCGCGCTCGGGAGCGGGCTCTTCTGTCATGGGGATCGGCCTAGTCTTGCAGACTGCGTGCTTATGCCCCAGGTCTTCAATGCTCGCATCACAGGGGTTTCCCTCGACGGGCTTGACCGCATTCTCGAGATCGAGGCGCGAATGCTCCAGTTGACATGGGTTCGCTCAGCCTATCCATTCAGTCAACCAGATGCAGAGGGAGACGCTGGAGCGCTGGCCCTGCCCACCCTTACTCGATAATTTTGGGGCGGGTTAGGCGGGCCCTGTCGCCACGGGTCGTTTCGGATTAGAGCACCACTCGCTCCAAGAACCCGGATACAGCGCGCTGCCGTGCAGACCCGCTGCCTCCATGGCGACCAGGTTGTGGCAGGCGCTGATGCCAGATCCACAGCTGTGAACGATTGCACTTGGGTCTTGCCCGTTTAAGAGGGCCTCGAACTCTTCTCTCAGAACGGCAGGGGGTTTAAAACGCCCATCGGGCTGGAGGTTCTGGGCATACGGACGATTGATTGCGCCTGGAATGTGTCCTGCTACTGGGTCGAGGGGCTCTTCATCTCCTCTGAATCGTGCGGGCGAGCGGGCATCGAGCAGCACTGCAATCTCGGGCATGGCGCCCGACTGCACCCAGCTCTCGATCATCTCTGCGTTCCAGCGTGGGCAGAGGGTTGGACGGGGGGTCAATCGTCCCGAGCGTGCCTTTTTAAAATCGCTGGTCTGAAGCTGGCCACCTTCGGCCACCCAGGCCTGCAGGCCTCCATCGAGGACAGCCACCTTGAGGTGTCCGACATACCGTGCGAGCCACCAGAATCGCGAGGCGTACACACCGCCGGATGCATCGTAGGCGACCAAGAGCGTGTCCTCTCGGGCACCCAGCTCAGCGAGTCGATCGCAGAAGTGATGGGGGTTCGGAAGTGGATGACGCCCACCATCGGGACCCTCATGACTGTCGTCGGCGAGGTCTTGCGCGACCGACAGAAAGGCGGCCTGAGGAAGGTGCCCGGCTGCATAGGCTCGGAGTCCTGCAAAGGGATCTTGAAGGTCGTGCTGAACGTCGATGACGATGACATCGTCGGGAATGTTCACCAATTCTTGTGGGGTGATCAGTGGGGTCATCGTGCAGTCGCCATAGCTTTGCGCAGGTATTCGTGGAAGTGGAGCATGCCGTCTTCCATGGGGGAGTGATACGGGCCAACCTCGTTGAGCCCGCGATTCATCAGGGCTCTGCGGCCACGATCCATGCGAATCGCGATCTCGTCGTCTTCCAGCACAGTCTCGTTGTATGCGGCCTGCTGGGCCTCTACGTAACTGGGTTCAAAGTAAGCGATTTCCTCTGGGTAGTAGAACTCCACCACATTGACAGTGCGCTGGGGTGTTATGGGGTGAAGGTGGGAGACCACCAGAACCTTTGGGTACCACTCGACCATGATATTCGGGTAGATGGTCATCCAGATGGCGCCGAAATCGGGCAGCTTGCCGTCGTGCATGCGCAAGACCTCTTGCTGCCAACGCTGATAAACCGGCGTGGCCGCATTCGAGAGGGGCGTGATGCCAACCGCTTGGATGTTGTATTGCTCACCGAAATGCCATCTAAGGTGATTGCAGTCCACAAAATTGCCAAGCCCGGGGTGAAACGGAGCCACATGGTAGTCATCCATGTAGACCTCAATAAAGCTTTTCCAGTTGTACTCGCAGAGGTGGTGCTGAGTGTGTACGTGGACGTAGCCCTCAAAGTTGAGCTTGTCAAAAAACGGCACTTGGCTGAGCTCATTTAAGAGCGCTGATTGCCCCTCAAAGAGCAGGCCATTCCAGCTGCTGAGGGGCTTGCGCGAAAGGTGCTTGCAGGGGTCTTCGGCAAAGTGCGGTGCGCCGATGAGCTCGCCCTGTAGGTCATAAGTCCACCGATGAAGCGGGCAGACAATGTGTTCGGCCTCGCCCTTACCCTCAAGCATGATGGCCTGCCGGTGACGGCAGACATTGCTAAGCAGCTCTATGCCGGTTGCATTCCGGACCAACACCCGCCCATGATCTTCATGCGCAAGCGTTGCGTACCGGCCTACCTCGGGCACCATAAGCTGGTGGCCGACATAGCCAGGCCCTGCCTTAAAGCAGTGAACGCGCTCTTGGGCCAGAAGCGCTTCGTCAAAATAGGCGTGAACCGGCAGCTGTGCGCTGCTGGGGATCAGCCTAGAAAAGGTTCCGACATCACTCATCGAAATCCCTCCCGAGCCAAGAAAGGAAAGCGCTCGAGTATACCCGCAATCCTGCGCGTGGGGCGTCTACAATGGCGCGATGGACAACGTCGATGACATTTCAACGCTGAGCTTTGAGGCGGCCATGGCCGCGCTAGAGCGAGAGACCGAGCGTCTGGAGGACGGGCAACTCGCACTTGCCGATGCCCTCAAGGCTTACGAGCGTGGTGTCGCCCTCATGCGGCACGCACAGGGCCTGCTTGAGGCCGCTCAGAAGGAGCTTGAGATCATCGACGCGAGAGGCACGACTGTCGCCCCGGTCTCAGACTTCCTCGGGGAGAACGGGTGAGTCTCGCGTCGGTCGTCCCGCCCGCTTGGCTGGCTGCGCTCAACCTTCATTTGGAGCATGTGCTCAACGGTTCGAACCGTCTGGAACAGGGTAACCATTCGGGCCAATCCCTTGCACGTCTCTGGTCCGCCATGGCTTATGCCGTCTTGAATGGCGGAAAGCGTGCGCGGGCGCTGTTGGTGATGGCGAGTGCAGAGGCGACGGGTGCGGATCCGCTGGCCCGAGTAGTGCTCGATGCCGCCGCTGCCGTGGAATGTGTTCATGCATTTTCGTTGGTCCACGATGACCTGCCCTGTATGGATGACGACGACCTCCGCAGGGGTCAACCCACAGTGCATGTTGCCTTTGACGAGCCAACTGCGCTGCTGGTGGGCGATGCGTTACAGACGCTTGCATTCGAGCTTCTCATGGATACCCACGCCTCTGATCAGACAAAAGTGGCGCTCTGTCGTTCACTCGCTGGTGCAACGGGCGCTCGTGGTATGGCGGGAGGCCAGGCCGTTGACATTGCCGCTGTCGGCGTTGGACTGACTCAGCGTGAGCTCGAGGCCATGCACGCCCTGAAGACAGGGGCTTTAATAACAGCGTCTGCAGAGATGGGGGTGTTGGCTGGCCCACACGCTTCAAATGCCGCTCAGCTCGACATGATTCGCTCTTATGCCAGGGCTTTGGGATTGTCGTTTCAGGTGGTCGATGACGTCCTCGACGCCACAGCCGACTCGCTTACCCTGGGCAAGACGGCGGGCAAAGACCAAGCGCAAGACAAGCCGACTTTCATTCGGCTGCTGGGCTTGGAGGCCAGCCGCTCCTATGCGCAGTCATTGCTCGACCATGCGCTGGCATCGATTGAGCCGCTTGGTGCCCAAGGCGATCGGCTTCGTGCGCTTGCGCTTGCATTGACTCATCGCGTCCATTAGTTCATCGTTTCGACCATGTCCACTTTGCATGACATCTCTTCCCCGCAGGACCTACGTCTTCTGACCCGGCGGCAACTCAAAGACCTCGCGGCTGAGCTGCGTGAGTTTCTGCTCCACTCCGTGGCGCGTACCGGGGGGCACCTGTCCTCGAATCTGGGTACGGTCGAGCTGACCGTGGCCATTCATCATGTATTCCAAACCCCGTTCGATCGGCTGATCTGGGATGTGGGTCACCAGAGTTATCCGCACAAGATTCTCACCGGGCGGCGCGACCAGATGCACACGCTGCGACAGCTCAACGGCATTTCTGGATTTCCTCGTCGCTGTGAGAGCGAGCACGACCACTTTGGCACGGCGCACTCTTCCACGTCTATTTCTGCTGCCCTGGGAATGGCCTTGGCCACGAGACAGAAGGGCGAGCATCAGGGGCCCCACCGCCGGCGCCATATTGCCGTGATTGGTGATGGCGCCATGAGTGCCGGCATGGCCTACGAGGCCATGAACAACGCGGGCATTCACAAAGACATTGATCTCCTGGTCATCTTGAATGACAACGAGATGTCGATCTCTCCTCCCGTCGGGGCCATGAGTAACTACCTTGCACGACTCATGTCGGGCCGTTTCTACTCGGCCGCACGTGAACTCGGAAAGCAGGTGCTCTCCGCAGTACCCCCTGTTTTAGAAATTGCCCGACGCCTTGAAGGGGGTGCAAAAGGGCTCGTGACGCCGAGCACGCTCTTTGAAGAGTTCGGTTTCAATTATTTTGGCCCCATCGACGGCCATGACCTCGACGCCCTCATACCAGCACTTCACAATCTGCGTGAACTCAAGGGCCCACAGTTTCTGCATGTGGTGACCAAGAAGGGGCAAGGCTATGCGCTGGCCGAAGAGGACCCCATCACCTATCATGGGCCCGGAAAATTCGACCCCAACGAGGGTATTCGGCCGGTGACGCAGCCGGCCAAGCCAACCTACTCAAAGGTCTTTGGAGACTGGCTCTGCGATGCCGCCGAGGCAGATGCTCGCGTGGTTGCCATCACGCCGGCCATGCGTGAGGGGTCTGGCATGGTTGAGTTCTCGCAGCGGTTCCCCGACCGGTACCACGATGTGGCTATTGCCGAGCAGCACGCAGTCACCGTTGCGGCAGGTATGGCCTGCGAGGGGCTTCGTCCTGTGGTCGCAATTTATTCGACCTTCCTGCAGCGGGGCTACGACCAGCTCGTGCATGACGTCGCGCTCCAAAACCTGCCTGTGCTGTTTGCGATTGATCGTGCTGGGCTTGTCGGTGCCGACGGCGCGACACACGCGGGGGTGTTTGATATTGCCTTCATGCGTTGCCTGCCCAACATGGTGATCATGACTCCCAAAGATGAGCCAGAGTGTCGCGCCATGCTCAGCACGGGCCTAGTGCTCGAGGGCCCCTCCGCCGTTCGGTACCCCAGGGGCGCTGGAATGGGTGTGGAGCCAGGCCATGCCTTGCTGCCCCTTGAAGTTGGCAAGGCCGAGCCACTGCGTGAGGGGGCCGCAGGGCCACATGGACTGCGTGTCTGCCTGCTGGCGTTCGGGAGCATGGTTGCGCCTGCTCTTAAGGCCGCTGTCGAGCTGAATGCGGCTGTCGTGAATATGCGTTTCATTAAGCCGCTCGACATCGAGTGCCTTGCAGACTGTGCAGAGCGCTACGATCTGCTGGTCACTATCGAGGAGCACGTCCTCGCTGGCGGTGCGGGTTCCGCAGTCATAGAGGCACTTGCTGGGCTCTCGACCCGCGTCCAAGCTCCATCAGTCCTGGCGTTGGGCCTACCCGATGTGTTCATCGATCACGGGGACCACGCTGCACTCTTGGCTCGCGAAGGACTCGATGCACCGGGCATCGTCGCAAGCGTTCGAGTGAAGGCAGCCCAACTGCACACCCATCGAGAGTTTGGGGGAAATCTCACTCAACCCTCGCTTACACTGGCCCAATGAATAGCCCTACCGAGAATAGTGCCATCGCCATGCCCGATGTTCAGGGACATCGCGACACCCGCAACATCCCCATCAATCGCGTCGGCGTGCGTCGCCTGCGTCACCCAGTTTTGCTTAGAGCCGGTCAGGGTAAAAAGCCCATTCCCTCAGTGGCGACGTTCAGTCTCTCCGTGGCGCTGCCGGCAGACCAGAAGGGCACTCACATGTCGCGTTTCGTGGCACTGCTGGAGACCATGGGTCGCGATGGCATTGAGCTGAGTGCAGACACTGCGCAGTCCTTAGCCAGAGACATGCTCAAGCTGCTGGAGGCCAACGAGGGAACGCTCTCGCTTGAGGCCCCGTATTTCATTGAAAAGGCAGCGCCCGTGAGTGGGGTGAAAAGCCTCATGGATTACACCGTGGGCTTCGAGGCGACTGCTGGCGGTGAGACACCCGACACGGTGCTTACGGTAAAGGTACCTGTCAAGAGCCTGTGTCCGTGCTCGAAAGAGATCTCCGATTACGGCGCGCACAATCAGCGTTCAGAGGTCACGGTGCGCGTGCGACTCGGTCCCCAACCGGCCAAGCTCTGCATGGCGAGCCTGATTCGTACGGTCGAGGCCCAGGCCTCTTGCGAGCTTTGGGGCCTACTCAAGCGCCCCGATGAAAAGTATGTAACCGAACGCGCCTACGACAACGCGAAGTTCGTCGAGGACCTGGTTCGCGATGTGGCCATCTCGGTGCGGGCCCTACCTGGGGTCATTGGTTTCGAGGTTGAGGCCGAAAACTTTGAGAGCATCCACAACCATTCGGCCTGGGCACGCATCACGGTTTAGTCTCAGTCCCGGAAGTTTCCATAAGCCAGTGGGAGGTCGTCGACCTCTTTCTTGAGCAGTGCAATCACGTTCTGCAGGTCGTCACGTTTGCCGCCTGTGACGCGCACGGCGTCTCCCTGAATAGACGCTTGGACTTTCATTTTGCTGTCCTTGATGATCCGGACAATGCGCTTGGCGTCGTCTCCGGCAATGCCATGACGAATGGTGAGCACCTGCTTGAGCTTGTCGCCACCGATTTTCTGGATGTCGCCGTGGTCAAGAAAGCGCACATCGACGCCGCGCTTCGCGCACTTTCCAATCAAGACCTCTCGCGCCTGGCCGAGTTGAAACTCGCTGTCGGCATAGCAGGTGAGCTCGCGATCCTTGAGTTGGACCTCGGCACTTGATCCTTTGAAGTCAAAACGGGTACCAATTTCCTTGCTGGCTTGGTCCACTGCATTCCTTACTTCAGTCATGTCAGCTTCAAGGGTGGCGTCAAATGAGGGCATAGGTGGTGTCTCCTGGGGGCGAGTGAATCCAATGGGTCAGTCGAGCAATTTCTCGAAGAATAACGCGCGACCCAGTTCGGAGGAGAGTTGGTAGGCCTGAAACCCGGCCCTTTCATAGGCTGAGACGGCACTGGTGTGGCGCTCAAGCACCTCGAGTGTGAGCTTGCAAAACCCTTCAGCCCGCGCGAATGACTCTGCGGCGCGCAGGAGTTGCGATCCGATACCTTGGCGTTCAAGGCCGGGCCGCACGCAGAGGTCGTGAATATTGAGCAGGCGCTGTGCTCGAAAGGTGGAGAGTCCAACGAAGGCGTTGAGGAGCCCTACCGGGGCGTCATCGCGATATGCAAGCCACCCCCTGTAATGCGGCATTTCCCCCAGTGTGCCTGGCAAGGACTTTCGAACGTCTGGGCTTAGGCCTTCGCCTTTGCCCGTTGGGCCTCGTGCGTAGAGATCGAGCAAATCGACAAGTGCTTGCGCATCTGTCGGCTCATGAGGCCGCAGGGTATGAATCTGAATGGTCACGCGTCGTCGTGCGTCTGCCCAAGCAGGAGATACTCCATGAGGGCCTTTTGCACATGCAGGCGATTCTCTGCCTCGTCCCAGACCACAGACTGCGGGCCATCAATGACCTCTGCGGTCACTTCCTCACCACGATGCGCAGGAAGGCAATGCATAAACAGTGCGTGGGGTTTGGCATGAGACATCATGTCGGAATCTACGCACCAATGCTCAAATGCCTTTTTGCGCGCCTCATTCTCCGACTCAAAACCCATGCTGGTCCAAACGTCTGTGGTGACAAGGTCTACACCTCGGGTTGCGTCCATTGGGTCGGCGAACTGCTCAAAGTGTCCCGTTCGATGAAGACCCGCACGCTCGGGCTCAACCTCGTATCCCGGGGGCGTCGAGACGTGCACCTTGAAATTCAATATTTCTGCGGCTTGAAGCCAGGTGTTGCAGACGTTATTGGAGTCGCCGATCCACGCCACTGTTTTCCCTTCAATGCTGCCACGATGCTCGATGAAGGTCAGAATATCGGCAAGGATCTGGCAAGGGTGGTACTCGTTGGTGAGCCCGTTAATGACAGGGACGCGTGAATACGCTGCAAAGCGCTCAATGATCGCCTGCTCGTAGGTTCGGATCATGACGAGATCGCACATGCGCGAGATCACCTGTGCTGCGTCCTCAACCGGCTCGCCTCGCCCGAGCTGCGTGTCTCGGGTGTTGAGGTAAATCGCAGCGCCGCCAAGCTGGTGCATGCCCGCTTCAAATGAGAGCCGAGTGCGCGTAGAAGCTTTCTCGAACACCATGACCAGGGTGCGATCTTGCAGGGGCATATGCCGCACATAGCGCTTGAAACGATCTTTGATGAGTAGCGCTCGATCGAACAGATAGAGCAAGGTCTCGCGATCCAGGTCGCTGAATTGGAGAAAGTGTTGGATCCCTTGAGGGACGGCCGAGGGTGCGTGCATGGTCTTGGTTGCGCAGTGCCTCAGGCGGCCCGCGCACTTTCAGAGCGTTGACGCTCAATCGAGGATTGAATGAGCGGTGTAAGCCGGTCTACGCAGATCTGTGCTTCCTCATGGGAAAAGGTGAGGGGGGGCAGCAGCCTGACCACGCGCTCGGCCGTCACGTTAAAGAGCAGTCCTGCTTGCAGCCCCTCCGAGGGCAGCGTGCCGCAGGCATGACTGAGCTCAATGCCCATCATGAGGCCTGCACCGCGAATGTCTACAACCTCTGGGGCTTGCGCAAAGCTGCTGCGCAGCGCGGTCATCATGCGATCACCCTGCACTCGCGCGTTCTCCATGAGTCCCTCTGACTCTACGACCTCGATGGTCGTGAGTGCTGCGCGCATTGCTAATGGGTTTCCGCCAAATGTGGTCCCATGGTTGCCGGGTTGGAAGAGGTCGGCTGCAATGCCGTGGGCCAGGACGGCACCGATTGGGACACCCGATCCCAGGCCCTTGGCTAGGGGCATGACATCGGGCAGAACGTCAGCCCATTGATGAGCGAACCACTTTCCGGTTCTGCCAATGCCGCACTGAACCTCATCGAGCATCAGCAGGATGCTGCGCTCTGTGCAGATTGCTCTGAGCGCCTGAAGGAACTCGACCCGCGCAGGCTGAATACCTCCTTCGCCCTGAATGGTCTCGATGAAGATTGCGCTGATGTGAGGGTGCAGGTCGAGTGCCTGTCGCACGGCTTCCATATCGTTCATGGGCGCACGAACGAATCCCTCGACCAGCGGTTCAAATCCAATCTGCACTTTGGTGTTACCCGTTGCCGACAGGGTGGCAAGTGAGCGCCCATGGAATGCTTTCTCGAAGACGAGAATTTCCGGACGATCAAAACCGAGGCGATGCCCGTGTTTGCGCGCTAGCTTGATTGCAGCTTCGTTGGCCTCGAGTCCAGAGTTACAGAAAAATGCGTTCGTCATGCCCGATCGCCGGGTGAGTGCGTCGGCGAGCTCCTCCTGTAGGGGAGCCTGGTAGAGGTTAGAGGCATGGATCAATGTGGCGACCTGTCTCTGAAGGGCCTCAACCAGGCGAGGATGGGCGTGCCCCAGCGTGTTGACGGCGATGCCTGATAGGGCATCGAGATACTGACGGCCCTGATCGTCCCACATCCAAGCACCAGACCCTCGCACCAGCGCGACTGGGAGTCGGGTGTACGTGGGCATGAGTGAGGAGGCAGTCGTTTTCATGAATGACCAAATCAAGACAAAAGGAAGGGAGGGGAGCCGTTAGAATACCGCTTTATCTTGAAAGCTTTCATGTCGCAGGGCATTCCATCCACGACCGATCTGACCGGTAAGTTCATTATCAGAGGACAGACCCTGTCGGGCAAAACCTTTCGCCCGAGCGATTGGGCCGAGCGTTTGGCGGGTGTGCTTGCGCCGTATCGCCCTGGCTACCGAGCCTCTGGGAGTGCGCTGATGGTGCATGGGTTTTCTCCCTATGCGCAGCCGGTGGTGCGCGAGGGCGTCAAGTGCGTGATTGTGGACTCGAGCATGCATGCCCTCGAGCCCATGGCTTGGGAGTTCGTCTGCGGCTTCGCGCGCGACAACCAACTCGTGATGGAGCCCTTTACCGAAGTGCGTCCATGACCCGCTGAGTGATGGCATCAACTGACCCGACCCCAGAGATGGTGACCACGCGGGGTGCCGCTGCGTCTGCACTTGCTTGCCAATCGCTGTAGAACTTCACCAGGGGCTTGGTCTGCGCGTGGTAGATATCTAAACGCTTACGCACAGTCTCTTCACGATCGTCATCTCGTTGAATCAGCGCCTCACCCGTGACGTCATCAATGCCGTCTTTTTTGGGTGGGTTGAAGGTGACGTGATAAGTCCGGCCGCTTGCAACATGCACCCGTCGGCCGCTCATGCGATCGATGATGTCCTGATCCGGCACTTGAATCTCGAGCACAACGCCAATGGGAACCTGCGCGTGTTTCATGGCCTCAGCCTGAGGAATGGTGCGCGGGAAGCCGTCGAATAAGTAGCCGGCTTGGCAGTCGGGTGCCTGAAGTCTCTCTTTGACGAGGTTGATGATGATCTCGTCGCTCACCAGTCCTCCGGAGTCCATGACTTTCTTCGCCTCTAAACCGAGTGGCGTGCCCTCGCGCACAGCAGCTCTCAGCATGTCGCCCGTTGAGATCTGAGGAATGCCAAACTTTTCCTTGATAAAGGTTGCTTGGGTTCCTTTTCCAGCGCCAGGTGGGCCGAGCAGAATCATGCGCATCTTGGAGTCTCCGTTGTCATGGTTTTGCCGCAATTATAGGCGGAGGTTGGTCCAAGCGGCGCGAACCCGCTCTAGGTCAGCGAGGGTGTCTACACCTGCCGGCGGTGGGGTCTCGAGCACGATGGCGCCAATGGCGTGGCCATGCTCCATCCAACGCAGTTGTTCGAGCTGCTCTGACTGCTCGAGGGCGCTGGGTCCCCAGCCGACAAATTGCTCGAGCAGGCCAGCCCGAAATCCATAGAGCCCAAGGTGTCGGTAGGCGGGGGGCTGCACAGGCAGCGGGCCCGGCTGCGAGAGTGCCGGTGTTCTGAGGTAGGGGACTGGAGCTCTCGAGAAGTAGAGCGCTCGGCCATCGCTGCCAAGGACCGCTTTGACGGCATTTGGATTGAGAAACTCTTCGAGGCTGTGAATGGGGGTGACCGCCGTCGCCACGGATGCCCAGACATGGTGGGCAAGCATGTCCGCAATCTGGTCTAAGGTCTCTGGTGGCATGAGCGGTTCATCGCCTTGGAGGTTAACCACCACTTGCTGTGCGGGCGCGCCCATCAGACGACAGGCTTGGGCGAGTCGATCGGTCCCGCTCTGGTGGTCGGCCGAGGTCATCACGGCGTCAAAACCCGCGGACCGAACGGCATGCGCAATCTCAGTGTCGTCTGTTGCGACGGCGATTCGGCTCGCACCGGAGCGGGCCGCGCGCTCGGCAACACGCACGACCATGGGCTTGCCTGCAATGTCTGCGAGCGGTTTATCTGGAAGGCGAGAGGAGGATCTTCTCGCGGGAATCAGCACCCAAAAGTCTGTCTGATGCACAGGGCTCAACGGTCTTCCGCGATGGGAGCGATGGTGATCTCAGGCAGATGAAGCGCTTCCTGCACGAGGAGATGAGGAATACCGTCGACGATAGGGTAGCCGAGGCGCTCCGATGCGCAGATCAGCATCGCACCCCCCGGGGCTGGGGTGAGTGCACCATGGCAGCCAGGGCAAGCAAGAATCTCACGCACTTTTGAGTCCATGTCCGCATTGTAGTCGGCTGACAAGATGAGCGGACCAGTCGACGGGAAGGGTGTGATTTAGGCGTAGGGCCCAGACCTGCTGTCGAGGCAATGCGCTGACTGCCTGAAGTTTTCCAAAGTCCTTTTCTGTGGTCAGGATAAAGTCGGGCCAGGCCTGATCGCCTCTTGCCTCTTGGAGGGCTTCCCAGGGTCGATGCGCGTGATCATCCAGGGCAATGCACCGCGATATGGGAATACCCTGTGCCGCAACGGTCTCGAAAAACCGATGAGGCTCGGCAATGCCCGCAACCGCCCACACCACACTTGCGGAATTGCTCAAGATCTTTGCTCGAAAAGCCTCGAGTGTGTGGTACGCAAGGTGACCCACCCAGTGCTCTGGGTTCATCGGAAGTGGGCTGCACACGGGCATGGACTCGAGTGCCCTCAAAAGGTGGGAGACAGCCTGTGGGGAGGGCCCACCCTTCACAAGCACCAGGTCCGGCTGTGAGAGCCGACTGGGAGGCCATGCGAAACGGTTGGGACCGGAAGGCAGGCAGTGCGTGTTGCCGAGCAGCCGATCATCGAGCAGGAGCACGCGAACCTGCGGCTTGAGGCTGGTTTGAGACAGGCCGTCATCGAGCACCAGCACGTCAAGGTCCGGACATCGCGCTACCAGCGCGAGACCCGCGGCGTGCCGATTCGGGTGGACCGCGACAGGAACCGCGGCGCGCCAGTGAACCAGCCACGGCTCATCTCCAATCCAATCCGGCGTGGTGGATTCATGGGCCAGCACCACCCGTGGCGATGCACGGTGCGTGAGGGGAGGGGAGAGGCCGTAGCCGCGACTGATCAGACCAGCCTTCAGGCCATGCAGGCTGAGCGCCTCCAGAATGCCGAGACAGGCGGGCGTCTTTCCCGCCCCACCGATGACCACGTTGCCCACCGCAATTGCCGGCAGCGGCAGCGTCGGCGCCCGTGTCTGGCGATCTTGGCGCCACCGCCCGATCGCGGCGCCCGGTTGGCCGATCAGATTGAGGGCGACATCGAGAAGGCGCGCGCGCGCACTTTCTGTGTTTGCGGAGGTAAACCACGTTTTCCACAGCCAGGTGCGGAGCCGGCCTCGCCGCTGAGGGGGTGTGGATAAGTCTGTGGACATGAGCGTCTTCTGGCTGTCGCGAGCCAACACGGATGAGGGTTTGTCTATTATGGGGTTGCGGCCTGCGCCGAGGTGGGTTCTCTCTGGCCCATGAATTTCTAAATTTAAGGCATATATTTCAATGGCTTGCGTTTTTTTACAAGGATTTTCAGCGTGTTCTCGCGGGGCGACCGCTTGGGCGCAGCACAAACGCGCCGACTTTGAGGCCCCAAGGCGTGTTGTGGAGAAGTTGGGCCATGCAAGCACCTGAAGACCTGCCGCTGATCTCTGTTTCGGAGCTGAATCGACGGGTCACAAGCGTCCTGGAGCGACAGTTCCCCTTAGTACGCCTTCAGGCGGAGCTCTCGCAAGTTACCCAAGCAAGCAGTGGGCATTGGTATCTCACGCTCAAGGACGCGGGTGCGAGTGTTCGGGCAGTGCTTTTTCGGAGAGAGGCGTCCGGGTTGAGTGTTATGCCTCGGGAGGGGCTTCAGGTGGAGGTGCGGGCACAACCTTCCCTATATGAAGCGCGTGGCGATTTCCAGCTCCGCATTCTGTCTCTCAAACCTGCGGGTCAGGGCGATCTCTACGCGCTCTTTCTGAAGCTTCGCGAGAGGCTTGCGCAGGAGGGTCTGTTCTCGGACGCTCGAAAGCGCGAACTCCCCCTGCGGATCCGCCGGGTGGGCGTGATCACCTCACTGAGTGGCGCAGCGCTTCGAGATTTTCTTGTGACGATCAGGGCGCGGGCCCCAATGCTGCGCGTGACCCTCTTTCCAAGCCTGGTGCAGGGTGTTGACGCGCCCGCAGCGCTGCTCTCGGCTCTTGAGCGCGCGTCGATGGCCAACCTGGATGTCTTGGCCGTCATTCGTGGCGGTGGCAGCCTTGAAGATCTCTGGGCGTTCAATGACGAGGGCTTTGTTCGAGCGCTCTCGGCCTTCGCGGTCCCTGTGGTCTCGGGTGTGGGTCA
>Ga0208009_1000253_pt1 | contig 15191 bp, 5 predicted proteins | sample Wag4_2014_7_16_FD_187364 | JGI IMG/M metagenome (GOLD analysis project Ga0208009, IMG submission 187364) | Fresh water mixed with fracking chemicals microbial communities from Ohio, USA - Utica-2 Time Series FC 2014_7_16 (SPAdes) (version 2) ...
CGAGGCTTAACTTGTGCGCGCGAAGGGATTCGAACCCCTAACCTTCTGATCCGTAGTCAGATGCTCTATCCGTTGAGCTACGCACGCTTATTTATTTGTAAAAGTTTTCCTGCAGATTGCGAATAATACCTTCTTATTAGAGCGCGCCCAAATTGAGTAGTTCCTCGCGCGAAACAGCCTTTCTACGGGGCTTTCCAAGAGGTTCACCTGCCGCTATCTCTGCCTCATTAATTGCTTGCCAATGAAGTTGAGTTACAACTTTATTGTGGCTAATGATTTCAGTGACATCACCCTTACCTTTGGGTTGATCCAACTTGCTGACCAAAAGCTTCATTACATCTGCTGCATCTGACTTATTGGTACCAATAACACCAGAAGGCCCACGCTTAGCCCAACCAACAACATAAAGATTCTCAGCGACGTAACCATCAACATTTACCACGTGACCCTTTTCGTAGGCAATGCCTTCGAGAGATGCAGCCTCATAACCAATTGCAGTAATTACAAGGCCACACTTAATTGAAAAGACTTCGCCAGAATCAGTCGCTTTAAATACAACTTCTTCTACTTTTTTATCGCCCTTAAATTCAATTGGGGTGGCAAGGAATTGAAAAGTCATTGTGCGATCGTGATTGGTTGCTTCTTTATCCGCAATCAGAGCCATGGCATCAAGATTAGATTTAACTTCTTTCTCAATATCTTCACCCGCTCTGGTGAGCGCGCCATCAATATCCTTGCGGTGGATAATTACATTGGTATGTTCAAGCTTTGGAAGTTCGCGAAGTTCAGGCGAAGTAAATGCAGCATGTTCTGCCCCGCGACGAGCGCTGATAACTACATTTCGGATCGAGCTCTTCTTTAACGCATCAATTGCATGATCTGCAGTATCGGTCGGGTCTAACTCAGTTGGTTCAAGGGCCAACATGCGAGCGACATCCATCGCAACATTGCCAGCGCCGATAACAACTGCTTGCTCTGTATTTAATTCAATAACTTCATCTTTAAAATCAGGATGTCCGTTATACCAAGGGACAAAGGTGGCTGCCGAAATTGAACCCGCAAGGTCTTCGCCAGGTATTCCAAGCTTCTTGCCAATTGCAGAACCAGTAGCGATAACAACAGCGTCGTAGCGCTCTTTTAGCTGCTCAATAGTGATGTCGCTACCGAGTTCGACATTGGCAAATAATCTAAACCCGTCGCTCTTTGCAACGTTCTCAAATACCTTTGAGACGCTTTTAATCTTGGGATGATCTGGTGCCACACCGCTTCGGACTAAGCCCCAAGGGGTAGGAAGCCGCTCAATCATGTCGATACTGAAATCAATCTCTTCAGAGGCGAGATTTTGTAAGGCAAGGGCAGCAAAGTAACCGGCTGGACCGGCACCCACAATTGCTACGGAATAACGCTTCATCTCTACCCTTGCTCACAGTCAGGTGGTGAGTTTACCGCCACCATTGATGGCGGCGAAACCTCACGGCTTCCTCACGATTGTTAGATTCCCGCTAAATTCGTACTTATTTATCGATATGCAATTTAGCCTTATCTCACCTCCAACTAGGTACGTAAGATAAGGAAAACCCATGATGAGTAAATTAAGAAGCTCCACTCTTACCCTAGCTTTGACTTTTGCCTTAGCTCTGGCGCTTACTCTCATCCCTCATGAAATCGCCACCGCAAAAGAGGGGAAGAACCCCTATGGCACCGGCACAATCGATCCAGCTGCACCTAATGAAGTTATCCTGACAATCACAAAAGGCTCACGGAAAGTTGAATTTGCATACCCTCGCCTTCAAAAGTTAAAGCTGAGCACAATCACAATATATGAGCCATTCCTTAAAAAGCGACAGAGCTTCTCTGTAGTTCCACTCAAGTCACTCTTCGCATTTGCCGGTATATCTGGAAAAGATCAAGTAAAAACAACGGCGCTCAATGATTACACCTTTGCAGAGACCGCCGAGAATTTCATCTCAGCAGGTGCTTATCTAGCGATTAAAGTCAATGGTCAACCAATCGGATATGACCAAGGCGGCCCAATTCGATTGATTTTTAGCGATAAGAGCAAGTGGAGTAAGAATCTCGATGCCTGGAACTGGTCGCTAGCAAGTATCAGCGTAAGGTAACGCCATGTCGACTCAAGCAGAGCGCGCACGCTCTGGAACGAGGGCGACGATAACGAGAGTGCAATCACTCTTGGGATTAGTTGCAGTCATTGCTCTCATCGCCTTGGGTATCTCCTCTATTGCCGAATCACGCAGCACCGATGAGCGAGCCAAAGTCTTAAGTGATATCGAATCCCCAGCTGCTTCAATCATCTTTACCCAGCGAGAAACACTTGTCTATGCCACTAAGTTAGCGCTCTGGTCTAATGGTGGGACAACTCGTCGCAATGTGCAGATTGCGCGCAATCTTTTAGCACAGAGATTGGCAGTGGTAGATACCAGCGGTCGTTCAATGGGATCGCGCGCTAATGCAGAATATTGGGGCGCCATTAGGCGCGCTGATCAAATAGTTGAGCGCTCACCAATGGGGATCTTGCCAGAAAATATGCACCCAGCTACAAATATAGATTTACTCCCGGTTATCGATGAGATTTTAGCTGAAGCGAGAAATCTCGTAGTCTCATATCAAAGATCAGTCGATGATGAGCTGCAGACTTTGACACGAGAGAACGCGCAACGCGATTCCTTTAATTTAGGGCTTCTCTACCTCTTTATCCTTACTGGGGGGCTCTTCCTTATTCTCAATCTACGCAGCAACTTTCGAAGATACCTCAACGCGCAACAAGCAATAAGTGATGAACGCACCCGCCTTGAAGCAGCTCAAGCTCGTGTTGCCCAATTGCAAGATCTCGATGCTGCAAAAAGCGCCCTTATCTCCACCGTGAATCACGAACTCCGTACTCCCCTGACTTCAATTATTGGTTATGTCGAACTAATGCAGCGAGATGAGAGCCTGACCAAGAGCCCTGAAGCAAAGTTATACCTTGAAGTTCTCGAACGTAACTCTCAGATACTTCTAACTCTTGTTGAGAGCATGCTCTCTTTAAGTAAGTTTGATAGTGAAGTCGGTCGCTTACCTGAAAAGCCAGTACATCTCGGTGAAACAATCGAGAGTGCAATCTTTGTATTAAAACCTGCCTTCGAAGCTGCTGATGTTTCAATCAAACTCGACTTGGTAAAGGATGTAGTTGTTCAAGGAGATGCCGGTCAGCTTACTCAACTCTTCATTAATTTAGTATCTAACTCAGTAAAGTTTAGTGCGCAGGGTAAATCAGTAGATGTATCACTTGCTGTAATCGATGATGGTGTGAATCAAAAAGCAAGGGTTTCGATCACTGACTACGGAATAGGAATTCCCCAAAGTGATATCCCCCTGCTCTTTACTCGTTTTTTCCGTGCCGGCAATGTTAATTCAGGAAGCCACCCCGGCACAGGACTTGGCTTAGCAATTGTTAAACAGATAATCGATCACCACAAGGGTTCGATTCAAGTTCAATCAGAGTTAGGTAAGGGAAGCACTTTTCTCATAGAAATCCCCATTATGCGAGGAGCCCTAATCAATGGCTAAAGAACTTATTTTGGTAGTCGATGATGTGGCCGACATTAGGTACTTTGTGAAGGCAGCGTTAGCTCCAGAAGGCTTTGATGTTATTGAGGCTGCAGATGGAACCCAAGCGCTCGAACTCTTTCGAACTCGCAATCCTTCTGTAGTGATTCTTGATCTATCTATCGGCCAACCTGATGGTTTTGAGGTCTGTAGAGAGATTCGCCGGACATCTACAGTGCCAATCATTATGTTAACAAGCCATGTTCAAGAGATGGATGAAGCGATGTGCTTAGCTGCTGGCGCGGATGATTACATCACCAAGCCGGTATCTGCACGAATATTGGCCCTTCGCACCACCACTCAGATTAGGCACCGAGCTGCGCAGAATCTAGTGCAGGGCTCACTAATCATCGCTGGGCCAATCACTCTCGACACCGATGCTAGAGAGATGCGCATTGAAGACCGACCAATTGAGTTAACCAGAACGGAATATGACTTTCTATACTTGTTAATCAGCAACCCTAAGCGCGTCTTTACTCGCGAAGAAGTCTCACAAGCCATTGGAACCTCACACGAATTCTCTAGCGACCATTTACTAGATACCCATGCCTCACGAATCCGCGGAAAAATCCGTGAAGTCAGCGAAATTAAGGTACTTCATGCAGTGCGTGGCGTTGGCTATCGGCTATTGAGCAATTAGCCAAAGACTGCTGCATAAAGATCTACTCCGCGAACAATCTGGATAATCAGAATAAACACGATGATTCCGAGAATGCGGTAGAAAGTATTTCCTAGCGGAGTTTGCTTCCAATCTTTAGCTGGTTCGCCAGACATCTTGCCAAGGAAGCCTAATATCAAGCCTGGGATTGCAAGAACGACAAAGCTCCACTCCAGGAACTTAGTAGGCGATGTAAACATACCTTGAATCCACCCCGCTGCGATTGCTCCAATAAAGACCATAGCGACAATCTTGAAAGCACCTGTAGGAAGAACGCGATGAAGAATCGTAAATTTAGGAAGCTTGTTATCAAGAAAGAAGCCAAGGATAGTAGGCAATGCAAAGAGAATTGTTCCCAACAAGAGCTGGATGTTATAACCGACAAAAGGCATTGCTAATTGCACAAAGATAAAGATCTTGAGCTCGAGGGCAATAACCTTCTGGATGAAAGGTGGTTTACGCATCTCTCCAGCAACTTCTTGAAGTCGCACAGGATAAAGATATGTTGCTAGATCTTCAATGATCATGCGTGCAAGAACAACTCCCGCGGTCCAAAATGCAATTTCTGTAGCTTTAAATGTAATTGGAAGTTGCAATCCCGCGAGACCATTGAGCGCTCCGACCAGCTTGGACATTGTCCAGCCAGAGAGAAGTGTTGCCAGTGCGTAATCGGTGGTTCGTTCCCACATCAAATCTCTATCTGATGCCAACCGGCGAAGTGGTCGAATCGCACTTGCAAGAAGAGCTGGTGCATAGAAGATGATGAAAAGTCCTGCAACAGTGAGTAACTCATCACGAGAGAAAATATTTCCCGAAAGCGTTACACCAAGAGCAAAGATTGATCCGGCGATAAGACCTGCAAAAGCATCCAGAGTTGCTAGAACAATGATTGCAACAACGATTGCAAAGGCGGGCGGAAGTGCCTGGCCTTCTGTATCTGCCAAGGCTAGAACGCCGAGAGCGATTGCTGGCACCATGGTCAGAAGCGAGAAAGAGCCGAATATAGCTCTGAGATAACTAGCGTCATCTACTGTCCGCGCTATCAATGGTGAATGAGGTGAAATTCTGCGTACTAGCGCCCTAAAGAACCTCTCTACAGACTTGTGTCCGGCGTTGCGCCAAGTTGAACTTAGATCTCCCTTGCCTGGGCCGCGATTGATAAGCAACAAACCGCCTGCAGAAACCGAAGCGAGGTCATCTTGCTCTTTATCGCCTTGATTTTCATCATTATTGGCTGATGGATCATCGCGATCATCATCTTCTTCACGGCGTCCCACAGGTTGCGTACCGCCAGCACGAGCCGCTGCGGCGGCACCACCTGCAGTAAGAGCTGCAAGGGCTGCATATGCAGTCACTTGAAGATCACTTGTCTTATCCGGTTCTAGCGCCGGATCATATGCGGGAAGTTCTGAACGAATATCAACTCCTTGCAAATCGTCTTCACTCGCAATCGGAATCAAATTTGGACAACTTGATTCCCAATCAATTCGTCCATCGAGATTTTTACAGAAGGTCAAAACCTTCTTATCAATTACACCATTGTCATCTGAAACCTCAATAATCACTTCGTGAAACCCCGGAGATACGGTTGCGGGAATCTCGATATCTAACTCTTCAGCTTCGGAACTAGTCAGTCGATCAATCAGGACGGTCTCTGCGCTCCAACTTGGAACGATTGATAGCTGAAGAAAGATAAGTGCCGCTAGCGCAAGTTTCTTCATCATTTGTTACTGCCTCCTGTTTTTACGGTAACCTTGATCTTCTGACCAGGTTTAAGATTTTTTACTCCAACCTTGGCGGATCCGCCAGAAGGTTTAGGAACGATAGAAAGTGGTGGACGTGAAGATGGTTTTGGAGTTGGCTTTGGGGTAGCCAAACGATTTTTCTCTTTAACCGTTACCTTGATTTTCTGCCCAGGCTTCAAATTCTCAAGACCAAACTTTGCACCCGAACCAGATGTCGATGGATTGATGGCAAGCGGCTTCGGTGTTGGCTTAACCGACTGTGACGGTGTTGGCTTTACCGATGGCTTCGGCGTTGGTTTTACCGATGGCTTCGGTGTTGGTTTTGCCGACGGCTTCGGTGTTGGCTTCGGGGTTGGTTTTGGAGCGGGATCAACTGGTTTTACAGGGGTTTTAGCGCTCTCTGAAGATGATGCTGTCGACGTTTCTGCTGGAGGCACGTTCGGAGTCACTGGATTTGGGGTGACAGGGGTTGAAGTCTCTGAATTCGGTGGGGTCAACGGTGCACTTGGGGCAGGTGCGGAACCACTAGGTGCGGGTGCGGTGACTGCCAAGAGGATTTGCTCAGGAATAATCGGTGCGCTGATCTGAGAAGGCGCTGATATTCCAACCGAAGTTACAGTCGCTACAGTAAATGTATAAGGAGTTCCGTTATTCAAACCACCGAAACGATATGGAGAAGAAGTAGCGGTTCTGGTCTCACCGGTTTCAACTACGGTGATGATGTATCCGGTGATTGTGGCTCCATTTCCTGTGGCGCCACTAAATTGCAGATTTGCACTGTTATTTGCTGGTGTTCCACTAATGGTTGTTGGTGCAGTTGGTGTACCGGCAGGTGTCGCTGACATTGCATTTGAACCTGCACCTTGACCTACGCCATTAACAGCAGCGACAGTGAATGTGTAATTAACTCCGTTTGTAAGTCCAGTCACTTCTACTGTTGTAGATCCAGCCGTTATGGTGAGAGCGCCCGGCTGGACTGTAACTACATATTGTGTGACCGCCGAACCATTATCGTTAGTTGGCGGAGTAAACGTAACAGTCGCTTTGGTATCACCACGAACAACTTCAGTAATCGTTGGTGCACTTGGTGGTCCCACGGGAATCACTGAACCTGAGTTGGCTGATGGAGTTGATGAACCCGCTGCGTTGTTTGCAACTGCGGTAAATGAATAAGTAGCACCATTAGAAAGACCAGAGACAGTACATCCTGTTGCATTTGCAGCAGCAGTGCATGAGGCGCCGCCAGGCGACGCGGTAACTGTGTAGCCAGAAATTGGTGCTCCGCCATCATTCACAGGTGCCACCCAAGAGACCTGTGCACTGCCATTACCGCCACTTGCAGAGATGGATGTTGGTGCATCAGGAACAGTTGCTGGTGTTGCAGTGACAGTTGCTGTCGAAGATTCAGAATCACCCACGCCGTTGGTCGCAATCACACGGAAGGTGTATGCAGTGCCATTTGTAAGGCCCAGCACTGTTACTGGAGAAGAAGAACTGGTGCCAGTTATTCCGCCGGGTTCTGCAATAACTGTATAGGTTGTGATGGCTGATCCATTATTACCTGCCCCAGTAAATGCAACGGTAACCTGCCCATCACCAATTGTTGCTGTCAGTGATGTCGGTGGAGTTGGGCGACCTGCAGGTATAGAAACCGGAGAATTAGCTGAGGCTACTCCTGTACCGATGTCATTTATCGCTTGAGCTGTGAAGGTATATGACGTTCCGTTAGTAAGACCTGTTATCTTGCAACTTGTCGCAGGTGCGATAGCAGTACATGTCATGCCATTACTTGCAGTTACAAGATATGAAGTAATCGGATTTCCGCCGTCATCTGTTGGTGCATTCCATGAAATAACAGTTGAAGTATCGCCTGCTACAACTGCAAGATTGGTGGGTGCTGCCGGTGGCGCAGCAGGGGTAGCAGACGCAGACACTGTTGAGAAAGCAGACTCACCCTGACTATTGATTACGGAAACAGTAAACGTGTAAGTACCACCATTTGTAAGTCCAGGTATTACAGCCGGAGACGATGAAACGGTAAAGGTATCGCCAGATGGGGAGACTCTAACTACATACCCTGTTATCGCTGCGCCATTTGCTCCAGCGCCACTGAACGAGATTGTTGCACTTCGATCGCCAGAGATAGCAGTTACTGTTGTAGGCGCCGTTGGAGCTCCTGCTGGAACAACGGAATTAGATGTAGTTGCTGGTGAATCACCGACTGCATTTCGGGCGACTGCTCTAAATGTGTAGTTGGTTCCATTGGTCAAACCGTTAATCTGACAAGAAGTCGCCGGCAGAGTTGCGGTACAAGTGTGGAGCCCATTAGTAGAGGTAAAGACAATCGAAGTTACTGATTCGCCACCACTTGTGATAAAGGTGGACCAGTCACCTGTTGCCGAGACTGTTGCGGTGCGATCTCCCGCGACCGCGGTGACGCTGGCCGGTGCATCAGCTACTCCAGCCACCTTGATTGGTGCAGAAGCGGTAGATGAATCAGAAGAGCCAACCGCATTAATTGCACTTACCTTAAAGGTGTAAACCGAGCCATTTGTAAGGCCAGTCACTGTTATTGGAGAACCTGAGCCGGTAAAGGTTTGACCAGTCTCTACCACTGTTAAGCGGTATGACGTGATTGCAGATCCACCATTGTCGGCCGGTGGTGTAAAGGCGACGACTGCGCTCTCATCTCCACGGGTTGCGGTCACAGCGGTAGGTGCATCTGGAATTGATGCCGGGATAATTGCATTCGATGGCGCGGATGTTGTTGTTCCAGCAGCGTTAGTCGCTGTTGCAATGAATTTGTAAGTTTCACCATTTGTTAATCCGGTAATTACACAGCTTGTCGCAGGAGCATTGACCACACAGCTCTTCTCCGGGCTAATTGGTGTGCCAGCTGCATTAGTTGCGACAATCTTGTGAGAAGTTACAGGGCCACCATCTACCAAAGATGGTGGAGTTACGGTTACGGAACCAGCATTATCACCCGGAACTGCAACTGGCGCTGCCAATGATGCAGGTGGTAGCAGTGTCCAAATAGCAGTCAAAGTCGTATTTGCTGAGACATTGGTTAGGGTCTCACCTGCGGCATATGTATTTGATCCATCGCTCCATCCACCGAAACGATATCCAGTTTCAGCTAATCCAGAACCAGTTGGAAGAATGAAGCTATCTGTTATCTGTCCAGTAATTGTCGATGGCGCTGTACCAGTATCTGCTCCATTGATATTAAATGAAATTGCATAAATCTCGCCAGAATATTGGGCTGTGAAGGTTTCGTTTCGAGCACCAATAGTAAATGTTGCACCGGCTGTATACGTATTTGATCCATTAAACCAACCCGAGAAATTACTATTTGCTTTTGTTATTGCAGGTGCGAGAGTAATAGTGGAACCAAAGTTGTGGCTTGTCGCACTTGGGATAGATCCGGTTCCGCCATTTGCGAGGTATACGACCGTATAGGTAGCAACGCTCCATTGGGCAGTCAAGGTCATATTGCTGGCGCCGACAGTTACTGTCGATCCTGGGTTATAGGTCGTTGAACCATCACTCCAACCCGCAAATGTGTAGCCGGTACGAGTTGGGATCGTAGAAGAAACGGTAAACGTTTCTCCAATAGTGCGACTTGGCTCTGAAATGGCTGTATTTGACCTACCTTGAGCAAGGTCAAAGGTAATGCTCTGAAGCGTTGGGCTCCAGATTGCTGTTGCGGTTTCTGCAAATGAACCAATTTGATACTGAGCTCCACCGACATAGGTACTTCCAGCGATGGACCACCCAGCGAAGGTGTATCCCGGCTTTGTTACAGAATTCGACGCCGGCAAAGTAACAAACGAACCGAAATTCGCGTTCGTTGTATTCGGTGCTGTACTGCCACCAGCTGAGTTAAATGCAAGTGCGTAGCTGTTAATCGTCCAGTGTGCATAGAAAAGATAATTGGTGTCACTGATTTGATATGTGTTACCAACTACCGCATTTCCAGATTGGTCATTCCAACGAGTAAAGGTGTAACCAGTACGTAATGGAGTGAGAGGATCTATAGTTACAGTCGCGCCATTTGAATAAAGAACGCCTTGCGTCATCCCAGGATCAGTACCGCCGGTCATGTAATAGCGGACCTCATAGAGGCGCAACCACGACGCGGTAAATGTTGGAGCCGAAGTTCCCATAACAATCGTTGAGCCTGCCTGATAGGTCTGACCATTACTTGTCCAACCAGCGAAAGCGTAGGTCAGACCGTTGTCAACAACAGTGCGAGTTTCCAAATTACCGAGAATAAAGGTGCTTCCGTATGCAGTCGCACTTGTTGTCGGTAAACCGATTGGATTGGTTATTTGATTATTATTTGCTGTGCCTGGAAGGTAAGTGATTGCAAATGTTGCTGGGTTCCAGATTGCTGTCAAGGTTTTATTACTTGTACCCGTGATTGGATTGCCCGCCTGGTATGTATTAGTACCATCGCTCCAGCCACCAAATGTAAATCCTGGTTTTACAAGATTTCCCTGTGCCGGGGCAGTTACCGCAGTTCCATCAGTTGTATGGCTAGCTGATGACGGCGTAGTTCCCGTCGCGCCATTTACATTAAAGGTGAATGTCTGTGTTGTTGCGCTCCATACCGGTTGCAATGTCACATTCGCTGTCGGAGTGTAAGCACCGCTAATGACCGTTGAAGTCTCTCGCCAGCCCTCAAAGGTGTAGCCCGCTTTGACCATAGAGCCCGCAGTCGGTAGTGAAATACCTGGGGTGCCAAAGGTAAACGAGTCACTTGATCTCGAAGGTGAACCAGTCGTTGCACCGGTTGTTGCGTAATTTATGGTGTAGACCAGACCCGACCACTGCGCAATAAACGCAATATTGCGAGGCGGCATTGTGTAAGTCGATCCCGCTGCAAAAGCAGTGCCGCTTTCTACCCAACCGTTGAATGTGTAACCGGTTTTGGTTACAGAACCAATCGAGGCTACCGTGAAGGTCTCACCCATGTAGAAGTTCGGAGAGGTTGGTGCGCTGCCTGTTCCACCGTTGAGAGAATATGTAACGACATACTGTGTGCTGTTCCATAGAGCGGTCAAGGTGATGTTCGAACCCCCAACAGTAATCACTTCACCTGGAAGATAGGTGCGGATTCCATCTGACCAACCAGCAAAGTTGGAACCAGCGAGAGTAAGAGATGTGCTAGCTGCGGTAAATGTCTCGCCAATCGTTACTGTTCCGCCACGAATTGGAACTGAACCGCTACCACCGTTAGCGTTGTATGTGACTGTGTAAGTTTCGGCGACCCAGCGCGCATAAAGATTGATATTAGCAAGGCGTGAATAACTTGATCCAACGGTAAAGACAGTACCAGTTTCTGAGAGCCATCCATTAAATAGGTAACCAGTCTTTGCCAAAGTATTTCTACCCAAAATCACATGGGCGCCAGATGTAAGTGAATATGTTCCATTTGCTGGTGCCGCACCAGATGTATTGCCATTGCCGTTGTAGAAGATCGTATAAGGAATCGCACTCCATTGGGCAAAGACTGTGCGCGACTCAGTTGGCGAGAAGAGACCACCATTGAGTCCTAGATTTGTACCAGCCGTTGAAGTATCAAACCAACCAAGGAAGTTATAACCACTTCTCGTCGGAAGCGGGAAGATAAGTGGAGTTCCGACAGAGAAAGTATCGGATGTTGGTAGAACAACACCGCCACCTGGGTTATATGTAACAACAAAGCCCCGCGGAGTACCGTTTACTCCCGTGCTTGCGGTAGAAGTTCCCGTTGCGTTGGAAGCTATTGCGCTAAAGGTATAGGCGGTGTTGTTGGTAAGGCCAGAAATTGTGCAGCTGGTGACTGGAGATAAAACGATGCAACTTCCTATAGCCACACCATTTAAGCGAGCTGTAACTGTAAACGAATCTGCTGGTCCATTTGTTCCGCTGAGAGTGCCACCATTTACGTTAATTGTTGCTGTCGTATTGCCCGGTACGACTGAAATAGTTGGAGCAGCAGGCGCTACTGGCACCCACTGTGAATAGACCGTTGTTGTATCAAACAAGGTAATCGAAGCGCCGCCCGCGTAGAAAGTTCCCGATCCGTTTGCAGCTGTATTAAATCCAATCGCTGTGAAGCCGGGCTTTGTGAAGTTGAGATTGCCATTGAGATTGAATGGTTGACCAGCTGTAAAGAGAATTGAATTCAGCGAACCTGAAACTGCTGTATTTGAATCATAGAAGAGGCGATATTGATTTGGGGTCCAGATTGCATAGAGGATTACCGATGATGTTGCCACATATGGTGAGGTTAATGCCGTCGTTCCACCAGAAGTGGTTGCCCATCCACCGAAGCGATAACCCTGCTTAACCATGGTCCCCACCGTGGTGAGTGTTAAACCTGTTGTTCCGACAGTATAAGTTTCGCTCGATTTTGTTGCAGCACCAAGTGCAGTGTTGGCATTGTAAGTTATCGTGTAAACATCCGGCTTCCAGATTGCAAAGAGAGTTTTATTGCTAAAGAAGGTCTGAGTTGATCCATCCGTAAAAGTTGCAGTGGTTGCTGTACTTGATTCTGACCATCCCAGGAATGTGTATCCCGTCTTCAAGAAACCGTTTGCTGTCATTGCAGCTGGCGTTCCACCCGTAATGCTCTTTGCCGTTGTCGACCCTGAAGTATTTGTATTTCCGTTATATGTAACTGTGTAAGGGTTACCGGTCCACTTCGCATAGAGTGTGATATTCCCAGCTGGGGCGTATGTCGTTAAACCAGCGGAATACAAGGTTCCGGTTCCATCTGCTCGTGTATTCCAACCACCGAAGGTGTAACCCGTACGAATCATGTTCCCGGCTGTAGCCAAGGTTACGTTCACCGTACCGGTCGCAGTAACTGAATCAACATTTGGTGCACCTGTTCCACCATTTACATCGAATCTAATAAGTGAATTCCACTGGGCAAATAAGGTGATATTTGATGGTGCGCTAAATGAAGTCCCAGTCTCATATCGCGTGCCAGAACCATTGGCCAATGTGTTCCATCCTGCAAATGTGTAATTGGTGCGCGCTAAGGTGCCAGAAGTTAAGGTCATTGTTTCGCTTAAACGAAGAATTCGATTTGCTGGTGCGCTGCCAGAGGTGGCGCTGTTACTGTTGAAAGTAACTCCAGATCCCCACTGGGCAAAGAGAGTGATATTTGCTGTTGGCGTATAAGTCTCGTTGACAGGCCATAAAGTTCCCTGGCCATTTGCCAATGTGTTCCAACCCAAGAATGAATTGCCTGTTCGAGCAAGAGTTCCCGTATTTGCTGCAACCGCAACTGCAGTGTCAGCCACCATTAAAGTCGGTAGGGGCACGGATCCACTTGTTGCAGTGTTGGATTCGTAGCTGATGTAGGAATTCCACTGTGCATAGAGCGTCAAGTCTCCAGTAGGTGATGCAAAGTTAGTAATTCGGCGAGAAGAAATTGTTGGAGTCCAGAGCCCGTACTTATTCCGCAAGTAGCCTTCAATTTGTGCCATCTGTGCTGAAGTAGTTGCTGTCTCATAAAGTACAACTTCGGCCACTTCCCAATCAGATGTTTCGTTAGAGCGTCCTGTCCCACCAAAATTGTTGATTGTGATGTTAACTGGAAGATAAGTATTAGAAGTTGCATTGTTTCGGACTATTCCATTGCTTCTAAAGTTATTTCCAGAATCACAGTTATAGACCCAGTTGGTTCCAGTTTTGCCACTTGAAGGGGTAATCCACCCAGTATGGACAGCAACATCGGTAGAACCATTCCAGAATCCTGAGAGCCAATTTTCATCATAGGCGTCAAAGATTCTCTTCTGTGCTGCACCAGCGTACCGAGCTACGTAACAAAGTGTGTAGCCATCAAGCTTTACATTTGGAAGCGTAATTCCGGCGGTGGTTGCACCTTTAACAACTGTTACGTTCTTAGTTGATCCATTTGCTGGTGCATTAGTTACAACAGTTGGCGTACCTCGAATCACTGTGGCATCGCGATTGTTTCCTGATGAATCGAGCCATACCTTTGAGGCCGCGTCATAGTTGCTCGCCTCATATTGCAGATATGGCGTTGGTAATCCCTGAGTTGAACCGCTTGATTCATATCCATAGGTATCGGCAAAGTAGCTCTCAATCTGCTGCATCTGCGTTGTTGTCAGATATGAGTCATAGACAATTACTTCAGCAACTTCCCAATCAGAGTTATAACCCTGACGTCCGTAAATACCCCAGTTAATAGAAAGTTGTGCTGGAAGGTATTTGATAGTTGATGTTGCATTAGATTTATTGACACCATTAAATCGAAGGGCATCTCCTGAGTCACAGTAAATACCCCAGTTGATGTCGCCTGTCACCGTTGAAGATGGAGTGACCCAAGCACCGTGATACGCAATTCCAGTGGCATCTCCGAAGAAACCAGATAGCCAGTTCTCCGAATATCCTTCGAATATTCGGTTTCGTGTTCCGCCCGCATAGCGAGCGACATAACAGAGCGTGTATGCCGGCAACTGTGGGTTAGGCAAGGTAATTCCAGCAGATGATCCACCCTTTACAACAGTAAAGCTCTCGCTTAATCCATTTGTTCCACCAGTTGAAACCCTTGTCGGTGTTCCATTTACTAGAGTTGCATTGCGGCCATTGCCCGATGAATCAACCCAGACCTTTGTCGCTGTGTTGTAATCCTTTCCAACATAACGCATGTAAGCCTGAGGCAAACCTAAGAGATCTGAGTTAGCGGTGTAGTTGCGGCCCTTACCGTTTGCTAATTCGTTCCAACCATCCCAGTAGTAACCGGTTTTTTCTGCTGTTGCAGGATTGTCCGCGATTGTTGTAACTGGTTCACCGGATCTTGCAACCTGTGGTGGTGGTGGAGTGCCAGATGTGTGGCCATTTCCATCATATGTAATTGTGTAAGACCACTCCGCATACAAAGTTGTATTGGTGCGCTCAAGTGCAGTTCCGGTGTCATAGTGAACTCCGGTTCCGTCAGCCTTTGTATTCCAACCATTAAATCGGAAGCCAGGCTTCTCCATACTGTTGACGTTGGCAGATGCGATCCACGAATCACCCGGTTCATTCCAATGGATAATCACCATCCCATCGCCACCTTTTGCAGCATATGGATTCCCAGGATTTCCGCTTCCACCGAAACCAACGCCGGTATTTGCATCACCGCCATTTCCGAGAGGATATGAATAGTTAAGCGA
>Ga0208009_1000256_pt1 | contig 15151 bp, 19 predicted proteins | sample Wag4_2014_7_16_FD_187364 | JGI IMG/M metagenome (GOLD analysis project Ga0208009, IMG submission 187364) | Fresh water mixed with fracking chemicals microbial communities from Ohio, USA - Utica-2 Time Series FC 2014_7_16 (SPAdes) (version 2) ...
TTAAAAGATCAGCGCGGGGATGTACCAGGATGGGTTTTAGTTGTCCTGATGACAACTGGGCTCGTAACAGCCATCTGGACAATCGCAGCGCCGCGCCTCACCGCAATCTTGCGTAATTCACTCGATGCGATGAATGGAATTAGATGATAACTAAATGTCTTAAGCAAGTCTGGAAAAGTGAGCAGGGCAGCTTTGAAGCTTCATTACTTCTTTTGCCACTCACATTCCTCTTTCTAATTGGAATGCAACTAGCTCTATCATCACACTCAATAAACATGGAGGCTCTCTTTGCACAAAATGATGCAAGTGTCCGTGCAATTGCAGGTGAATTCAAACCCGGAGATGAGTTCATCGAAATTGAAAGTAGCGGCGACAACCAGAATCTAGATTTGCTAGTTACTAGACGAGAAAGTCAACTTAGAAACCTCATTCCATCGCTTGCTTCTATTCTGGGTAGACAAGCCATGATTTCTGTTGATGGCGTAGCGATTATTGAAAACAAACGATGAAGATCGATGCTTCGCTCTTCGGGCAAGCTCCCCAATCCCGAGATGCTCCGCTCTTCGGGCAAGCTCCCCAATCCCGAGATGCTTCGCTCTTCGGGCTATGGAGGCGTTTTCGCTCCGATCGTGGCAGTGCAACTGTCGAATTCGTAACACTCGCGCTCCCATTGTTCATCCCGCTCTTCATATTTCTTAGCCAGTACGCGCAGGAAAGCAATCTTCAGGGAAGTCTGAAGACGCTATCTCGAGAGATGGCAAGGGGAATTGTGACTTCCGAAAATGACTTAATTGCCGAAACTGTCTCATACGAGATATTTATTAAGGCCGGGAGCGTTCTTGGATTCGAAGAAGTAATTACAAATGGGAAATTGCGATATGAAGTAAAGTGTAGAAACCAACCGTGCATCTCACCAAATAATGAAGTTATGGTAATTCTGACCTCGGCTGATTTACGTCACGCAATAAGCGCGGTGGAATATGTTTCGCCGTGGGCCTAGAAGATTTATGAAAAGAAAATGCTCTTGCAGAGTTCTAATCTGTGATCGGGGATCGATATCAATTCTAACTTTTGGACTCTTTAGCATTGTTCTAATCACGGCTCTAATAATGACAAACGTTAGTGCTGTCTATATCGCAAAACGAACGCTGACTCTTGCGACTGAGGCCGCCGTACAACAAGGAGTAAAAAACCTCGATATGAAGGCCTACTACACGGGGGAGAATAATCTCTCTCGAGCAGCACTAACCCTTCTTGGGCTAGGTGAGAGCGACCCAGGGATTCCAATAGATTGTGGAGCAGGTTCACGAGATGCGGAGATGGTTCTTCGCAGCTGGAGTGATCGAGAGGTTGACTTACATTCCAAGAATTTATCTGGCATTGAGATATCAAAAATTTCTTGTGATGGATTCCAAATGGCACTCGATACCTATGCATCTGTCGTGATTCCCATACCTATTCCGTTCATCAATCTTGAAGAAATACGTATTCAATCCCGCGCATCGGCGATTCCCGAACGAGCCGATAGCAATAACTACATGGGATTAGATATCGGATAGCGCCCGCTATCCTTACCCAATGGCACGCGAATATGCTCTGGAGATTGCGGAGATTGGCGCGACCCTAAAATCAATTGAATTAGTTTTAGATCTGCCAAGGCTAGAGGCGCAGGCAATTGAGCTTGAAGCTCAAGCGGGTGTACCTAATCTTTGGGATAACCCAGAAGAGGCCCAGGCGGTAACAAGTAAGTTATCGCGCACCCAGGCTGTTATCTCTAAGTTAAAGGGACTTCGTTCGCGCGTTGATGACCTGCCGATTCTCTTTGAACTTGCTGCAGATGAAGCAGAAGGATCTGCCTTGGCTGATGCAGAGGGCGAACTCGATGCAACGAAGAAAGCAATTAGCGAACTTGAAGTTACGACGCTGTTAAGTGGTGAATACGATAACCGCGATGCGCTGATAACAATTAGATCTGAGGCTGGTGGAGTAGAAGCCGCTGACTGGGCACAGATGTTGTATCGCATGTATCTGCGTTACTGCGAGCGTCATGAATATAAGGTCGATGTCCTTGAAACTTCTTATGCAGAAGAGGCTGGCATTAAATCTGCAACCTTCCGCGTTAGCGCACCATATGCCTATGGCACGCTTTCGGTAGAGCAAGGCACTCATCGCTTGGTTCGTATCTCTCCATTTGATTCGCAATCTCGCCGCCACACATCCTTTGCAGGTGTCGAAGTTGTGCCTGTTGTAGAACAGAGTGATCACATTGAAATAGATGAGAAAGATATTCGCGTTGATGTTTATCGTTCTTCAGGTCCTGGTGGACAAGGTGTTAATACAACTGACTCTGCAGTTCGTTTAACTCACATCGCAACTGGAATTGTTGTCTCATGTCAGAACGAGCGTTCTCAAATTCAAAATAAAGCAACAGCCATGGCTGTCTTGCAATCAAAGTTGTTAGAGCGCCGTCGCCAAGAAGAGCAAGCAAAAATCAATGCGCTCAAGGGTGATAACTCAGGTTCATGGGGTAATCAGATGCGTTCGTATGTTCTTGCGCCGTATCAAATGGTGAAAGATTTGCGGAATAATCATGAGACAGGAAACACATCTGCTGTGCTCGATGGTGAGATCGATGACTTTATCGAAGCTGGAATTCGCTGGCGCCGTTCTGCTGCGCAGTAAATTCACACGCTCAAAATCCACTCCTAACGCTCATCTGAGAGCTCGATACCCTAAACTCAGGCTGGATAACAGAAGGAGTTCAGATTGATTCGCTTTGAGAATGTTACAAAGGTCTACGCCGGTCAAGAGCGCCCAGCTCTCGATAGCGTGAGCCTGGAAATCACCAAAGGTGAGTTTGTCTTCCTTGTTGGAAAATCAGGTTCCGGTAAGTCCACCTTCTTGCGTCTTATCCTCCGTGAAGAGCGTCCAACTTCGGGCATCATCCACGTCGCAGGTAAAGACCTTGGCAAGCTGGCAAACCATAAGGTGCCAGAACTTCGCCGCCAGCTCGGCACCGTCTTTCAAGACTTTAGATTGCTTCCCAATAAGACAATTGCAGAGAACATCGCATTTTCACTTCACGTCCTTGGATATTCGCAGAAAGAGATCAACCGCGAGATCCCAGAGATGCTTGAACTCGTTGGTCTAGAAGATAAGGCAGATCGTCTGCCATCAGAGATTTCTGGTGGAGAGCAACAACGTGTAGCTATTGCTCGTGCCTATGTAACAAAGCCACCAATTATTATTGCTGACGAACCAACCGGAAACCTTGACCCAGAACTTTCAGTTGGAATCATGAAACTTCTCGACCGCATTAACCGCGAGGGAACAACTGTTTTGATGGCAACACACGATTCAGGAATTGTTGATCAGATGCGTAAGCGCGTTATCGAACTCGATGGCGGTCACGTTATCCGCGATCAGGTTCGTGGCGTCTATGGATACACCGGTTAAGGGCTAGGGGATAAAAAATGCGCGCAGGTTTTCTCTTTAAAGAAGTTCGAATCGGACTTCGCCGTAACCTCACAATGACATTTGCTGTCGTCGTCACCGTTGCTATCTCACTTTCATTGCTTGGTATTGGTTTGCTCTCTAATGCTCAAGTAAATGCGATGAAGGATTATTGGTATGACAAGATTGAAGTTTCAGTATTTCTCTGCGGAACGCTCTCTGAATCTCCAACATGTGTTGCAGGTGTCGTAACGCAAGAACAGCGCACAGCGATTAAGGCTGATTTAGAGGCGCTTCCTGTTGTTGATAGCGTCTTCTACGAATCACAGACAGAGGCTTTTGCACGCTTTAAGGAGCGCTTTGCAGATTCTGCAATTGCACAGAATGTGACAGCAGATCAGCTTCCTGAATCTTTCCGTGTGAAGTTAACGGACCCAACGCAATTTGATGTTGTTGTCAGCGCTTTCTCAGGCCGCCCTGGCGTAGATATCGTGCAAGATCAGCGCAGTATTTTGGAGAAGTTCTTCCGACTCCTAGACGTGCTTCGTAACGGTGCTTTGATTGTTGGACTCTTCTCAGTATTGACTGCAGCGCTTCTTATCTCTAACACTCTTCGTATCGCAGCATTTAACCGCCGTCGTGAGACTGGTGTGATGAAGCTTGTTGGTGCATCTTCTTGGTCGATTCAATTGCCGTTCTTACTCGAGGGCGTTTTCTCAGCAATCCTCGGATGGGGTTTTGCAACAGGGCTGCTATCAGGTTTGAAATATGTCGTTGATACCAATGTTGCGCCACTTCTGACATTCACCAAATTCTTTGAATGGCAGCAGGTCTGGATCTCATCAGCAATCTTGCTCGGTGTTGGTCTCTTTGTATCAATCGTTGCATCAGCGATTACCTTGCGCCGTTACCTCAAGGTGTAACTACCATGGTGAAAGAGACGGGTCAGAAACTCATCGCGCAGAATAAAAAAGCGCGCCATGACTACTCGATTCTCGATACCTACGAATGCGGAATCGTCCTAACCGGCACCGAAGTAAAGTCTTTGCGCGCTGGCCGTGCATCACTTGTCGATGGCTTTGTGATGATTGAAAATGGTGAGCTCTGGATGCATGGAGTTCATATCCCTGAATACACAGAAGGAACCTGGACAAACCACACCCCACGCCGCAAGCGAAAGCTGCTCGTTCACCGTGAAGAGATTCGCAAGCTCAATGGCAAGATGAAGGATTCAGGAACAACACTTGTACCACTGCAGCTTTACTTTAAAGATGGTCGTGCCAAAGTTGAGATTGCCCTTGCAAAGGGAAAGAAAGCCCACGATAAGCGTGATTCACTGATGGAAGCGCAAGCAACTCGTGAGATCAATCGCGAAATCTCGCGTCGCCAATCCGGCAAAGATTTCTAATCCGATAAAGATTTCTAACTAGGCAAAGAGTTCCAATCCTGCGAGTTCGGAGATCTGCCAAGTTTTTATGCCGCTAATTCACCAGATGGGCATCGCACCAGAGCTTCGTAGGCGCACATTGTGAGGGAATTTCGCATCTGTCAGTGCTCCTCCGTACACTTACCTATGAAAGACAATTACATAGGGGGTGAACGGTCTCGACTTTAGCTGTTGAGACAGGGGAAGCGTGTCGAGGAAGCCGGGATGATCTCGTAAACCATGAAACCTGTGCACACATAACTGCAGACAACAGTCGCAGTGATTTCGCACTAGCTGCATAAGCTAGTCCCAAATCCGTCAGCCCAGGGGCGCTCTCGCTCTGGAATCTGGCGTCGTTAGAGAGCTTTTCATCTGCGTGGCGTTGCGAACGCGCAGGGAGAACAGTTTCGTAACTGAGTTCGTTGAATACTTGTGTATAAGAGATTCAGGACTGAGAAAGCGTTAATTACACTACACACGTAGAAGCCCTGTTTGAGCTCTGAAGGACCCGGGTTCGATTCCCGGCACCTCCACGACGAGTGAGGAATGAAAAGTGCTTGCACTTTTCTTCCGAACGAGGAGTGGAAGGTTGACGCAATCTCTGATTGCGGAAAACCTCCACCAATTTCTTCCGAACGAGGAGTGGAAGGTTGACGCAATCTCCGATTGCGGAAAACCTCCACCATGCCAACTAATTGAGTTGTGCGTATTTAATCTCGCGCCTAAAGGCATAGATATTGCCTATAAGCGCAATGAGTGCGAAGAACTTTGTCATCGCTGGCAAACCTTCAAATAAAAATTGGATTGCAATAAAGATTCCAATAATTCCGATGGTCAAAGCAATTACTCGCCTTAAGATCTTGAGAACTCGTCGGTCAGCTGTATATAACTGTGCTCGTTCACTGGTTAGCCCAATAGTGATTGGCCCAGAGAGTAAAAGCACCGACATGATGATTGTTACGATTAAAGCTAAATCTTCCATTTATCTCTCCTCACTCGATACTTTGGAGAAGAGCACCATATCAATTTGGCGCCCATCTGGTTTGGTTACTCGTGATTGCAATAAGCCGTCACGGTTATACCCAGCTCGCTCTAGAACGCGTTGCGAAGCTTTGTTATCGAAATCGGCGAGAGCCTCTAGCCGCCTAAAGCGCATAACGTTGAGAGAGAAATCAGTCAGGATTAGTAAAGCTTCGGTGCATATTCCTTTTCCGCGATGTGCTCCAGCAATCCAATAACCAACTTCGGCGCAATGATCGCTGAGCTTTAGAGTATGCAGCCCAATCGTGCCTGCAAATTCACCATCTACCTCAATAGCAAAAGAGACCGCTAGGCGATTGAGATAAGCAAATGCGGATTCGCGAACAAAGTCCACCGCCATCTCGCGGTCATAGGGCGCCGGTACCCGAGTAAAGGCCGGAATCAATGGGTCTTGGCAGGCCTGAAAAATTGGGTCGATATCGCTCTCTTGCAACGGGCGCAGAATAAAAGAATGTACAGAGCCATCATGAGCGCTGGCCTCACCTCTTGAATTGTTCCCGCCATTAACGGCGATGCCAGTAGTGCGAGAATTTAAAGTGGGTAGGTTTACGGGCCAATCAATCATGGGCGGTTCTGCCTAACCGACGAATTCGCGGTCGCGACGCTTCTTATTGACTGTGTGATTACAAGTGAGATTGCTTGGCAAGGCAGCACATGTGTCACAGAGAAGAATAAGTTGATGGCATGACGCAGAGTTGCAATTGCGGAAGTGCTTAGTTGCTGCACTGCATTTAACGCATTCACCAATTATTTCAGGATTTTCTGAGAAGTCATGAACCATGCGATCATCAAAGATGTAGAGAGAGCCTTCCCAGTGGCTATCGTTGCCAAACTTCTCGCCATACTTAACGATTCCGCCATCAATCTGATAAACCTCTTTGAAACCATTCTCAACCATCACCGCTGAGAGAATTTCGCAACGAATTCCGCCTGTGCAATAAGTAACAATTGGCTTATCTTTAATGTCGTCATACTTACCGCTCTTTATCTCTTCGATAAAGTCATGTGATGTCTGCACATCAGGAATGATGGCATTTTTAAATTTACCAATCTTGGCTTCATAGGCATTGCGACCATCAAAGAAGACAACATCATCGCCACGCTCTTTAACTAATTGATCGACCTGGTATGGGCGAAGATGAACCCCACCGTTCTTAACGCCATTCTCGTCAACCTTAATTACATCTGGATCACCAAAGCCAACTAGCTCTTTGCGAACACGCACCTGAAGTCGTGGGAAGTCATCGCCGGTTCCATCTGACCACTTAAAGACAATTTTCTTAAATCCAGAATATTGACGAGTCATCTTCACATATTTCTTAACTGCGGCCATGTCGCCACCGACAGTTCCATTGATGCCATGCTTAGAGATAATGATTCGTCCCTTGAGCCCCAATGATTCGCAGAGCTGTTTCTGCCAGAGCTGAATAGCATGAGGATCCTCTAAGGGCGTGAAGCAGTAATAGAGGATTACCTTCTGAAGTTGAGGTGCATGCTTGTTCACGGGGCCATTCTACGGCTTCGGTTTCTCTGCTGATTCCGCAATTTCCCTCATGAATTTCCGTTCGATACTTGCTCACCCATCATTAGCGAAACCTTTTAAGAATTAGACGGGAACATCTATAGGGCGCGCTGGAGTAAAGAAGGTTTTACCAGCGGGAGATGTCCAGGTGCAGGAGCCGTCGCTAAAGCTTTCGACTTTCCAACCTGCATGAGTCTTTAAGCGATGATGTCGTCTACAGAGTGCTCCTAGATTTTTTGGCGATGTCTCGCCTCCGGTTTCCCAACTCTGCGCATGATCCAAATCCGAGAGATGAGCAGATCTTCGACAACCAGGGAATCTGCAACGTCTATCTCGCGCTATAAGAAAATCCCTTAGTGCCTGTGGAGGTAGATAGCTTTCTCGTCCAAAATCGAGAAGGTTGCCGGTCAATGGTTCAGTAATAAATCGTTTCCACTTTGCATCCGCTGCTATTTCTCGGGCGATTGAAGCTGGAATCGCTCCATAACCTGCAAGTTCGCCTGGATTTTCTGCAAGCCCGAGGAGAGTTGGAAGATCGATTGTCACGTTAACGGTGAGTGGGCGGCCCTGTGGTGTCAGCTCATTAAGGCTTGAAGCAAGATAACGTGAAGCAATTTCGACTAAGGCATCCGCACGCTTCATATCTTTACTGCGATTATCACGAGATTCGCTATCGCCATTGTTTTCGCCAAAGAATTCATTTTCTTCTTTGCCGTTTCTAGGGCTGTAGCCTTCATCGATTCGATGACCATCACTGGCAAGGACGAAGGCTTCAAGAGCATTCATAACAATCTGTGCACCTTCAGCCGGAAGTATTGCAACCACTGTGGACATGCCATCAATATCTTTATAGCAAGTGACAGTACGACCCTCACGTGCTTCTTCAACAATCTCTTCGAATTCACGTGGAGTTGCTTTAGCAATCACGCTACGGACGAGATTGCCAACTTGTGATGGCGTGTGAAATTCGGAGTATGCAATTGCTCGCTCTTCGAGTTCGAAGATTATTGAATCAGGGAGACCCTTATTGAGGGCTGAAGCCGCTTCACGTGCAATCGCTGTTGCATGGGCAGTTGAGATCTCTCCGACTGCAAGCGCTGAGCAGGTGTTTGGTAGATAGTTTGTTAGCGCTCTTGCAATATCAATTTTATGTTGAGCAGATGTTGGAGAGAGGCGAAGAGCCGTTGAGATATCTTCACGCTCTGCTTCGTCTACTCCGTAGATTGGGTCATCACTTTCACTTGCTTCGCGACCTGCAACGGCAATAATCGCACGTTGCATAAGTGCTTGAAGCCATGAGGTTTGACGTTCAAGCGCGGTGAGGTAATCGATGCGCGCGGCGAGAGGAAGGCCTTGAGGATCGATAGAGGCAAGTTCGGCTAAAACTTTGGCAGAAGGAATTGCAGCAAGAAGGGAAATTATTCGCTCGTTAACTTGCTCAGCGCCAGCATCACTTAAACCAGCGAGTTCGCTATCGTGGTTTGGCGCATCGGGATTAACGCTGGAAAGAAGAGGTGGCTTCTTGTCAGAGATTGGGAGCGCGGTGGTCATGGGGGAGATATTTCTTGGGGGTACTGACAAATTTTGCTGAAAAAGGGGTGGCTTAGTACACGGTTTCCTCACAAAATAGAATCGCTATAAGTTGAAGGTAGTTGAACTTTCAATTACCCTTAGCCCATATAGACGAAGCCAAGGAGAATGTGATGCCAGCAGTAACAGTTAGCGATATAACAATCCTGCCAAGAATTTCAGCGGGTGCTGGGTTACGTGCGCGAACAATTAAAAGCATTACAACTGCGCCACAAGGTTTTGAGGGTGAAGGTTTTCCGGTTCGTCGCGCATTTGCTGGTGTAGATCTTGCAGAGCTCGATCCATTTATTCACTTGGATCAAATGGGCGAAGTTGAATACGCACCAGGTGAGCCAAAAGGAACTCCTTGGCACCCACACCGCGGATTTGAAACTGTTACATACATTATTGATGGAATCTTTGATCACCAAGATTCAAATGGTGGCGGCGGAACAATTAGCGACGGTGACACACAATGGATGACAGCTGGTGGTGGAATTCTTCATATTGAGACCCCACCTGAATCTTTGGTGATGTCTGGCGGACTCTTCCACGGTTTCCAGTTGTGGGTAAATCTTCCTGCTGCAAAGAAGTGGTCCCCACCTGCATACCAAGATGTTCGCGCAAATGATGTTGCACTTTTAACAACACAAGATGGCGGAACACTATTGCGTGTTATCGCCGGTGAAGTTGATGGACATGTTGGCCCTGGCACAACGCAGACACCAATCACTTTGATTCACGCAACGGTTGCACCAGGAGCCGAGCTTCGTCTGCCGTGGCGCAAGGATTACAACGCACTTGTCTACACAATGTCAGGCCATGGTTTTGTTGGTGAAGAACAGCGCCCAGTATCGATGGGTCAATTGACAGTATTTGGTGAAGGAGATGCAATCGTTATTCGCGCTGCGCAACAGCAAGAATCACGATCACCAAATCTTGAACTCTTCATCCTCGGTGGCCAGCCAATTAAAGAACCTGTTGCGTGGATGGGGCCATTTGTCATGAATACAAAGCGCGAAGTCCTTCAGGCATTTGAAGATTTCCAGAAGGGTCTTTTGGGCTCTATTCCTGCTATTTATAAGGCTGATGCCAAGCGCCAAGAGAATGGATCAAGGCTCAATCGCACAGGAAAATTGGGCGGAGATACCCCGGGGAATAACAATAATCACGACGCAAAAGAGATTCTTGACGTCCATGGCGCACCAACAGATATGCAGGAGTCTTAAGCAAAACTTTCTAGCTAACGACCTTTAATCTCGCCACGTGTGAGGTGATAAAGAAGTGCTTGAATAGTTGTTCTGCGATGAAAAGCTTCGCGCCAGATTACTGATTGCGGCCCATCGATTACTGAAGCTTCAACTTCTTCGCCTCTATGGGCTGGCAAGCAGTGCATAAAGATTGAATCATCTGTAGTGAGCGACATTAGATTGTCATTAATTGCAAAAGGAGAGAGGGCGGCAAACTTTTCTTTGCGCTCGTCCTCGGGATCCCCCATTGACATCCAGACATCTGTGTAAAGAACACTGGCATCTTTTGCAGCAGCTTGCGGATCTGAAGTCACTTCAACTGTAGCGCCAGAACTCTTGGCTATCTCTTTTGCTTTGGCGATAACAGCTGCATCTGGTGCAAATTTTCCTGAAGGCGTGGCTGCAACAACATGTGCTCCCATAATGGCTCCCATAATTAACCAGGCATGGGCCATATTGTTTCCGTCACCGAGATAGACAAATTTTCTACCTGAAATATCGCTTCCAAAGTTTTCGCGGATGGTTGCCCAATCGGCCAACAACTGCGTTGGATGATCTGTATCTGTAAGTCCATTGATTACCGGAACAGTTGCAAATTTACCTAACTCATCGACATCACTCTGTGCAAAGGTACGAATAATGATGGCATCACAGTAACCACTCATGATTCGGGCAGTATCGGCAATTGTCTCGCCACGCCCCAATTGAAGTTCATCTCCGCGCAAGAAAATCGGAGTTCCACCAAGATGCGCAACCGCAGTCTCAGATGCCAAGCGGGTTCTAGTTGAAGGCTTCGTCATATAGATAGCGACGCTCTTATTGCGTAGAGCGGTATCAGCGCGAAGTGGATTCTCGGCAAAGTCTGCGGCAGTGGCCAGCAAGAGCTCAATATCGTCTCTTGATAGATCTTCAGTCTTTAATAAATCCTTCACCGCGCAAGTTTAACCATTAAGAATGGTCTTCAATAGCGCCCTCATTTCACACGGTTTTCACCATTTAACCACTCGCTCGGTTCAGCCTCACTTCACGCCTTGCAACGGTAAACTCGCGATATGGGATTTTTTACTGATGAGCGCACCAAGACCGCGCCAAAGACTCAAGATTCCGATGGTGGCCACGACCTCTTCGCGCATTACATCAAGAAAGAGAAGGTCGTCGAATCAGCTGTAACAGGAAAAGCTGTGAAGGCGCTCTGCGGAAAGAAATGGGTGCCATCACGCGATCCATCTAATTATCCAGTCTGCCCTACATGCAAAGATATCTTCGAAGGGCTTCGCAAGGGCCCAGAAGATAGTGAATAAAATATAAAGTGAAGTTCTCGCGCTCGGTCTATACATCACTGATTGTTGTTCTCTTTGCAACTCTCTTCCCATCTGCGCCAGCTAACGCCGATGAAGTAGCGCGAAAAATTCTTTCCGGGTGGATGCCTTACTACTCAACTGCTAGGTCACTTGCGAGTATTGAAACGAATACGGCATATATTCAAGAAGTAATGCCATTTTGGTACACGATGAAATACAACCCGACAAGTAAGAAAATGCGAATTACAGATTTGTATACGCCATTTGTCGGATCTAAAGGTGCAAAACCTTCAGTGGTCATAGATTCACTCACTGCTCTCGGTATCAAAGCGATACCTACTATCACCGACGGCACTGAAGAGAATGTCTTATCAGGCTTAATGGCTGACCCTAAATCGCGAGCCGAGATGGTCACGCTCATCACTGCCCTGGTCGTCGATAATAATTTTGCTGGAATTGACTTAGATTTTGAAGGGTTTGCTTTTACTGATAAATCTTCAACATGGAAAAAGACTGCTGTGGCATGGGTAGCACTTGTAAAAGATTTATCTAAGTCTTTGCGTGCAAAGAATAAATTGTTATCAGTCTCAACGCCGTACGTCTGGAATCCTACTGAGGCGCGTAAAGGCTATTACTTCTATGAGTGGGCAAAGATTGGGCCTTATATAGATCGACTTCGCTTTATGGGTTATGACTATTCGGTTGCAAGGCCGGGACCAATTGGCCCGTTAGCATGGACAGAGAAAACAATTCAGTACGCCGTTACAGCAATGCCATCATCAAAAGTTTATCTGGGGCTACCTGGCTATGTCAGAAACTGGATTACAGCAGTCGATGGAGTTTGCCCTGCAAACGTTGCAAAGGTCTATAAAGTAAATGCAAGAACAGAACATCCCATGAGCTGGGTGCGTGATAATCGTGGCCCCCTCGGCTTTGTGCCTCAGTACAACGAAGAACATCAAGAGATGACATTTAATTATCAGAGACAATACAACGGTCAGACTGCTACAGGTCTTGCCACGTCTTGTACTGTAAAGCGCACAGTTTGGTATCAGGATCAGCGCGCTCTGACCGTGAGAGCAGCCCTTGTAACTAAATATAAATTAGCCGGAATCGCCATGTGGACTTTGGGCATGGAAGACGAGAATGCTTATGATGGAATCAAGCAAGTCGCACAAAGCCTTGCACAGAGCAAAGTTAAAGCCACGCTCAGTGTTGACCAATCTGCAATTAACTATGGGGAGAATCTCACTCTTACGGGCACACTAACCATCAAAGAGAATCAACCAGTCAAGCAAGAACCGGTTGAAATCCAGCGCTACTCCCAGGCGAGTAATACCTGGGAAACAATTGCATCAGCAACTACAGATGAGAACGGAACGTTCTCAAAAGAGATTTATTTGGGGCAAAATTCCAAGGTGCGAATTGTTTCCAAGGAGAGTGAATTCTTAACAGATAGCCAAAGTAACGAGATAGATATTTCTGTCTCACGTTTACTTCTCTTATCCGCCCCGACTTCGGTTCGCCAAGGCGAGAGTATTACTATCACTGGTTCGATTCGACCACGTGTCGAAGCAAATCTCATCAGACTTGAGACATTCTCAAGTGGTAAATGGGTAGCACTCGGTGCGCCGGTTCCTACAGATTCGCGGGGCGAGTTCACCCTTGTCGTAAAGAATGCAAAGCGCGGAGTGCTCACATTGCGAGTAAGTGCGGCAGCGCAAGATCTCTACCCAGTAACAACTTCACCGCAATTTTCTATTCTGATACGTGGCCCATTTACCCCAGAGTTGGTTAAATAGACCCGTGATGGTCAAGACAGCGGATGCAGTAGAGGCAGAAATCCGTGAAATCTTTTCAAATAATTCTCCTTGGGTAACTATTGTTTGGGACGACCCAGTCAACCTGCAAAGCTATGTCACATATGTCTTTATGGAGCTTTTTGGATATTCAAAGGCAAAGGCAACCGAGCTGATGTTGCAGGTGCACAATGAAGGAAAAGCAGTTGTTTCAACTGGTGGTCGCGAAGAGATGGAACATGATGTCGCGCGTCTTCATGAATACGGACTCTGGGCAACAATCCAGCGCGGAGATCAAGCTATCTGATGGCTGCCTCTGACGGATTTAAGCGCCACGGCGAACATTCTTATCTCATTCAATTTGATGAGAGCGAGAAAGATGTTCTGATCAATCTCTGTGAACAAATAATCGAACTCTTAGCAGAACGCGTCGATCATGGACATGAAGATCCACTTGCTGCACTTGTCGGAATCACCTCACATGATTCACCGCCAGATGACGAAGTTCTACATCGTCTCTTGCCGAATGCGTACGCTGATCAAGTTGATGCTGCAGAATTTCGTCGATATACCGAATCAACGTTGCGGGGTAAGAAGCAGGCCCATGCCATCTCGATTCGCATGGCGCTAAAAAGTTCACCAGAAGGAGATGTCGAACTCGACCATGACAGCGCTAATGCGTGGCTCGGGGGACTCAATGACATACGTCTTGCATTGGGCGTTCGCTTAAAGATTGAAGATAATAATTATGAACATCTCGAACTCTTGACTCCCGATGATCCAATGCGCGGTGTTTATGCCGTGTATAGCTGGCTCGGATGGCTACAAGAATCCCTCTTGGAAGCTTTGATGAGCGAAGTAGATTAGAATCGAGCTATGGCTTTAACAATTTCTCAGAGCATCGTTGATGCCATTCTTGAACAATCACGCGTTGAATATCCGGACGAATGCTGTGGAGTAATTCTCGGACCAGTTGGTTCTGATTCGCCAGTGCGCCTTAAGCCGATGATTAATGCTGCTCACTCACCAACTTTCTACGAATTTGACCCGAAAGATCTGCTCGCTCTCTATCGCGAAGTTGATGATAAAGATGAAGAGATTGTCGTCATCTATCACTCACATACAGAGACCGAAGCTCGCCCATCGCGGACCGATATCGCCTATGCGGGCGAGCCAGGTGCCCACTATGTACTTGTCTCTACACGCGAAGAGATTGCACCTGCAACAGAATTCCGCTCATTTCGCATCATTGATGGGGTTGTAACGGAAGAAGAAGTTTCAATTACCCCATAAGCCTTCTTTTCGTCATAATACGGGTATGTCTATTGAGGTACGTATCCCAACAATTCTTCGCCCTTACACAAAAGATCAAAAGTCTGTTGAAGCGGCAGGCGCAACACTGAGCGCCGTAATTTCTGATCTTGATGCGCAGTATGCAGGTTTAGCAGAGCGCCTTCTTGAAAACGGAGCGCTCCGACGCTTTATCAATATCTATGTCAATGATGAGGACGTTCGTTTCCTCGGCGGACTAGATACTGCAATCAAAGATGGTGACTCTGTAACCATCTTGCCTGCCGTCGCTGGCGGCAGCAAGTAGTTTTAATGGCGCGCTTTGATTCGCTCGCAGCATCAGTTGGTAATACCCCGCTGATCGGTCTGCCGCGTCTTTCACCCGCGCCAAATGTTCGTCTCTGGGCCAAGATGGAAGATCGCAATCCAACTGGTTCAATTAAGGATCGCACTGCAATCTCAATGGTCGATGAGGCCGAGAAGAGTGGATTGCTAAAGCC
>Ga0208009_1000257_pt1 | contig 15141 bp, 26 predicted proteins | sample Wag4_2014_7_16_FD_187364 | JGI IMG/M metagenome (GOLD analysis project Ga0208009, IMG submission 187364) | Fresh water mixed with fracking chemicals microbial communities from Ohio, USA - Utica-2 Time Series FC 2014_7_16 (SPAdes) (version 2) ...
AAGCAGGTCTCGGCCCAGGCCTGGTACCCCGGCACCCCTGAACCGGATCGCTTCGATCAGGGGGAGGACAACCAGCGCGGCCAGGTGCTGCTGGTGGAGCTGGAGCGCGGTGCCCCCCCCGCGGTCACCCCCCTGCCCACTGGCCGCATCCGCTGGCACAACCTGCGCGTGCGCTTCAGCGGCGACGGCGATCTCGACCGCCTGGCCCGCCAGATCGAGGCGCTCACCGCCGGCCGGGTGGCCCGGGACCTGCTGCGACTGGAGGTGAGCGGCAGCCTCAGCCTGGCGGGCCATCGCCGCTACCGCCAGCTGATCAGCGACCTGGAGCAGCGGCTGCTGCGGCTGCGCCTCAAAGGCGACTGCCAGCAGGCGCCGCAGGAGCATGAACTGGAGCAGCTCACCGCCTGCAGCGACAACCCGCTGATCGCCCGGGTGGCCCAGCAGCTGCAGCACGATCTCAGCGGCCAGAGCGATGTCGACGGCGAGGCGGCCGCCCGGATCCGCACCGCCCTCTGCGAACTGTTTCAGCTCGCCACCGCCGCCTGATCCGCCATGCGTCTGCTCCACTGCCAGCTCCAGAACGTGCGGCTGCACGGCGACCTCAGGCTCGCCTTCGCCCCCGGGCTCACCCTGATCGGCGGCCCGAACGAATCGGGCAAGAGCACCCTGGTGGAGGCCCTGCACCGCGCCCTGTTCCTCAAGGCCTCGGCCACCGGCGCGCCGGTGGAGGCCCTGCAGTCGCGGTTGCACCTGGGGCAGCCGGTGGTGGAGGTGGGTTTTGCCGCCCGCGGCGACAGCTGGACCCTGCGCAAGCGCTTCAGCGGCAGCTCCGGCCAGGTGAGCCTGCAGGCCGGCCGCAGCGGCAGCCCGCTCACCGGCCAGGCGGCGGAAGAGGTGCTGGCGGAACTGCTGGGGGTGGGCGAAACGGTGGGCAGCAAGCAGGCCCGGACCGTGCTGCCCAGCCGCTGGGCCCACCTGTGGGTGCGCCAGGGCAGCTCCGGCGAAAACCTGCTGGAGGGGGGCAGAAGCCACTACGACTTCGATCAGCTGCGTCTGCAGCTGGAACGCAGCGGCGGAGCGGCGGTGCAGCAGTCGGCCCGCGACCAGATCGTGGAGCAGCGGATTCAGCAGCTGCTCGACGCCAACCTCACCAGCCGCGGCACCAAGGCGAAATCACCGCTCTGGATTCGCGAGCAGGAACTCGCGGCCGCCCAGCAGCGACTGGCCCAGGCGCTGAACCGCCTGCAGGCCTACGAAGACGCCAGCGAGGACCTGACCGCAATCGGTGAGCAGCTCACGCAGTTGCAGACAGTGGAGCTGCCGCAGGTGCGGTCGCGGCAGCAGGTGGTGCGCCAGAACCGGGCCGAAGCGGTGCGGCTCGACAACGCCATCCAGCTGGCCGCTCAGGCCCTCGAGCCGATCCGGCTGCGGCACGACACCGCCGCCCAGGCCCTGCGGCAGCTGGAGGACCTGCAGACCGAGATCGATGGGCGCCAGCAGCAGCTGCGGCAGCTGGAGGCCAGCGCCGCCGGCGCCGCCAGCCGCGAGCAGGAGCTGATCGCCGCCGGGCAGCAGCGGCGCAGCAGCCGGGATCAGCTCAGCCTGCAGAAACACACCCTTGAACAACGGCTGCAGCTGCTGCAACGGCTGGTGGAGCGCAGCGCTGCCGGCGCGTCGCTGCAGCGCCTGGCAGGGGAGCTGAACCGCCTGCGGCAGAGCGCGCAGCAACGGCAGGCGCTCGCGCAGCAGCTGGCCGCCATACCGGCCCTCACCAGGCAGCACCTGCAGCAGCTGCGGCACCTGGATCAGCAGCAGCGCGACGCCCAGACACGCCTGGAGGCGATGGCCGCCGGCGTGACCCTGCTGCGGGCCGACCAGCCGGTGCGGCTCGCCGGCCAGCCGCTGCAGGTGGGGCAGCAGCAGCGGCTGAGCGCAGTGTTCCAGCTGCAGGTGGGCGATGGCGTGCTGCTGGAGATCGCCCCGGGCGGCGGCCAGGCCCTTGAGGCGCTGGAGTGCAGCCTGCAGCAGGCGCAGGCCCAGCTCAGCGCCCGGCTGCAGGCTCTCGGCGTGACCAGCCTCGATGGCGCCGAGGGGCTGCTGGAGCAGCGCACTGCCCTGGAGCAGCAGCAGGCGGGCCTGCCGAGCGCGGCGGCCGGATCAGCCGAGGCGCTGGAGCGGCAGCAGCGCGAGCTGGAGCAGCGGCTGCTGGTGCTGAACGCGGAGCTGGAGGAGCTGATGCCGGTGCGCCAGGCCCTGGAGCAGGAGCAGCCGCTGCCCGAGGCCCCGGCCGCACTGCAGGCCCTGCAGCAGCAGCTCGGCCGCACCCTCAGGCACACCGGTGTGGCGGCGCAGAGCGCCGAACAGGAGCTGGAGAACGCCCGCAGCGCACTGCTGCAGTTCCGGCAGCAGCGGCTGAGCGAAACCAGCCAGCTGGAGGTGGTGCGCGCCGAGCTGAACGATCGGCGCCAACGCCTCGACACCCTCCTGGAACAGGGCGGCGATCGGGCGGCGCAGCGCACCCGGCTCGATGCCCTCCAGGCGGAACGCCAGCAGGCTGAAGCGCACCTCAGCCGGCTGCAGGCGGAGCGGGCCGCCCTCGGCGGCGATGACGCCGAACGCCTGCTGCAGCAGCTGCAGGCCCAGCTGGATGCGCTCAGCGCCCGCCAGGAGCAGCTGCTCGCCCAGCGCGGCGCCGCCAGGCAGCGCTGCGACAGCATCAGCGCCGACGATCCCTACGCCGCGGTGGAGCAGGCGCGGCTGCAGCTGGAGACCGCCGAGGCGGATCATCGGCAGCTGCGGCGGCTGATCGAGGCCCATCAGCTGCTGCGGGATCGGTTCCAGCAGGCCCAGGCCGACCTCTCCAGCCGCTACAGCCAACCGCTGGCCCAGGCGATCGGCACTTACCTCAGCCCGCTCGGCCCCGACCGCCCCCATGTCCGGCTGAGCTACGACCAGAGCAGCGGGCTGGGGGGGCTGCAGCTGCGCCGCGGCAACGAGTTCTACGACTTCGCGGCGCTCAGCGGCGGCATGCGCGAGCAGCTGGCGGCGGCGCTGCGGCTGTCGATGGCGGATGTGCTCCGGCACGCCCACGACGGCTGTCTGCCACTGGTGTTCGACGATGCCTTCACCAACTCCGACCCCGAACGCATCGATCTGGTGAAGCGCATGCTCAGCACCGCGGTGGAGCGCGGCCTGCAGGTGATCCTGCTCACCTGCGACCCAGCTGCCTACGGCAGCTTCGCCGAGCGGGTGGTGGAGCTGGGCCAGAGCTCGCCGGCATCCCATCCGGAACCGTGAACCGCACGCCAGGGAAAGCCAGGCTGGCGACGCCGCCACCGCTCCGCTCGTGCGCCTTCTGCCCAACCTGCTGTGGTTCGTGCTGGGCGGTGCCGGTGCTGGGCCTGGGTTGGTGCCTGGTTCTGCCGCAGACAGCCATGAGCCGCAGCGCGGCTCAACGATCAGGGGTGCCGGGCCGTGTCCAGCGCCGGTAGAGCCAGAACCCGCCACCGCCCCAGAGCAGGGTCCAGAGGAGGAAGGTGGCGGCGGTACCGAGCTGACCGCCCTCCAGGGAATAGACACCGGCGTTGATCAGGCCGGCATCGATCAGCGAGCCGCCGATGCCCCAGCCCAGCACCCAGGTGAACAGAAAGCCGATGGCCTGGAGATTGCCGGTCATGGGGGCGGGGATGCAGCAGTGGCCAGCAAAAACCCCCGGGGGCGCCGGGGGTGAAGGAGTGAAACCCGTACGGGTGCTCAGAAACAGAAAGGCAGGAACTGGGTGCGGCAGGCGGCGTAGCCATCCACCAGGGCACCGAGGCCGATCTGGTGAGCGATGCCGAAACCGGTAAGGCCTTCCACCACGATGCCGATCACGATGCCGAGCATCGCAGCCCGACCGTTGAACAGTTCAGCGCGCTTGAGCTGCTCCATGTGGATGAGCTGCTCGGCGCGGTGCTGGAACCACTTGTCGTTAGCGGGGGTGTTGGTCATGGAAACCTCGATGCGGTGGATGGACTGGCCTGGCGCGGAGGCCTTGAGCAGGCGATCAATCGGCCGCCCGGGGCTGAAGCAGGGCGCCTGTGAACCAGGCGCTGATCAACAGCAGAGCGAGCAGGCCGGTCATCGGGGGCTGGTGGGGGCGAGATCGCTGGGGCGGCTCAGCACGAACGCGGTCATGCCGGTGAACAGCAGCACCAGGGCGACCACAACGGCAATGGCGGCGGAGTAGTCGGTACCCATCGCGATCAACCGAGGCCGATCTGCTGGAGGATGCCCTGACCGGTGAGCAGTTCGGTGGCCAGACCGATCACGAAGCCGAGCATGGCCATGCGGCCGTTCCAGGTTTCGGCGAAGGCCACGAAACCGAAGCGGGAGGCGGAGTCGGACATGAGTGTTTCAGATTGTTTCGAGAACTGTAACACCTTGTGAAGCAATGGCGCAAGGGACGGCGCCAGGGCCTGATCGCCCATAGCCAAACCCTCACCGGCCGCTGCCGGGGCTGGGCGCCGAGCCGCCTCAGAAGCGGGAGCCCGGCGTCTGCAGAAAGGCCAGCTCCGCCGCGCTCGACACCCGCCCCAGGAGCGCGTTGCGATGCGGGAAGCGGCCGAAGCGGGCGATCACATCGCGGTGGCGGCGGGCGAAGTCGGCGGTGTGGGGATCGCTGAACCGCTCGAACAGCGGCAGGGCCGCCTCCTGCACCGCCAGGTCCTCGCTGTGCATCAGCGGCATCAGCCAGAACTGCCGCCGCGCCTGCTCGGGCTCCGCCTCCAGCCAGCCGCGCTCGATGGCCTTCCGGCTCAGCGCCAGGGCCTGGGGATCGCCCGCGAAGGCCGTGGCGGTGTCGCGCCAGATCTGGCGCGGGAACTGATCGAGCAACAACACCAGCGCCAGTCCCCCGCTGGGCTCCGCGCCCCAGGCGTCGAGCTCCGCGGCGAGTGCCTGGCGGGTCAGGCCCAGGAACCGTTCCCGCAGCAGGGCATCAAAGGCCGGGTCCTTGGCGAACCACTGGCGCGGCCGGCTCTGCTCGAACCAGAAGTCCAGCACCTGCGCCGCTTGTTCCCCGTGGCCTGTCATCAGAGCAACGCCTGCACGCTGGCCACCTTGTCCTCCAGGGTCTGGTCCCTGTCGGTGCGCGTGTTGATCTTCACCGTGGTGTAAACGCGCGGGCAGCCCATGGCGTGCACCGCCTGGTGGCAGGCCTCGATCGCGGCGAACACCGGCTGCCACTCCCCCTCGATGGCGGTGCCGTTGGGGTGCAGCTGGATCTTGAGGCCGGCCTCTGTGAGCACCTGCTCGCAGGCGGCGATGTAGGGGGCCAGGTGTACGCCGACACCGATCGGCACCACGCACAGATCCACGATCACCTTCACGGCCAGCTCCGGCAGATGGCCCCCATCGTGGAGGCAGTGGCTCGCTGGCTGCCGTGTCCGTGTTTCCGCTGCTGGTGTTCAGTGGGGCAAGGGACCTGTTGCCGCCGCATCAGGCGAGCCAGCCCCGCCCAGCGGCCAGCCTGGAGGCTTCCTGCACGGCCGTGATGCAGCGCTGGGCGCGGCGTTTGGCATCGTCCTGGCCCTGGGCCCGCAGCACGTAGCCCTCCATCGCTTCCGGCGTTTCGATCAGGGCCAGCAGACCGGTGGTGCGCGCCCCGAGGGCGGCATCGGCGAGCAGGCGGCTCACCAGGCCCTGCTCCCACAGCTGCTCCCCGGCGGAGCCGGGAGCGAACAGCTCCTGGCGCAGCACGCCCAGCAGCGACTGCTTGAGGGCCTCGAGCTGGCCAGGCCGCAGCCGGCGGCTGTTGGGCAGGCCCGCCGCAGGGCCGGCCGGGATCCCGCCAGGACGATCGGGGGTGTGCTCCAGGCTCCAGCTCAGGCCGGTGCCCGGCAGCCCCACGGTGGTGCGGGGCCCACCGCTGCGATTCACCGGGATGTTGAAGGAGGCGCCACGCCCGCCGAGGGAGATCGAGCTCAGTCCGCCGCTGGTGAAGTTGAAGCGCAGGGGGCCCAGGCGGGCGGAGCGGCGGAAACGGAAGCCCATGGCGATCAGCGGCTTGGCTCGCAGGGGTGGCCCAAGCTGGCGAACACTGTGACGCGGCGCAAGCAGCTCTTGCCAGAGACGTGATCCCCCTTCCTTTCCTGCCAGGCCCCAGCCAGGACATGGCTGGACAACAGCCACCCGAGCGGTGCTGAGGCGCCCCGTGGGGGACCAGTCGCCGAGCCGCCGCTGCTGGAGCCGGTGCTCTGATCGCCCAGGGCCTGGTGGTGGCTCCAGCCCATCAAGGCGGTGCGCGCCAGCGCGAAGCTGCCAGTCAGTCCTCAGACTGCGGGCTGAGGGGCGGCAGCCGCCGCTCCACCTGCAGGAACACCAGCCAGGCCGCACCGGCGCTGAGGCCGCCGCTCCAGTCGTTGCGCAGCAGCTCCACGATCGACACCGTGCTGGCGCCGATGCGGAGGCCGCGCAGCAGGAAGCGGCCCAGTTTTTGCAGCGTGTCGCGATTCGCCGTCATCGGCCTGGGCCAGCGCAGAAGTGCTCAGGTTGGCGGAACGCCAGCAGGTGGCGTCAGCTCAGCCCGCCGATGAACAGCACCACCACAGCTGAGCTGAACCTGGTGGCCTCTGGCGGCTGGCAGCGCCAGCTCCAGCGGTCACAGCCGTGGATCGCCTTGCTGCACCGCTGCTATCGCCAGGCATCCTGAACGTGACTCATGGGGGATCACAGCAACCAACGGCTCACGGCCCGGGAGATGGTTCGGGCCCACGCCTATCCGGTTCTCGCTGCGGTGAGCACGCTGGCGTTGGTGGTGATTGCAGCCAGCCTCGTGCCGATCGCCAGACAGGCCGACCACATGAACCGCTGTCTGGCTGTGCCTGGCGGTGCGGGCTGCCATCGCTTCCGTTAGTGGCGCCTCTAGTGGCGCCTCACTGGCTGCCGCTGGGGCATCAAGCAGCGGCTGCAAGTTGCCGATTGACTTCACCCTGCCACAACAAAGCCCGGGTCGAGGCCCCCGGGCTTTTGTCTGCTCAGCCGTGGTGTTGTCCCAGGGGATCGGTCCCAAGGGGGGTGGACGCAGCTGTGCGTTGGCTTGGGCTTGGCAACAGCCGTGATTGGGTTGCCGGTTCAGGTGGTGTTCAGTTGGGGGCGGAGCTGCCGGCGCTGGCACCTGGGGCCAGGTAGCGAGTGGGACGTTCCGTTGGGTCCGGGGCACCTGAGGCTGGGCCGTGAACGGCTTGGTCGTGAACGGCTTGGTCGTGAACGGTGCGGTGGACGGCGACTCTGGCTAGACGCCAGGAACATCACATCTGGTCAAGACTGTTGGAGCAGGGGCCGGATCGTCAGCGCGCTCCTGATGTCTGCTGCGGGGGGTTGTCATCCATCGGTGGAGCCTCCGAATCCCGTTGCCACCACAATGGTCCGGCCAGCCCAGGCAAGCAAGCGAGCACGCCAGGTCGACACCGCTCTTCACCGGCGGCAATCGGTCTTCATGAAGGGGGCTTCATCGGCTCCGCCAGGAACCCCCTACGCGCCCAGCACCCAGCAACCAAAGCTCAAGGCCTGATGACGGCGAAACCCCTGCCACCCCACCGACCTCCCGAGAGGGATGGGGATGACGAAGCGCTCCTGGAGGATCGCGGCCGAGGGCTGGGCCTGCGATTGCTGGCACTGGTGGGTGCGTTCTCATTCCTGATGCTGGGGATCAGCAGCATTGCCCCGTTGTTACAGCCAGCCCCATCCCCGCCACTGCCGGATCAGCGCCGCAGCCCTGCGGCTTGATTGATGCTGGCCGGGTTCGCCAGAAGCACGGCAACCCCCGCATCGACACACCACCCGCGCAGACTGCCCCAATGGGGAAAGGACGGCCGCTGGGATTCCTGTTGTCAGCACTGGCGACGTGGCCACAGATTGCTGGTTCGCAGGGCATGCCCGCCACCGTGCTCTCCATCGGCGATGGCGACACCATTCGCGTGCGCCAGGCCACCCGAGTGATCACCGTGCGCCTGGCCTGCATTGATGCCCCCGAGACGGCCCAGAACCCCTACGGCCAGCAGGCCCGCAAGTCCCTGCAGCAGCGGTTGCCGATCGGACGGCAGGTGACGCTCGCCGTGAAAACCACCGACCGCTACGGGCGCACAGTGGCGGAGGTGATCAGCGACATCAACATCAACCTGGCGCTGGTGGAAAACGGCCAGGCCTTTGCCTACCGCCAGTACTTGGGCGGCTGCAACGCCAGGGAGTACCTGGACGCCGAGTACCGGGCCAGCCGGCGCCGCTACGGGGTCTGGCAGGTGGCGGGCGGCATCACCCGGCCGTGGGAGTTCCGCAAGGGCCGCCGCACTCCAGTGATACCCGATGGCACAACTCCTGACGGCCGCCGCTACAGCTGCAAGGAGATCGGCTCTTATGCCCGTGCCCAGGAGTTGTTGCGCCAGGGGCACACCTATCTCGACAGCAACGGCGATGGACAAGCCTGTGAAGCGTTGCGCTGACAGGGTTTCTGGTGGTACGGGAACAGGCACTCCAGCGGGCCTCCGCCAGCTGAAAAGGCGCCTACGTTGAACTTGAGGGGAGGCCCGGTAGCCAACCCAGGTCCCGCCCTCCAAGAGAGTCCGGCCAGGGATCACCCGAGCCGGTGCGCACAGCGGAGGTGCGCCAACGATGCGACACACAACAGTGAACTCGGTGACGCGGCGCGAGCGTCATCCCGTAGCCACAGAGAGCGATACGCCAGTTCTGTTTCCCGCCTGTTGAAACCCCGAGCTGCATAACTCGGGCCTGGATCACAACCGAGAAGGTCAAGCCCCGAGCATCTCTTCCCAGAGAGGTGATCCCCATTCCTTTCCTGCCAGGCCCCAGACAGGCGATGCGTGAACCACAGACACCCGACCGGCAATCCTTCGTGTGAGGAGAGAACCGCCGCAACCGGTGCAAAGGCGCCCCCCACGGGGCGCCTTCTTTGTTGGGGGGACAATCACCAGACCACACCAGCGTTGCTCTGACCTCCCCCCGATCGCCCCTGCAGATCCGCCCTTTTGAGGCAACCGACTGGCCGGCGGTGTGGGCGCTGCTGGAACCGGTGTGCCGAGCTGGTGAAACCTTCCCCCACGACCCGGCCATCAGTGAGGCTGAGGCCCAGCTGGCCTGGGTGGAGCAGAGCCAAGCTGTGATGGTGGCCGTGGATCCGGCCGGGACGCTGGTGGGCACGTTTTACTTGAGGCCCAACTCCCTCGCTCTCGCCGCCCATGTCGCCAACGCGGGGTACGTGGTGGCCGAGGGGGCGCGGCCAGGGCGATCCACGGTGAGCTGGAGATCATCAGCCTCTCCGGCACCCTCTCGCCCGATGGCGCCCATCTGCACATCGCCGTCGCCGACAGCAGCGGCGCAGTGATCGGTGGGCACCTCTGCGCCGGCTCGTTGGTGCGCACCACCGCGGAGCTGGTGATCGGTCTTCTGCCGGAGTGGCGGTTCAATCGGGAGCTGGATCCAGCCACCGGCTACCCCGAGCTGCAGATCAAGGTTCAGCCAGAGCACTGATCGCCCGCAGGGTCTCCAGCAAATCCGGCAGTCGCTGCTGGCTGGCCTGATCCGGAGGCAGGAACGCAGGCAGCGCCTCCAGGAAGGCAGAGGTTTTCAACAGCTCAAGGAACTGAGCCGCCAGATCATTCCTCAACTCAAGCGGGCTGAGCCTGCATTCCTCCAGCAGCGAGGCACGTCCGTCGACCACCGCCATCAGGTCTTCCAGGTCGTGACTGAAGAGAAAATCGCCCTGGCCACGACCGCGAAAGGCCTCCAGCTTGGTGGCCAGGAACACCGGTGCGGTCACGATCCGAATCGAGCAGCCACTTGGCAGCCTCTGCTGCTGGGCGGTCTCCAGGGCGAGGGGATACCAGCGATTGGAGAAGCCCAGGATCTCGCCCTGGGTTGGCATCAGATCGAGAAGAAGGTCGTCTGTGCACCAGCGGCAGAGGGGTGCCCCGGGCCGGCTGTCTTCCTGGAAGCCCCGCTGTCGCAGTTGGCTCCCCAGCTGGTGGTAGTCGGCCCTTGCGATCACACTGCAGATCACATCCACATCCTGGGTGGGCCGGATCTCTGGCATCGCCGGATCCGTGATCAAGACACCGGCCACAGCGCCGCCGACAAACACCAGTTGCTCGAGTAGGGCATCGCCCAACTGCTCAGCCGCCCTTTCGAGCAAGTTCACGTTGGGATCGTTGGGGTTCATGGCTGCAGTCGCTTCTCGAGCAGGGCTACGGCCAGGGCCTGTTCACGGGCGCTGCCGCCACGTACCGCATCGAACAGAGCCAGCAACTCCCCCAGCGCCGGGTTGCGCGCCGCCGCCTCGGGAACACTCGGGTAGAGCGGGTAGAAGGCGATGCCACGGGCCGTGCCCTTCTTCCACGGCCAGACCGGTGGTGGGTCGCTGCCCGGCCGGATCTGCTCGCTGAGGGGGGAGGCGGCGTAGCCGGTGGGAACACCGCGGCTGAGCCCTCCCTGCGTGGCTGGGAAGCAGTAGCGCGCACCGTGCTGCACGAAGGCTCTCAGGGCAGCGCGAACCACCGATGGCTTGCCAGCCTCATCTTTGATCGCCAGCTTGGCGGCCACGGCACGCTCCACGGCCGCATGGGCCTCCGATGCCGTCAGGCCCAGCTCGGCGCCGAGGGCTGCATAGGTGGGAGCCGGGCCTGGATCGAGGGCCAGGCGCAGCAGCACCACCAGATCCTGCGGCCGCAGGACGAGCTGGGGATTGGAGGGTGAGCGGGCCAAGGTCGCAACGGGCCATTCGGCATTCGCGAACAGCGAATATAGAACCCCCAGGGCGTTTGGTTCCCATGCGGTCTCAGGTTTCCGGGGCCGCCGGCGGCAGCAACCGCTCGATCGCTACCGCAGGTACACCCGCCAGGATCACGGCCATTGCGAGCAGCGAGGGAATGGCCTCAAACACAGCCGAGCCCAGCCCCCGCACAACTGCCAGGATCTGACCGCGCAGCCGCACCGCCAGCACCTGAGTGGGCGGGAAGAATCCCAGCAACAACGGAATCAGCAAGTAGCTGATCAACAGGAGCAGTGTCCAGTTCAGGAGAGTGACACACCACAACAGAACTGGGCGCAGCTGGTCCGGCTCCATTAGGCGGATGCTGCCGACCTGCAGACCAGGCGAGTGATTGTGCAATCGCTGGCGCAGTCGCTGAATCAAGCGACGCTGGGCAATCAGCCAGAGCACATAGCTGCCGAGCACCAGGAGGGCCAGCATGGTGCCGCGCAGCCATGCTTCTGGATTTCGTCTGCTGCGATATTGCTGAACGGCAGCACGCAGCTGGTCCCGATACTGCTCAGCCAGGGCCCGCTGTGAGATACCAAAGCTCTGAGCTGCCCGATCATCCACAGCCAACCCTGGCACGATCTCACCATCCGCTTTCTTCTCTGCAACCATCCAGTAAGGCGGTTCCTCCACCACAATTATTTGATCGACTAAGCGTGTGTTGTCATCTACCAAGCGTTTCAGGCTTGAACTCAGTCGTCCAGCAAGCCCGGCAGGCGTCTGAGCTCCAGCGGCCACTTTGATTTCAATGACCCTCTGGCCATCGAGCATCACCCAGCTGGATGAAGAGGCGTCAGTCGCATGGACGACGCCTGGTGCCAGGCTGACGAGTGCAAGTAGAGTTGCTATCAACAACCCCAGCAGTGGAACGAGGGGTTGGCAGCGTTTGTTCGCCACAATCAGTTGTGATATTCATAGACTCACGAATGAGTCTGATCTGCCCACACGGCCCTGTCATCTTTCAGCAATGATTCGAAGCTAGGACTGAGCCCCTCTTGCTCGGCTGCCGACTCCATTCGACCAACACTGCAAAAGGGTGGCAACAGCGTCGGCTAGTGCTCCATTTCAACAACTGCCGGTGGTCATCACGATCTCCCAGTAGTTGGTTGCAAATCGCGTTCGATGAACGCTGAACGCTGGTGCTCGCCTCGATCAAACTCTCGGATGGGCGGTACAAGACATCGATGAGGCTTTCTCCGGGCCTCTCCAGTCTGAGGCCCGTCCTGCGGCCGCGCCTCCGCTGGGATCGGTCCCGTCGCTGCGCCACTCCTGGCGCCGATTGTCATGGCCACGCTCTCATCTGCCGCCTCACCGTTCTGCCGGCCAGAGGAGGATCCATTCCTGCTGCTGGAGTCCTGCGGCAAAGCCATCGAATCGATCCTCAGGGGCCATGCCGGCCGGCCGCTGCGGCGCACCTGGATTGATCGGCCCTATGGAGAAGAGGAGATCTCCCGGCTGGAGGAAGAGGTGTTGCCGGCGATTCAGCAGTGCCTGGCTCGGGTCGATGAGATCGATAGCGCCCTGGAAGCAAAAGCCCAGCTGAGCTATCGCCAGCAGGTGGAGGCAGAAGCCGCGTTGCGGCGGGGCGGGCTGCAGTGCAGTGGGTGCCCATGCCGGTTGTCTGATCATGCAGGGGGCCCTGGGCCCCCTTTCGGCCTGCGCCGTTCCGCCTCTCGCGCCTGCTCGGGCTGCGCGGCTGCGGCCAGGGGATGTGCGGACCGCAGTAAGGGGCCGCCACCAGAGATTGCCCTGCCACCAGCCAGACCGGGACCTGTGCCCAGGCCACAGAGAAACGGCGGCTGGGGTGCTGCAGAGCTGGCAGCCAGGCTGCCGCTGCGTGGCAGGCCGCATCAGTCGTGACGGGAGCAGCAGAGACAGCCCTCGATCCCATGGGGCTGAAGGAGCAACTCTGTCCTCGGGAGCGGTGGGTGCTCAGCACGGATCAGCAGCAGGGCTACTGCGTCTGGCTGGCAGGACGGCGCGAAACCCCTTCGCAGCATGCCCCTGCGGCTCGCGCTGGCCAGGGCTGACGCTGGGCTCGCTGGGCTCGCCCCTGGCCAGCACTGCGCCTGCGGGGCATCTGGTCGGAGTTCTCCGCTCCAGCCCAGCCATGGCCATTCCCCAAGGCCCCGTCTATCGAGTCCGCCTGCTTGTGGTTCATCGCTATCCGCCCGGCATCCAGAAGCTCGGCACCACTCCCTGTGAGGTCGAGGTCATGGGCCGCCGCGGCAAGCCCGTCAAGACGATGAGGCTGATCCATGCCGAGAAGGCATTCGCCTTTGCCCGCAAGCTGCAGGGCACCCCCGGCTGCACCGTCTCGGTCTGCTGAGCCCCTCGGGCTCTGGCACGGCTGCCGGTTGGTGGCCGGGCTTCCCGCTGCCCTCTCAACGGGCTGAGCAGGCCTCAACCTGAGCGGAGCAGCTCCATACCGTCTGTCGGATCACGGCGTAGTCAAGGGCGCCCCATCGAAAGTGGCGCAGCAACGGTTGCTCTGCACAACGCCAGAGCCCTGCGAGCAGGCTCGCATTGGGCTGCCTAAGCATCCACCACCCAATTGTCAAGCTGCAGGCCTGGCACTCGGGTGAATTCATCGGTGTTATGGGTGACCAGCAGGGCCTGCTGACTGAGCGCATGAGCTGCAATCAGCATGTCCAGTGAACCGATCGTCGTGCCTTTGCGCTCCAGCACAGCGCGTAGCTCGCCGTATGCCCAGGCGGCAGGCTCATCAAATGGAAGGATCGTCAGTGGCGCCAGAAACATCTCCAGCGCCTGGCGATTGCGGAGTGAGCCACTCTTGGCTACGCCATAAGCCAACTCCGCCGCCACGACGCTGCACACGCCGATTTCCCCAATGCGGTACTGCCGAAAGCGCTGCAACACAGCAGCTGGTTTAGCATTAATGATGTAGATGCAGATGTTGGTGTCCAGCAGGATCATGGCTGGATCGCATCTGGCGGCAGATCAGGGTGAATGTCCGGGCGCACTTGCTGATCTGGCTGGTTCCGCTGCAGCTCGAATCCGGGCTCAAAGGCCGCAAGTCCTGCCTCCATGGTCTGCCATGGATCGTCCATGGGGAGCAACAGCACGCCATTGCCGAAGTGCTTCACCACCACTTCACGGCCAGAGAAGCGGTAATCCTTGGGCAGCCGGACCGCCTGGCTGCGGCCCGACTGAAACAGACGCGCGGTGTCCAACAGCAGTGGCCTCGTGGTACCCATCAACGGTAGCTACCAGCAGGCGCCCTGTCTGCCGGCGGTTTTTTCCTCCGGGGAATGGCGGTCAGGGGCACGCCGCCGCTGGGCTCGAGCCAGGCGATTCAACCAATGGCGGTAGCTGCTGCGCTGCAGCCGGGCCCGGGCTTTGGAGCGAGCACTGCCGAATTGGGGGCTGGAGCCGTCGCGGCGGCGAATCAGCTGGCTGTCCTGGGCATTGGCGCGGCGGGCGGCCACGATCGACCCATACCCACGCTTCTGTTTGCGTTGGGCACGAAGGCGGGCCTGGCTGGCGCTGGCGGCCGGCACCACCGTGGCGGTGGAGCGGTTGCGCAAGAACACCAGAGACCAGGCCATCGCTCCCTCCCAGCCGGCTGATCAGCGCCGCGGTGCAGCCGCCCTGGGCGTCGTGCCCTTAACGGCCTCCAGGTAGAGCTCGGCGGTGCTCAGCGTCTGCAGGTTCACCCTCCCTCCGTGCTCGTGACCGCTCGCCGGCACAGCAGCCGAATAGAGGCCGCTGCGCTGCTGGAACAGGAAGCTGTACAGCGGCTGGCGGCGCAGCTCCTCCATGGTGTCGCCATCGCTGAGAGCCACGCCATCGGCGTTGAGGGGCTGGCCCTTGCCGTCCACCGGCAGCAGCCGCTCACGGCCATCCACCTCCCCCAGCTGGAAGTGGCCGCCGCAGAGCCTCAAGAAGCTGTCAAAAAACGTCCCCCGCTCATCGCCGCCGATGCGGCCCTCGCCCTCGACGGCTGTGGTGCTGCGGGCGCCCCGTGCGGGCTGCGCTCGCCCTACCCCTTGCCAGGCTGGGAGCACCGCGACGGGTCCGATGCTGCGCTTTCTGCTCAACGTGCTCTGGTTCGTGCTCGGGGGCGTGGTGATGGGCCTGGGCTGGTGGCTGGCCGGGCTGGTGGCCGCAGTCACGATCGTCGGCATCCCCTGGGCCCGGGCCTGCTTTGTGATCGGCAACTTCTCCTTCTGGCCGTTCGGGAACGAGGCGGTGAGCAGGCGGGAGCTCACCGGTCAGGGCGACATCGGCACCGGGCCCTTCGGGCTGGTGGGCAACGTGATCTGGTTCCTGCTGGCCGGCTGGTGGCTGGCGATCGGCCACCTCAGCTC
>Ga0208009_1000262_pt1 | contig 14925 bp, 9 predicted proteins | sample Wag4_2014_7_16_FD_187364 | JGI IMG/M metagenome (GOLD analysis project Ga0208009, IMG submission 187364) | Fresh water mixed with fracking chemicals microbial communities from Ohio, USA - Utica-2 Time Series FC 2014_7_16 (SPAdes) (version 2) ...
TCACTTATCTGCCCAAGGCCACGTGAGGCGATCACCTCACGAATGTTGAGTGGCGTTGTGATCATCTCGGCGAAGAGCGCCTTCGCCGTGGTTCCGTTGATCTCCTTGCTCGCAACCGCGGCGACGAGCGCAGCAAACTGGATCGGATCTGGGTCAGCAGCACCCTCTTTCGCCACACGGAGGTATTCGCCGCTCACCCAGTTCGCAAGCAGTTTGGCGTCGAGCTCCTTCTGTGCGGCACGTGCCGCCTCAAAGAGGGCGGCGGCGCGTGGCTCAGCAACGAGGACGCTCGCGTCATATTCGGTGAGTCCGAGCTCGCTGACGTAGCGCGCGCGGCGTGTTCCTGGGAGCTCAGGGAGTCCGGCAACGATCGCGGCGAGCCAGGCGGGGTCAATGTCGAGTGGTGGCAGATCTGGCTCAGGGAAGTAGCGGTAGTCGTGCGAGTCCTCCTTCGCGCGCATCGTGTAGGTGGTCTCACTCCCCTCGTCCCATCCACGCGTCTCCTGTGTGATCGCGCCACCAGCGTCGAGCACCTCAGCCTGGCGCGCCATCTCATAGGCGATCGCTCGCTCAACGGAGCGGAACGAGTTCATGTTCTTCACCTCAACGCGGAGTCCGAACGGTGCGTCGCTTGATGGTCGAAGCGAGATGTTCGCCTCCACACGCATCTGGCCGTTCTCCATCTCAGCGTCCGCCGCACCAATCGTGCGCAGGAGGAGGCGGAGCTCCTCTGCGTAGCGGCGCGCCGTCTCGCCATCCCGGATGTCTGGCTCCGTAACGATCTCAAGGAGGGCGACGCCAGAGCGGTTGTAATCAATCAGGCTCGCCCGCGTCCCGTCGGCACCCTTCTCATGGCGCAGCCGCGCCGTATCTTCCTCTAGGTGTGCGCGTCGAATCCGTACGGAGCCAGCGCCAGCGCTCGTAGTGACAGGGATGCTGCCGTGCTCCGCAAGCGGAAGATCAAGCTGGCTGATCTGGTAGCCCTTCGGCAGGTCTGGGTAGAAGTAGTTCTTCCGATCCCAACGTGTCGTTGCGGGGCTCTTCGCACCGATCGCGGCGCCCACAGCGAGCACCCTCTCGATGGCGGTACGGTTCGGCACAGGGAGGGCGCCTGGGAGGCCGAGGCAGGTTGGGCAGGTGCGCGTATTTGGCGCGTCACCCTCTGCAGGAATCGCGCAGGGGCAGAACATCTTCGTTGCGGTGCGCAACTGCACATGGATCTCAATGCCGATCACCGCCTCCCAGCTCATACGGCAGCCCCCTTCAGCGACGCAACAAAGCGCCCGATGCGGACGAGCGCTTCGCGCAGTTTCTCTTCGGAAACGGCGTAGCAGATGCGCACATGGCCACGGCCACTTGCGCCAAATGCCGAACCGGGAATCACCGCAACTCGCTCCTCCTGAAGTAGCCGCTCGGCGAACTCCTCATCACTGATGCCGAGCGACGAGATGTCTGGGAAGGCGTAGAAGGCACCCTTCGGCGCGCCAGTCGGCAGCTTCAGCGCGGCGAGTCCATCCAGGACGATGCTGCGTCGGCGTGCATATGCGGCACGCATCTCTTCGAGCGCAGGCTCACCGTTGCGAAGTGCTTCAAGCGCAGCGTCCTGTGACGGCGTCGGTGCGCTCATGATCGCGTACTGGTGAATCTTGACAAGCCCCGCAATGATCTCTGCTGGCGCGCAGAGGAAGCCCACACGCCACCCGGTCATCGCGTACGACTTTGAGAAGCCACCGATCAGGATCGTGCGCTCTTTCATTCCAGGGTAGGCAGAGATCGCGCGATGGGCTGGTCCCTCATAGACGAGACGGTCGTAGATCTCGTCACTGATCACGAGCAGGTCCTGCTCCACTGCGATGCGCGCGAGTTCGGCGCGCGTTGCCTCATCGAGCGTTGCACCAGTGGGATTCGCCGGATAACCGAGGAAGAGCGCCTTCGCCCCTGGCGCCGCGGCAGCGACTGCAGCGGTGTCCAGACGCCAACCATCATCCGCGCTCGTTGGGATTGATCGCACCTGGCCACCCGCAAAGATCACGGCGGGGAGATACGCAACGTACGAGGGCTCCGGGAGGATGAGCGCGTCACCTGGATTGATTGTCCCGCGAATGGCGAGGTCAACCGCCTCGGATGCGCCGATCGTGACCACGATCTCTGTCGCAGGCTCGTAGCGCACGCCAGATCGTTCGAAGATCTTGTCGGAAATCGCGGCACGGAGCTCTGGTGTCCCGTAGTTTGATGTGTAGTGCGTCCGACCGGCGCGCAGGCTGCTGATTGCCGCCTCAGTGATGTGGGTCGGCGTATCAAAGTCTGGCTCGCCGACGCCAAGGCTGATGACGTCCTGCATCTGCGCGGCGATGTCAAAGAAGCGGCGGATGCCAGACGGTGGCACCGCATGCACGCGATCAGCAAGGGTGCGCTGTGCGAAGTCGCTCATGCGGCACCTCCAAGCGCCGCAAGATCGGTTGGCTCCTGGGCACGCCACGGCGCATCGGCAGTGAGTGCTTCGTAGCCAGCCGCGATTGAAAGGAGTCCAGTTTCACTCCACGGTGCGCCGATCAGTTGCAGGCCAACTGGGAGACCGTCGGAGAGCCCGCACGGCGTGCTGAGCCCTGGAAGCCCCGCCATATTCGTTGGGATCGTGCAGGCATCGGCGAGATACATGGCGACAGGATCACTCATCTTCGCCCCAAACTTCCACGCGACCGACGGGCTCGCCGGCGCGACGATCGCGTCATACCCCGCCGTCCAGATGCGATCGAAGTCGCGGGCGATCAGGGTGCGCACCTTCTGCGCCTTGAGATAGTACGCATCGTAGAAGCCCGCCGAGAGCGCATACGTGCCGAGCATGATGCGTCGGCGCACCTCTGGTCCGAAGCCACGACCACGCGTGGCGAGATAGCCATCAAGCAGATCGCCGCCACCATGCTTTGACGCGCCGTATCGAATTCCGTCGTAGCGCGCTAGATTTGCAGACGCTTCGGCGGGCGCGACGATGTAGTAGGTGGCAAGGGCATGCTCTGTGGTTGGAAGGCTCACCTCATCAATGACAGCACCCGCTGACTGCAGTGCAGCAACTGCGGCACGGACCGCCGCCTCAACACCAGGCTCCATTCCCGCCACGAAGTACTCCTTCGGGAGGGCGAAGCGCTTCCCCCTGATCGCACTCGCCGCCTGGTCCCCTTGCGGGAGCGTGAGCAGTGCCGCGTCAACAGGGAGTGCGGAGCTTGTCGCGTCGCGGGGGTCAGATCCAGCAATCGCATGGAGCATTAACGCAGCGTCTTGCGCGCTGCGCGCGAATGGTCCGATCTGATCAAGGGAGGATGCGAAGGCAACGATGCCGTAGCGTGAGACGCGGCCGTAGGTTGGCTTCAACCCCGTGATCCCTGTGAGGCTCGCCGGCTGACGGATGGATCCACCCGTATCGCTGCCAATACTGAGTGGCGCATGGAGGGCCGCAACCGCCGAAGCAGATCCGCCTGATGAGCCACCTGGGACACGTTCACGATCCCACGGATTGACCGTGCGCCGGTACGCGCTGAACTCAGTTGACGAGCCCATCGCGAACTCATCCATGTTCGTCTTCCCGAGGATGAGCGCGCCTGCAGCCTTCAGTTTGGTGGTGATCGTGGCGTCGTAGGGACTGATATAGCCCTCAAGGATCTTTGAACCAGCGGTGGTTGGAGTACCGACCGCGTTGACGAGATCCTTCAGAGCAATGGGGACGCCAAGAAGTGGTGCAAGTGCGCGCACCGCGTCCGGTCCGCTGGCTCGAGCCGCTGCATACGCATCATCAGCGCGCTGCGCCTCTCCACGCACCTCGCCTGTTCGCAGGTGCAACCACGCACCGAGTGAGGCATCTTCCTGTGCAATTGCGTCGAGGAGCGCGTCAACGACCTCGAGCGACGTAAACGCACCGCTCCCGAAGCCTGCGCGAAGCTGGGCGGCCGTTGCCCGGCGAAGTTCTGCACTCATCCGTCGGCCTCCTCGCTGAGGATCGCCTGCACCCTGACGAAGTCTCCGCTACGCGCGGGAGCATTTTGCAGTGCCGCGTCTACGGAGAGCGACGGGCTCGGGGTGTCGTCACGCAGTGGCATCACCTGAACGATCGTCTGTGCGCTCGCTGGAACGCTTGACGTATCAACCTCGGCCAAACGAGCCCACTGCTCGAGGATCAGGTTGAGGTCGCCCTGCAACGTCTCTACCTCTTCGTTCGTTAGGCCAAGGCGAGCAAGTGCGGCAACCTTCTCCACTTCGGCTCGGGTGAGTTTACTCATGCGAGAATCCTACCCGCCCGACGCAGACTCCCCGAGAATTCGAAGAAAGCCCGCCTCGTCCACGATACGAACGCCGAGCCGCTCAGCATCCGCGCGCTTACTCCCACCCTTCTCACCCGCCACAAGCAGGGTTGTCTTGGCGGTCACAGCCTCAGCAACGGCTCCCCCTGCCGCGCGGATGCGATCGTGCGCCTCCCGCCGGCTCAGCCCTGAGATCGCGAACGTCCCAGTCACCACAACGACCTCTCCGCTCAGTGGGCCTGAGGTTCCAGGCGCAGCGGAGACCGCGCTCGGCTTGAAGGTCACCCCCGCGGCCAGAAGCTCTTGCAGCCCACCCCCCGTGGCCTCGCTGGCGAAGAAGCGTTCAATGCTCTCCCCCACGACCGACCCCACGCCGCTTACGCTCGTCAGATCTTCGCTCTTCAACGTTCGCAGTTCCGCGGCAACGCGCGCGCTCCACTCTGGGCCAGCGGGGACGCGGCGCGAAAGCTCAGCGGCGAGATCTCGGGCGGTCGTCTCGCCAACATGACGAATTCCGAGCGCAACGAGCACACGCCAAAGCTCTTGCTCCTTCCGTCGATTCAGTTCACGCAGCACGTTGTCAATGCGATTGGCACCGGCCTTCTTCTCCTTCGCCGCAGCGCTCCCCATTCGCTCCAGGCCATCAAGATCACTCGCCGTCAGCGTGAAAAGATCCGCCAGTCGCCGCACCCTCCCTCGGTCGACCAACTGCGCAAGCAGCTTTTCACCAAGCCCCTCAATGTCGAGTGCGCCACGTCCAATGGCGTGACGGAGCCCTTCAAACAGTTGCGCCTCACACCATGGATTTGGGCAGCGGTGGCGAACCTCATCCCGCAGCACCTCACCCTTGCACGAGGGACAGCGGGAGGGCATCTCAAATTCAGGGAGCACGCCACGTCGGCGCGCTGGGACAGAACGCACCACCTCTGGAATCACGTCGCCCGCCTTCTGCAGGATCACCACATCGCCAATACGCACGTCCTTGCGCCGAATCTCGTCAATGTTGTGGAGCGTCGCACGTCGCACCGTAGAGCCTGCAAGGAGTACCGGTTCCATCTCGGCGACAGGTGTGAGGTAGCCAGTGCGACCAACCTCAACCACAATGTTGAGCAGCGTCGTCGTGACCTGCTCGGGGGGGAACTTGTATGCGATCGCCCATTTCGGTGAACGCGAGATGGACCCGAGCAGCGCTTGATCCCTCTCAGCGTCAACCTTCAGCACCGCCCCATCGGTCTCATAGGGGAGCTCGTGCCGCTTCTCCTCCCACTCGGCGAGAAACTCGGCTGCACCGGCGGCGTTGAGACCAGCACGCGCATGGACCTCAATCGGGAGGCCGAGCGCGTGAAGTTGCTGAAGAGCAGCGCTCTGTGAGGCTGGCTGTGGCTCCATAAAGAGCTGGTAGGCGAAGAAGGCAAGGTTCCGCTCCGCCGTGATCCGTGGATCTTTCTGCCGAAGAGATCCTGCGGCGGAGTTGCGTGGATTTGCGTAAAGCTGAAGCCCCTCCTCCTCTCTCGCGGCGTTCAGCGCGGCAAATGCCTCCTTCGGCATGTAAACCTCACCACGCACCTCGGCGCTGATCGGCTGACGCAACTCCTGCGGGATTCCTCGAATCGTCCGAATGTTTTCGGTAACGTCTTCCCCTGTTGATCCGTCACCACGTGTGGCCGCGCGCACGAGAAGCCCCCGCTCATAGCGCAGGCTGATCGCGAGTCCATCAATCTTTAGTTCCGCAACGAGTTCAGGCTCCCGACCTGCGAGTCCCTTGGTTGCGCTAATGACGAATGCGGCAACCTCGTCTGGGGAGAAGGCGTTTGCAAGGCTGAGCATCGGCCGCTCATGCTGCACCTCGCCGAGAGCGCCGCCAAGCTCACGCGGCCCAACGCGCTGCGTTGGGGACCCTTCACTGCGGAGGGAAGGGTGCTCCCCCTCAATCTCTTCAAGTTCGCGACGCAGTGCGTCGTATTCCGCGTCGGGAAGGCGCGGCGCATCGGCCACGTAATAGTCTCGATCGGCGGCGTTAATCAGTTCGACGAGGGCTGCGTGTCGTCGTGCAGTTGCGCTCGGGACGGCCGGCATCAGACGATCTCCAAGTTGGCGAGGCTTGCTGCGAGTGTCTTCACCCCAACACCGACGAACGCAATCGTCACCTCTTCATCGCTTCGCGTGAGCTTTGAGGTCACCACAACCCCCGTGCCGAAGTGTGCGTGCTGCACCCGATCACCATCGCGGAAGTATCGCTCGCCTGGGATGCGAACGCGTGCGGGCCTTCTGGTGCGCTCTGGCAACGTCGGCTCATCGTGAGGCGGGGTTGTGCCCGCGCGCTGCTGTTCGCCCCCCTCCTCGCGGCGCCCAGTTGCCCATGGCGGAATTCGACCGATCGGACGTGTAAGCGGCGGTTCGTCGTGGTCTGGATCAGCGAACGGCGCATCCACTCCATCGTCGTGGTCGGGCGTTCGTAGCGAGCCGGATCGGGCCCCAGCTCCGTAAGCACGGCGCTTCGCCTCAAGGTCGCGTCCTGGGCTGAAGGGACCATCTGGCGTGCCCGGTCGCCCACTCCCTTCGCGCCACGCCTCTCCACTGGCAAACCCGCTGCGTGCCGATCGATAGCCTGCAACCCCGCGGCCGAATCTCGTGGTGCCGTCCGTGCGCGGATCTTCATCATTCGCCACCTCGAGGAGCTCATCTGGAATTTCAGCGAGGAAGCGTGAAGGCACGCCCTCACCGTCCCCCCATCCGCGACGGATCGCATAGGTCAACGTGAGACGTCGCTTCGCTCGGGTGATCCCGACATAGCAGAGCCTCCGCTCCTCCTCCATCTGCTCCTCATCCATGAGTGCACGGCTGTGCGGGAAGAGGCCCTCAGTGAGGCCGCTGATGAACACGGTGGGCCACTCAAGTCCCTTCGCCGCATGCATCGTGATCAGCGTCACGCGCTCGCTCTCATCTTCAATGGAGTCCTGGTCGGCAACGAGTGCCGTCTCCTCAATGAAGCGATCCAGCGCATCAAGCGGCTCGAGCTCAAGGAAACGTCCCGCGATGCCACGCAACTCAAGCAGGTTTGCCCAACGCTCCTCCCCGTCAACCCCTTCGTTGGCCAAGTGGGCACGTAGACCCGTTTCGCTATAGACCGCGTCAAGGAGCTCCGGGAGTTCGATGAGCGCGAGGCGGCCGCGAAGTCGCGAGATCATGCCATCAACTTCAGCGAGGGCCTTACGCGCCTTCGGCGCGATCCCAGGCACTTCACCGCGTCCAGCCGCGGCAATCACTCGCCCGAACGGAACCCCGTCAGGTGCGTCGCTGCGCGGCGCCGCCGCCTCTCGCAAGAGTTCCACCGTCTTCTCGCCAATGCCGCGTGGCGGCACGTTGATGATCCGTTCATACGAGATGCGGTCGGTATCACTCCGCAGCACGCGCAGCCACGCCAGCGCATCTTTCACCTCGCGGCGCTGATAGAAGCGCGTTCCTCCGATGAGTTGGTAAGGGATTGAGGCGCGCAGGAGCGCCTCTTCGATCGCGCGCGACTGAGCGTTTGTCCTGTACAGAATTGCCATTCCGCCGTATGACTCAGCGGGCTCTGCATCGCTGCTTCCCCTCCCCTGCCGTGGCGCGGCGTGCTCTTCAAGGCGGCGCACGATCCACGCCGCTTCGTCCTCCGCATCAAAGCCACCGTATACAGGGATCGGTAGTCCCCCAGATTGATCCGTCCAGAGCTTCTTCGCCTTGCGGCCACGATTGTTGGAGACCACACCGTGCGCAGCGTCAAGAATGGACTGCGTCGAGCGATAGTTCTGCTCGAGTGCAATCACCTCTGCCTTCGGCCAGTCGCGCTCAAAGTCCAAGATGTTGCGGATGTCCGCACCGCGCCATGAATAGATCGATTGGTCATCATCTCCAACTACGCAGAGATTCCCGTGCCCCGCGGCGAGCTCGCGGATCCATGCGTATTGAATGCGGTTCGTATCCTGATACTCATCTACATGCAGGTACTGCCACTTTGTTCGATACCGCTCAGCGACTGCTGGAGCCTCCTGCAGCAGTCGCAGCCCTTCAATCAAAAGATCATCAAAGTCGAGGGCTTCAAGTCGCTTGAGCTCCGCGGCGTATCTTCGCGCGAGCCCAGCAATGAGCCGCTCATGATGCGTGACGGCCTGGTCCTCCATCTGATCAGGGGTGAGGCCATCGTTCTTCGCACGGCTGATTGCGCCCAGGATCAGACCCGGCTTCGTGGAGCCTGTTGCGGGGAGATCATCCTCCTTGAGGAACCCTTTGATCACGCGCGCCTGATCATCTGCGTCATAGATTGCAAACTCTCTCGGCAGACCGATCGCTTCGCCATCACGGCGTAACATGCGCACGCAGAGGCTATGGAAGGTGCCCATCGCTACGTCGCGCGAGCGTTCACCGATCATCTCCTCAAGGCGTGCACGCATCTCTGCCGCCGCCTTGTTGGTGAACGTCACCGCCAAGATGCGCCATGGGGCGACCCCCTCGTGTTCAATGAGCCAGGCGATCCGGTGCGTAATGACGCGTGTCTTTCCCGAGCCCGCGCCAGCGAGAACAAGGAGCGGGCCGGTGGTGGTCGTTACCGCCCGCCGCTGGACCTCATTGAGTGGACCGAGGATGCGCTCCTCGAGCGCGGCCTGGCTCGCCCCTTCGGCGATGCGGTGGCGTGTCGGGGTGGTCTGGAGCGGGGCGTCTGCCGTTGGATCAGAGGGGAGGTTCACCCGCTGATTCTACCGCCCAGCACATCACAACCCAGGATCTGCAGCGGAGCAGAGTGACTGACGGGCTAGCGCGCTGGGTAGAACCCCGCGTTCATGATCTTCACCCACGCGGCCGCAAAATCCTGGACCAGCTTCTCGCTCGAATCATCCTGCGCGTACACCTCGGCGTACGAGCGGAGGATTGAGTTCGACCCGAAGACGAGGTCAACCCTCGTTGCCGTGTGCTCCACCTTCCCCGTCTGACGATCTCGCAGGTTGTAGAGATTTTCACCAGCCGGCTCCCAGACAAAGCGCATGTCGGTGAGCGTCGTGAAGAAATCGCGGGTGAGCGCCCCTTCCCGTGCAGTGAACACCCCGTGCTTCGAGCCGCCGTGGTTTACGCCAATCACCCGAAGTCCGCCGAGCAGCACTGTCGCCTCTGGGGCAGTGAAGCCCATCAGCTGCGCTCGATCGAGCATCAGCTCCTCTGGGCTCACCACGTAGTCCTCTTTCAACCAGTTACGGAAGGCATCGTGGATTGGCTCGAGCGGAGCGAACGATGCAACATCCGTCTGCTCCGCGGTGGCATCACCGCGACCGGGAGTGAACGGGAGATCAAGCGGCACACCAGCCGCCTTTGCCGCGCGTTCCACCCCGACATATCCGGCGAGGACGATCGTGTCGGCAACACTCGCGCCGAACTCCTTGGCAATAGGCTCAAGGACGGCGAGCACCTTGTTGAGTCGCTCTGGCTCATTCCCCTGCCAGGTTCGCTGAGGGGCCAATCGGATGCGCGCCCCGCTCGCTCCCCCACGCATGTCTGAACCTCGATAGGTGCGCGCAGAATCCCACGCAGTTGCAACAAGCTCCTGTGTCGTGAGCCCTGACGCATCGATGCGCGACTTCAGTGCGCTGACGTCGTACTTGACGGGCCCACTTGCGACCGGATCCTGCCAAATCAGATCTTCCTTGGGAACATCTGGCCCGTAGTAGCGCTGCTTCGGACCGAGATCGCGGTGCGTCAACTTGAACCATGCGCGCGCAAAGACGTCGTCAAAATAGGCTGGATCTTTGTGGAATCGCTCAGAGATCTTTCGATACGCAGGGTCCTTGATCATCGCCATATCGGCGTCGGTCATGATTGGGTTGTAGCGAATGGAGGGATCTTCCACATCAACCGGCTTGTCTTCCTCTCTGATCCCAATCGGTTCCCATTGCGAGGCACCGGCTGGTGACTTCTTCAGCTCCCACTCGTATCCGAACAGAAGGGTGAAGTAACCGTTGTCCCACTTGGTTGGGTGCGTGGTCCATGCGCCCTCAATGCCGCTTGTGACGGTATCTCGTCCGATGGCGCGGGTGGTGTGATTCATCCAGCCGAGACCCTGCTCGGTGATGTCCGCCGCTTCGGGGGCTGGACCAAGGCGAGCTGCGCTTCCATTACCGTGCGCCTTCCCGACCGTGTGCCCTCCTGCAGTGAGCGCAACTGTCTCCTCGTCGTTCATCGCCATTCGTGCAAAGGTCTCTCGAACGTGCGCTGCAGTCTTCAACGGATCAGAGACACCGTTCACGCCTTCAGGGTTCACATAGATCAGACCCATCTGAACTGCTGCCAGCGGGCTCTCCATCGTGGATGCGTCGTTGAGATCCGCGTACCGCTGATCGCTCGGTGCAAGCCACTCTGTCTCTGAGCCCCAGTAGATGTCCTCTTCTGGGTGCCAGATGTCTGGTCGCCCGAAGGAGAAGCCGAACGTCTTCAAGCCCATTGACTCATAGGCGATCGTTCCCGCAAGGATCATGAGATCGGCCCAGCTGACACGGTTGCCGTACTTACGCTTGATTGGCCAGAGAAGACGTCGGGCCTTATCAAGGTTTGCATTATCTGGGAATGAGTTCAGCGGTGCGAACCTCTGGTTACCCGTCCCTGCGCCGCCACGACCATCTGTGATTCGATAAGTTCCGGCGGAGTGCCATGCCATTCGGATCATCAAACCGCCGTAGTGCCCCCAGTCGGCCGGCCACCAGGGCTGGCTCTCTGTCATCAACGCGTGCATGTCGCGCTTCAGGGCTGGGATGTCGAGCTTCTCAAGCTCCTTCCGATAGTCAAAATCCGCGCCGAGCGGGTTGGTCTTGGTGTCATGCTGATGCAAGATTCCGAGATTCAGTGCCTTCGGCCACCAGGCGGCGTTCCCGCCAGCGGCCTCCGTGTTTGCTCCATGAGCGACTGGGCACTTCGCGGCGTCTTGCATCAGATGATCCTCCAACTGCGTTCGACGATTGAGCGACTAGAAGTCCATCTCCCCGCCGTGGCTGTGGCCACCAGGGGCGGATGCCTCCTTCTTCTCTGGGATGTCGCTCACTACCGCTTCGGTGGTGAGAACCATCGCTGCGACAGATGCCGCATTCTGCAGGGCAGAGCGCGTCACCTTGGCGGCGTCGACGATCCCCTTCTCGAACATGTCGACCATGGTGTCAGTGGCTGCATCGAAGCCAGTGCCACGCTTCGCCTTCAAGATCGCCTCGATCACCACGTCGCCTCGGGCGCCCGCGTTCTCAGCGATCTGTCGGGCTGGCGCTTCGAGTGCGCGTCGGACGATGTCCACGCCAACCTGTTCGTCACCCTCAAGCTTCAACTTGTCCAGTGAGGAGCGTGCCTGAAGGAGCGTGGTGCCACCACCAGCGACGATCCCCTCTTCAACAGCCGCGCGGGTTGTTGAGAGCGCATCTTCGATGCGGTGCTTCTTCTCCTTGAGTTCAACTTCAGTTGCGGCACCCACCTTGATCACGGCGACGCCGCCGGAGAGCTTGGCGAGACGCTCCTGGAGCTTCTCCTTGTCATAGTCGGATGTGGTCTCTTCAATCTGTGCCTTGATCTGCGCCATGCGCGCCTTGATCTCCGCAGGCTTGCCAGAGCCATCCACAATGGTGGTGTTGTCCTTGGAGGAGACCACGCGTCGCGCAGAGCCGAGATCCTCGGCAGTCACGCTGTCCAACTTGCGGCCAACCTCTTCGGAGATCACCGTGCCGCCAGTGAGCACCGCAATGTCGCGGAGCATCTCCTTGCGTCGGTCACCGAAGCCTGGCGCCTTCACCGCAAGCACCTGCACGGTGCCACGGATCTTGTTCACCACGAGGGTGGCGAGCGCCTCCCCGTCAACATCTTCAGCAACGATCAGGAGTGGTCGACCGGTGCCGACCGCCTTCTCAAGTGCAGGAAGTGCATCCTGCACTGCAGAGATCTTCTTGTCGGTGATGAGGATCGCCGGATTATCCAGCTGTGCCTCCATTCGATCTGCATTCGTGACGAAGTAGGCAGAGATGTATCCGCGATCGAACTGCATCCCCTCCGTGTACTCCTTGTCGAGGCCGAGCGACTGGCCCTCCTCAACGGTGATCACGCCATCCTTGCCGACCTTCCCCATCACTTCGGCGATCAGCTCGCCAACGCTCGGGTCTGCGGCGGAGATAGAGGCAACCGCGGCAATCTGCTCGCGCGTCTCCACCTTGCGGGAGTGCGCCTTGATCTCTGCAACAACGGCGGCAACCGCCTTGTCGAGTCCGCGCTTGATCACCATCGGGTTTGCACCCGCGGCAACGTTGCGAAGGCCCTCGGTAACGAGCGCCTGACCGAGAACCACGGCGGTTGTGGTGCCGTCACCAGCAACGTCGTCTGTCTTCGTGGCAACTTCCTTGAGAAGCTGCGCACCCATGTTCTCGAAGTGATCTTCCAACTCAATGTCGCGTGCAATCGTCACGCCGTCATTGGTAATGGTTGGTGCGCCGAACTTCTTGTCAAGGACCACATTGCGACCCTTTGGGCCGATCGTGACCTTTACCGTGTCAGCGAGCTTATCGATGCCGCGCTTGAGTGCGCGTCGTGCCGCTTCGTCGAAGACAACCTGCTTTGCCATTTTGTCCCTCTACTTTCTTTCTTTACTTCAACCTATTGATGAGTTGTGCTGAGCGCCGTGCTATTCGACGATCGCGAGGATGTCCTTCGCGCCGACGATCAGGTACTCCGCACCGTCGAGCTTGAACTCGGTGCCAGCGTACTTTGCGTGGAGGACGCGATCCCCCACCTTGACGTCAATCGGCTCGCGCTTCCCGTCATCAAGGATGCGGCCTGGGCCGACGGAGACAACCTCTCCCTCTTGCGGCTTCTCTTGCGCCGTGTCAGGAAGGATGATCCCGCTCGCCGTCTTCTCGTCGCGCGGGACCGGCTTTACGACCACACGGTCGCCGAGGGGTCGGAGTGATGCCTTCTTCGCCATGGTTGACCTCCTGCTGGGCAGCAGGCACCGTGCCGGCTGCGGATTCTCACAGCGCGCACCATCCGTGCGCTTGGGTCGATGTTAGCACTCTCGCTTGGCGAGTGCCAACAGCACGCTCACGCTGAGCGTGGACTCCCATCAGTTCGAGGCCTGCTTCGCGGGAAGGCCCGGTCGTAGTTGGTACTGATCGCCTCGGCGAGGAGTTCGATCGATTCGTCCCGCCGCTCGGCGATCCAAGCGAGCGTGAGGGCAACGTTCGCTGGCTCATTTCGGTTCGGGTCTAGCGCTCCGGGCATGGCGAGCCACGGCGCGTCCGTCTCCGTCAGCAGTCGGTCGAGGGGGATGCTGCGAACCCAGTCAGCGGTGGCGCGCTCTTCAGGGCGGAAGACGAGACCCGAGAGTGAGACCACTCCGCCGAGCGCGAGCCCCTCGCTGATGTACTCAGCACTCCCTGAGGCACTGTGCAAGATGAATGGGGGGCGGTCTTGGAAAGCTGCGCGGCCACGCGCGGAGGTGATCGGTGACTCGTTCAGTGTCTTGATCAGCTGCCGTTGTGCATCGTCAGCGTCACCCGCAGATCGGCAGTGGAGGATCAGCGGCTTCCCAAGCTGTACGGCTACCTCAATGTGCGCTTCAAGGTTGGCCACCTGGTCGGCTATCGGCGCGAAGTTCCGCTTGGTGTCGATCCCCGTCTCGCCGATCGCCACAATCTCTGGCGCATCGGCCCCCTCCAGAAGTGCGGCTCGCTCGTGCGCCTCATCAGCGGCGTGATGCGGATGAATCCCGATCGCAGCATCCATCCACGGATTCGCGCGCACGATCTCAAGTGCACCGCGTGAACTTACGGTACTCCACGATGGGACGAGGAGACGCGTCGCCCCAGCGGCAATCAGTCTCGCGATCACCTCTTCGCGATCGGCATCAAAGCGCTCGGCCTGAAGGTGGCCGTGCGCGTCAGTCAGCGGAAGGCGTGGGCTCATCAGAATCAAGTCGAGGGAAGAGTGGTGTTGGCTCACCGAGCGGACCGCTACGCGCTGCACTCCCCCACCCTGCAAGATCGCTTCGCGGGGTGGAACCGTGACCCGACGCGTCATACGGCCACTGATGGCCCAGCAGGCTCCAAATCTTCTCCGATACCGTCGGAATCACTGGAGCCGCAAAAAGTGCGACGAGTCGACACGCTTCAAGGAGATCACCGATCACACCAGCGAGTCGTGCCCGCGCCTCCGCATCGCCCGCCTTCGTCGCCTTCACCAACTCCCACGGCTTCTCTGCGTCCACATAGCGATTCGCGGCACCAACGAATTCCCACAGCGACCCGATCCACTCATGGAGCGCGAGGGCGTTCATCGCCTCCTCGCTCTTGCGGCGCGCAGACTCCCACTCAGCGGCGAGTGGCGACTCTCCCGCTGCACGCGGCGCTGGCGCATCTCCCCCAAACGCACGACTTGCCAGTGTTGACGCACGATTCACGAGGTTCCCGAAGTCATTCGCAAGCTCTGCGTTGTAGCGGCGAATGATTGAATCCCAACTCACGTCCCCATCGCGATCAAACGGAACTTCACGCAAGGCGACAAAGCGAGCACCATCCGCGCCGAGCGCAGCAACTGCGCTATCGGGATCAAGGAAGTTTCCGCGACTCTTGCTCATCCGTTCGCCGCT
>Ga0208009_1000272_pt1 | contig 14688 bp, 17 predicted proteins | sample Wag4_2014_7_16_FD_187364 | JGI IMG/M metagenome (GOLD analysis project Ga0208009, IMG submission 187364) | Fresh water mixed with fracking chemicals microbial communities from Ohio, USA - Utica-2 Time Series FC 2014_7_16 (SPAdes) (version 2) ...
CCGACACCCGCCCCTGGCGTCAGGACAACCCCCTGCCCGTCCCCACCGAACGGGAGCGGCTGGTGCTGAGCCAGGGGCTGCCCGTGTACCGGGTGCTGTTCTTGCGCAACGAACAACAGCCGCCGCCGCTGACAACACTCGAACAGAGCCTGGTTGCCACCGATAATCCGGCCTGATCAGCCAGGTCATCCGTGGGCGATTCCGCCGGTTCCACCGCTCCACCGTTGTTGTTGCGCTGGCAGGGCCTGCTCAGTGACTGGTCTGCCGGACCGCTGGCCGCGCGCCTCCTGCCGGTGGCGGGCCTGGTGCTCTGCGCCCTGCTGGCCGGGCTGCCGCTCGTGACCCGCAGCGGCCTCTCCCTGCTGATCCTGGCCTGCGCCCTGCTGTGGCTGCTGCTGGCCCTGCGGCGGCCGAGCAACGGCAGCGTCGGGGAGATCAACGGCTGGATCCTGGCGATCCTGGCGGTGGCCCTGCTCGCCACGGGCTTCTCCCCCGTGCCGGCCGCCGCCGCCAAGGGCCTGCTCAAACTGGCCAGCTATCTGGGCGTGTATGCGCTGATGCATGAGCTGCTGAGCCGGGCGCCGCGCTGGTGGGATCGGCTTGTGGCCTGCCTGCTGACCGGATCACTGCTCACCAGCGTGATCGGCATCCGCCAGCTCTACGGCGACACCAGCGCCCTGGCCCGCTGGTCGGATCCCAACTCGGTGGCCCGGGGCACGGTGCGGATCTACAGCACCCTCGAGAACCCGAACCTGCTGGCGGGCTACCTGCTGCCGGTGCTGCCGCTTGCCCTGGTGGCCCTGCTGCGCTGGCGCCGGCCCGCCGCCCAGCTGTTCGCGTTGGCCTGCCTGGTGATCGGCAGCATCGCCCTGGTGCTCACCTTCAGCCGGGGGGCCTGGATGGGCCTGGTGGCCGCCGGGGCCGTGATCCTGCTGCTGCTGATGCTGCGGCTCAGCCGCCGCTGGCCGCCGCTCTGGCGCCGCCTGGCGCCGTTGCTGGTGCTCGGTGGCGGCGCGCTGCTGCTGGTGCTGGTGGTGTGGCTGGTGGAACCGCTGCGGGTACGGGTGCTCAGCCTGGTGGCCGGCCGGGAGGACAGCTCCAACAACTTCCGGATCAACGTGTGGCTGGCCGTGCTCGACATGATTCAGGCCAGGCCCTGGCTGGGGATCGGGCCGGGCAATGACGCCTTCAACATAATTTACCCGCTGTATCAACAACCCAAGTTCAACGCCCTCAGCGCCTACTCGATCCCGCTGGAGCTCACGGTGGAGGCCGGCATTCCCGGGCTGGTGGCGGGGCTGGGACTGGTGGTGGTGAGTCTGCGCCGCGCCCTGCACCTGGCCAGCGCCGGCGGAGCCTTCGCGGCACCGGCGATCGGCATCGCCGGTGCGATCACTGCCCTGGCGGTGCAGGGGCTCACCGACACGATCTTCTTCCGGCCCGAGGTGCAGCTGAGCTTCTGGTTCTGCCTGGCCACCCTGGCGGCGGCGCCGGAGCCGGCCCCGGACCGCAGGTGAGCGACCCCGTGATCGCCGGTTTCGATGCCGGCCAGACCCACACCAGCTGCCGGCTGGCCCGCCGCCGGGCCGACGGGGGCTTGATCCACCTCGCCGAGGGGTGCGGTCCCGGCGTCAGCCATCTGGCCGCTCCGGGGGGAGAGGAGCGGTTCAGCGCCGCCCTGCGCCTCAGCCTGGCTGCGGCAATCGAACAGGGCGGGCTGCAGGGCACGACCCCCGCCGCCGCCGGCATCGGTGCCAGCGGCATCGAGGTGGGCAGCCGCGTGCAGGATCGGGGCCACCAGCTGGCCGCCAGCGCCCTTGACCTGCCTGCGGACCGGGTGCTGGTGAGTGGGGATGAGCGCACAGCCCTGCGCGGCGCCTTTGGGGATCGCCCCGGCATCCTGGTGATCAGCGGCACCGGCTGCATCGCCGTGGGGCGCAACGCCGAAGGCCGCGAACACCGCTGCGGCGGCTGGGGCTGGCTGCTCGACGGCGGTGGCTCCGCCATGGACATCGGCCGCGATGGCCTGATGCAGAGCGTGCGCATGGCCGACGGGCGGGAGCCGGAAACGGCGCTGCGGGATGCGCTCTGGCGGGAGCTGGCCATCGGCAGTGCCCAGGAGTTGAAGGCGCGGGTGGTGCAGGCCGATTTCGGGGCGGCGGGCTTCGCCGCCCTGGCCCCCTGCATCGACCGCCTGGCGGCGGCAGGGGATCCGGTCGCCGCCGCGATCATCGAGACCTCCGCAGCCGCTCTGGTGGAGCTGGTGGGCGGTGTCGCCGGCACGCTGGCGCTGGGCGCTCCCGCCGTGGCGGCGGTGGGCGGTGCCATCACCCACCTGCCGGTGCTGCGCCAGCGCTATCGCACCGGCCTGGCGACCCGCCTGCCCGATGCGGTGCACGTCGATCCGCTTGGCGACGCCTGCCACGGCGGCCTGCTGATGGCGGAGTCCCTGCTGCTGCCGGGCTGAACGCCGCGATCAGGCGGCGTTGAGATGCTCCTCAGCGGTGGCGGCGAGCTGGCGAGCCCACTGATCGACCAGGGCGGCCTCGGCCGCTTCCACCATCACCCGCAACAGCGGTTCGGTGCCGCTCGCCCGCACCAGCACCCGGCCCTGGCCCTGCATCTGGGTCTCGGCGTCGGCCACGGCACGGCGCAGGGGCTCGCACTCCTGCCAGCGCTGACGCCGGTTGCGATCGAGCACACGCACGTTCACCAGGGTCTGGGGGTAGGGGCGGAAGCTTTCATCCAGCCAGGCGGCCAGACTGCAGCCATCGGCATGGAGCAGCGTCGCCACCTGCAGCGCGGTGAGCAGCCCGTCACCGCTCATGCCGTGGCGGGCCGAAAGGATGTGGCCAGACTGCTCGCCGCCCAGCCCTGCGCCCAGTTCCTCCATGGCGCGGTGCACGTGCTGATCCCCCACAGCCGTGCGTTCCAGCACCCCGCCGCGGGCCTGCCAGGCCCGCTCGAAGCCCAGGTTGGACATCACCGTGGCGACGATGCGCCGCTCCGGCAGGGCCCCTGCGGCCAGCAGGGCCGAACCCCACAGGTAGAGCACCTGATCGCCATCAACGGTGCGGCCACGCCCGTCGACGGCAAGCATGCGATCGGCGTCACCATCAAAGGCAAACCCCATCGCCGCGCCCCGTTCGAGCACGGCCCGGCGCAGGGGCTCCAGGTGGGTGCTGCCGCAGTCGACATTGATCTGGCGGCCGTCAGGCTCGCCATGCAACACGGTCACATCGGCACCGAGCGCCCGGAACACCGCCTCACCGCAGGCGGTGGCCGAACCGTGGCAGAGGTCGAGCACGATCGCGCAGCCATCCAGCCGGCGCCCTTCAACGCTGTCGACCAGGCTGTCGCGGTAGACGGCCAGCAGGTCCTGCCGGTTGTCGCTGCTGCCGGCGCCGTGGAACACCGGAGCGGCAGCCAGACCGGCCAGGCCGGCTTCGATCGCGCCCTGCTGCGAGGCATTGAGCTTGGCGCCGGAGGCGCCGAACACCTTGATGCCGTTGTCGCCTGGCGGGTTATGGCTGGCGGACACCATCAGACCACCGGCAGCGCCGCAGCGCCGGATCGCCCCCGGCACGGCCGGCGTGGGGCAGATGCCGAGGTGCCACACCTCCCGGCCGGCGGCCGTGAGGCCAGCGGTGAGGGCGGCGGCGAGCATCGGTCCGCTGCTGCGGCTGTCCATGCCGATCAGCACCGGGCCTTCGGGGGGCAGCACGGCGCCGCACCAGTAGCCGACCTGCAGAGCCAGGGCCGGGGTCACCTGCGTGCCCACGGCGCCACGGATGCCATCGGTGCCGAAACCGGCCACCGCCTCGCCCAGGGGCGGGCCCACCGGCAGGCGATCAGCACCCGGCTGAGGGCTCACGGCACGACCTGCGCCGGAGGACCTGGTCTCGGAAGAATCTTGCCCAGGGGAACAGTCCGGCCCGGATGACGGCAGAGCCATGCACACTCCCTGAACGGCCACAGGATACGTGCACTGCTCAGCGCCAGCGACGGGGACGCCAGAGCAGCAGCATCCCCTCCGCGAGGGCCCACAGCAACAGGGCACCCACCAGCCAGCCCGGCGCCAGGCGGAAGGGCGCCAGCGGCCGCAGCAGGACCGTCACGGCGGCCAGCACGACCGCCGCCAGCGCGCGCAGGCGCTGAGCGCTGCCGGGCAGGCGGGTGAGTGCGGGGGGGAGCGATGGCAGCCGCAGCACCGCGGAGCGGATCGGAGAACTTGTCCAGAATGCCGGTTCAGCCGTTCTCAGGCCCCGTGCCCCCCCTCTCTCTGCTGCTGACCGGCACCTGCCTGGGCAGCTTCGCCGTGCTGCTGGTCGGCCGGCCGCTGCTGCTGCACCTGCAGCCCCCGCTCACGGCGGCTCAGACACCGCAGCACCTGCAGCGGACCTGGCAGCTGGACCCCGATCCGCAACGCCGGCGCGAGGCCGCCCTGCTGCTCGCAGCCAAGGCCGGAGAGGGCCCGGCCGACCCAGCCCGGCAGCGCCGCTGGCTGCGCCACCAGGGCTGGGGGAACGACCCCCTGGCGGCGCTGGTGCTCAAACGCCAGGCCCAGCTCGACACCCAGCTGGGCGAGCCGGACCGGGCCGATCGGCACTGGCGGGACCTGCTGGCACGCTTTCCCACCGATCCGGCCAGCGCTGATGCCCTGTACAGCCTCGGCCGGCGACAGCCTGCACTGCGTCAGCAGCTGCTGCAGCGCTTTGCCGCCCATCCGGCCGCCCTGGCGGCGGCGGTGGAGCAGGGAAACGGCAGGGGCGCGCTGCACCTGAGCCGCTGGGGCGAGCGCTGGCCGGGCGCGGAAGCCGAGATCGCCCGGCGCTGCGCCGAACCGGCAGTCCTCAACCCGGCAGAACGGGATCAGCTGGCGGGAGCCCTGGCGCGGCTGGGCCGCCCCCAACCCGCCGAGCGCTGCCTGGCTGGCACCGCTGGCAGCCCCGAAACGGAGCTGGCGCTGGCCCGGGCCCTGCTCAGGGAACCGGGCCAGGGCCCGGCCGCCGAAGTCCGCCTGCTGAATCTGGCGCGCCGAGCACCGCAGACGGCCGCCGCGACCGAGGCCGTGCGCCTGCTCAGCGACGCTGAGGGCCCCGCCAGCCTGGCGGCGCTGGGGCAATTGCCGACTGGGCTGCAGGCCAGTGCCCCGGTTCAGGCCCGGCGCGCGCTGGAGTCCGGCAGCCTGCCGCAGATCCAGTCTGTGCTGAGCCGCTGGCCGGACGATCCCGCCAGCTGGGAGCTGCAGTGGCGCCAGGCCCGCCAGCTGGCCCTGGCGGGCAACTGGGCCGCCAGCCTGCAGCTGCTCGATCAGGCCAGCCCGCAGCAGCGGCTGCCGGCCGTCCTGGAGGCACGCCGCCTGTTCTGGGTGGGACTGGCCCAGCAGGAGCTGGGCCGCACCGATCAGGCGCGCCGCAGCTGGCAGGAGCTGCTGGAGCGGTTCCCGGGCGGGTACTACGGCTGGCGCGCCGCCGCCCGGCTGGGCCAGGGTGATCTCAATCTGGCGGCCGACGCCCCCCAGCCCCTGCCGGCCGCGGACTGGCACCCCCTGGGCAGCGACGACCCCGCTCTGGAGCGGCTCTGGCGGCTCGGTCAGAGCGACGAGGCCTGGGAACACTGGCGCGTGCGGCAGGGCGGCCGCAGCCCGGCAACGCCCCAGGAGCTGCTGCTGGAGGGTCGGCTGCGCCGGGCCGTGGGAGACGACTGGCTCGGGCTCGGGCAGCTGGAGCAGGCCAGCCTGCGACTGCCCGGATCAGATTGCCGCCTCGGCAGGGTGCTGGAACGGGAGCTGCACAGACCTTCCTACCGGACCGAACTGGAACAGGCCGGCCAGGCTGCCGGGGTGCCGGCGCCCCTGCTGGCCGCCGTGGCCAAGCAGGAATCGCGCTTCAGCGCCGGCGTGCGCTCCGCCGCAGGGGCAGTGGGCCTGCTGCAGCTGATGCCGGCGACGGCAGCCGAGGTGGCCGGCCGACCGATGGGTGGCTCGAGCCTGGAGCAACCCGGCCCCAACGCCGCCCTGGGGGCCCGCTATCTCAAGGGACTGCTGGAGCGCTGGCAGGGCAATCCCCTGCTGGCGGTGGCCAGCTACAACGCCGGACCGGGGGCGGTGGAGCGCTGGATCAACCCGCGCCTGCAGGGCCAGCCCGAGCTCTGGGTCGAAGCGATTCCCTACCCCGAAACCCGTCTGTACGTCAAGAAGGTGCTCGGCAACCACTGGAGCATGGAGCGGCCGCGCCCTCCGGCCTGTCCCAGGCCCGGGGCAGCACCGGTGAGCCAGCCCATCAGGTGACCAACCAGCGCCCGAGGGTGGCCCCGCCCAGCACCAGCAGGTTGAGGCCCAGAGCCACCACCCACGGGGGTGGGCCGACCCGGATCCGGGCCAGATCCAGGCGCGCCAGCAGCACGGCGCAGGCCAGGATCAGCACGTTGGAGAGCACGTTCAGGTGCAGCATGTAGAGGCCGCCCACGGTGACCGTGAGCAGGGTGATCACCAGGCTCATCACCCGGCTGGCCGCCATCAGATTGGAGACCCGCTGCAACAGCAGATCCGGCATCGTGCAGATCACCACCACCAGCACGGCCTGGAGGCACTCCAGCAACCAGTCCATCGAGGCGACCGATGGCGAGCGGCTCCAGTGCATGCCCTCGTAGACCGCGATGCCGAACAGCACCAGCAGCAGCGGCGCCCGCAACGGCAGCAGGATCAGACGAAACAGAGCTGAAAACACCGGATCGGGGTGTGGGGAGATCCTGCCGTCAAGCATGACCGGTCGCTGTCAGGACAGCCACTGCTCAGGTGGGCTCCAGCACAAGGGCGATGGCACTGAACGGGCAGCTGGGAATGCACTGCTCACAGACCAGACAGCGCTGTGCATCGAAGTGCAGGTGCCAGGCCGGTGCCTTGCTCTTGAGGGCGCCACTGGGGCAGACGCTGGAGCAGATGCCGCAGTCGACACATCGGTCCCGGTCGACGACGATCTGGCCGGGGGCCCGGTTGAGGGAAAGCCCCTGGCTTTCCAGCCAGGACTCGGCGGCTTCGAGCTCGTCGATGTCACCCGAGAGTTCCACCACCATCGTGCCGCTCTGATTCGGAGCGATCTGGGCGCGCAGGATCTTGGCGGCGATGTCGAAGTCCACCGCCAGGCGGTAGGTGATCGGCAGATGCACCGCTTCCCGGGGGAAGTGCAGGGTGAGGCGACGCTTCACGGCAGGAGCGGACGGGGGGTGACGCTGGCGCACTGCCACCAGCCTGGGCCATGCTGCCCCGATCGCCAAGCGAACGACCCATGCACAGCCCCGCACCGGAGGCTGGCCCCGGCCAGCGCGAACGGTTGATCCTGCTGGGGATTGCCATTGTGCTGGCGGCGGCGGTGCTCTGGCTGCGGGGCGGACTGCAACCCCAGGCGCCGCTGGAGGCCCTGGCGCGCCGCTCCCCCGAGCTGTCCGTGGCCCTGGCCAGCGGCAAGCCCACCCTGGTGGAGTTCTATGCCGACTGGTGTGAAGCCTGCCGCAGCATGGCGCCGGCGATGGACGCCGTGGAGACGCGCAGCCGCGATCAGCTCAACGTGGTGCTGCTGAACGTGGACAACCCCCGCTGGCTGCCGGAGGTCGAGCGCTATGAGGTGAACGGCATCCCCCACCTGGAGCTGTTCGACGGCAGCGGCAGCCCAGTGGGTCGGGCGATCGGCGTGCGCAGCCGCGGCGAGCTGGAGTCCCTGGCTCAGGCGCTGATCAATGGCCAGCCCCTGCCCGCCCTGGCCGGGGTCGGCGTCACCAGCAGCCTGGCTGAGGGCCCGGCTGAAGGGTCACCGGAACGTTCCGCCACGACCGTGTCAGCGACCCAGGCCGGTCCGCGCAGCCACGGCTGAGCCGCCAGCCTCCCGTCCATTCGAACCCGCCTGCTTCGCCCGCCATGGACCCCCGTTTCCAGGTCGTCTGCCTGAGCGCCACACCGAATCCCCAGCAGTGCATCTACGCCGCGATGCACCAGGACTACAGCGAGGGCTTCGTGGCGGCAGGCCGCGCCGACTGGCCGGATGAGCAGCGCGCCGGTGAGATCTGCGTGAAGCGCCTGCTGGCCGGCGAGCGCGGCCATTACGGTCCGCTGGAGCACGCCCAGATCGTGCTCAACGTGGGCTGGTTCCCCCATTCGGTGATGCAGCAGGCGCGCACCCACCGGGTGGGCGTGAGTTTCGATGTGCAATCGATGCGTTACACCGGCGAGCGCATCTGCCGCGCCGCCCGCGGTGAATTGGAGCTGGAGGAAGTGTTCTACCTAAGGCCCGTGGGCGACTACAGCGACCGCCAGGGCAAGAAGTATCACTATTCAATCGACCAACGGGCGATCGATCTCGATCTCTGCCGCGCCGCCGCCGAGCGCTACCGCGACCTGCTCGCTGCCGGCTATGCCGAGGAGCACGCCCGCGGCATCCTGCCGTTCGACTACCGCCAGCACTTCGTGGTGAGCTTCAGCCTGCGGGCCTTCCTGCACTTCCTCGACCTGCGCGCCAAGCTCGATGCCCAACAGGAGATCCGCGCCCTCTGCGACCTGATGTGGCCCCACCTGCAGAGCTGGACGCCCCAGTTCGCCGACTGGTATGAAAAGAGCCGGCTGCACAAGGCCCGGCTGGCGCCGTAGCGCCTGCCAATGGAGGTGCCGCCAGCCCGGCCCGGCTCAGGGGTTGAGCAGAACCAACTGACGGGCAGGCAACAGGGGGATGAAATCCCGATCGAAGGCCACCAGGCATTCGCTGCGGGCCAGCACGGCAGCAGCTCCACGCCATCGGCGCTGAGCAGGTCGCCGGAAAGGCCTGGGCGGCGGCTGATGGGCGCTGGCCTTGACGCAGGCGCAAGGCAAGCCCCTCCTCAATCAGGCGGGTGAGCGTGAGCGTCTCCCAGCCGGCAAAGGCCTTGGCCTCGGCCAGCAGATCGTCGTTGAGGTCGGGCGTGGTGCGCACTGGATCGCTTGAGCATGCAGATTTCTGCTTTTTACGTGAGTTGGGCGCTATGGGCCGGTTCAGATCTGGCCTGGCCTGGACCGCATCCAGCGAGCGGAGGGGGGGAATCGCTTCCAATGCCCTGACGGATCTGCGGCCGGAAGACACCAGATGTGGTGTGCCGCCGGGTCGTCTGAGCAAGGCGCCTGGATGGGATGGGTGCCAAGCAGGCAGCGGCTGGGATCACTTGTCGCGGTAAGGCCCGGCCACTCCCACCGGCGCAGCACTCCGCACAACCCCAACCAACGGCTCCACCGCCGGTGGAGGCGGTGTTTGCCTGATCTGAGGGGGCATCAGCCCCCCTCACACCCGCGCCAGCGTCACCCGCTCGGGCTGGTGCTGGTATTTGCCGGCCCGGTCCTGATACGTGACTTCGCAGGGATCGCCTTCGAAGAACAGCAGCTGGCAGATCCCCTCCTCGGCGTAGATGCGGCAATCGGCACCGGAGGAGTTGCTGAATTCCAGGGTGAGATGGCCCTCCCAGCTCGCTTCAGCGGGGGTGGTGTTCACGATGATGCCCAGGCGGGCATAGGTGCTCTTGCCCAGGCAGATCACCGTGATGTTGGCCGGCACTCGCATCCGCTCCAGCGCCACACCCAGGCCATAGGAATGGGCCGGCAGGATGAAATAGCGGCCGTCGTCGTCCTCATGCAGGGGGGCGGGCTCCAGGTTGGCGGGGTTGAACCGCTTCGGGTTCATCACCGTGCCCGGCACGTGGCGGAAGATCATGAATTCCTGGGCCGAGAGCCGCAGGTCGTAGCCATAGGACGAACAGCCATAGCTGAGCACCGGGCGACCGGCCGTATCCGGCTCCAGGTGACGAACCAGGTTGGCCTGAAAGGGTTCGAGCATGCCGGCAGCGGCCTGCTCCCGGATCCAGCGGTCGTTCTTGAGCATCGGCGGACGGCTAGAGGCCGCGACGGAGCTGGGTGACCTGATCGGCCATGGCCATCAGTTCCGGCGCCATCGCCGGCCCCGTCAGGATGACATCCATCCGGGCCGGACGCTGCTCGAGGGTCTCCAGCACGGCGGCAGCACGGAGATAACCGAGCTCCACCGCCAGAGCCAGTTCGTCGAGCACCATCAGATCGACCGCATCCGCCAGCAGCTGCTCACGGCTGAACTCCCAGAGCTCCGCCACCGCCTGCAGCACCTCCTGCGGATGGGCAGCCGCCGGCTCGGCCAGACAGGCCGGCACCGCCGGGCGCAGCCAGCGCAGGCGGCCATTCAGCCACGGACTGGCACCGACGCCCTGATCGACGCCGCCCTTGAGAAACTGACAGATCAGCACGCGGCTGCCGAGGCCCGCCGTGCGCAGGGCCTGACTGAGCACGGTGGCGAAGCTGCCCCTGAAGGGGGCGGTGTGGATCTGCAGCAGCCCCTCCGGCTGGGCCACCAGGCGCAGATGGGCGACACCGGCGGGGCCAGCAGCCGGCAGGGGGCGATGGGCCGGGGTGGCGGGAAGCGCCCCCGGTGCAAGACCCGCCTGGGCCAGGGATGGACGGCGCGCCGGCACGGAGGCGGGAAGACTGGCGGTCATGCGGTCGTGGCGACGCAGGCCTGAATGTAGCGGCCGTGTGCGTCATCACAAGCGGATCACACCATCCCTGGTGCGTACGTTTGCACTACCGGCCCTGCCCCCACTGGCGGCGGTCCCAAAGCGTGTGCGTTGCTACAAGGGCAAGGGGACACGATCCTTAAGGTCCGGCCATCTGCCAGCCCGTTCTCATGGTCGGCGCCACGCGCGGCGGGTTCAGCCGCACCGCCAGCACGCCCAGCACAGGCGCCCCCGGCGCCGTCACCGGCATCGGCAGCGCCAGCCAGGGAACCCCCACCCTGCTGGAGGTGATCCGGGATCTGAACGGCAGCAGCGTCGACACGATCGAACGCGGCAAGACCATCTTTTTCCCCGGCGACCCTGCCGAGCGGGTGTACCTGCTCCGCCGCGGGGCCGTGCGGCTCTCCCGGGTGTACGAGAGCGGCGAGGAGATCACCGTGGCCCTGCTGCGCGAGAACAGCCTGTTCGGGGTGCTGTCGCTGCTCACCGGCCAGCGCTCTGACCGCTTCTACCACGCCATCGCCTTCACCCGGGTGGAGCTGGTCACGGCACCGGCCACCTCCGTGCGCAAGGCGATCGAGCAGGACGCCAGCGTGGGGCTGCTGCTGCTGCAGGGCCTCTCCTCGCGCATCCTGCAGACCGAAACGATGATCGAGACCCTCACCCACCGCGACATGAGCTCGCGGCTGGTGAGCTTCCTGCTGGTGCTCTGCCGCGACTTCGGCGTGCCCGGCAACGAGGGCATCACGATAGACCTGCGCCTCTCCCACCAGGCAATCGCCGAGGCGATCGGCTCCACCCGGGTGACCATCACCCGGCTGCTGGGGGACCTGCGCCAGGAAGGGCTGCTGCAGATCGACCGCAAGAAGATCACCGTCTTCGACCCGATCGCCCTGGCCAAGCGGTTCAACTGAGCGGCGGCGGGTGAAGGCGGGAGATACTGGGCCCACTCGGGCAAGGCCGTGTCGGGCTGGCTGCTGATCCTGGCGCTGCTGCTGCTCGGGGGAGTGCTCTCCACCCTGGGCGACCGGCTGGGCAGCCGTGTGGGCAAGGCCCGGCTCAGCCTGTTCAACCTGCGGCCCAAGCACACCGCGGTGGTGATCACCGTGCTCACGGGCAGCCTGATCAGCGCCATCTCCCTCGGCCTGATGCTGCTGGTGAGTGAGCGGCTGCGCACCGGCCTGTTCGAGCTGGACCGCCTCGAAGAGCGGGTGCATCGCAGCCGCCAGCAGCTGGCCACCAGCCAGGCCCAGCTGCAGGCCAGCCAGGCCGAGGTGGCCGCCAGCCGCACCCGGCTGCGGGCCAGTCGGGCCGAGGTGGCACGGGCCCTGCAGGGTCAGCAGCGGGTGCGACAGGAACTGCAGCAGGCCCAGCAGCGCTCGGCCCAGCTGCGGCAGGAGCTGGCCCCCCTGCAGGCGCAGCGTGCCCGGCTGGAGCAGGAGCGGGCGCGGCTCAGCGGCGAAGTCCAACGGCGCGACGGTGAGATCCGCAAGACCGAGACCCAACTGGCGGAACTGACCCGCCGCATCGCCACCGGCTCCAAGGAGCTGGAGGCACTCGAGCAGAACCTGATCGCCCTGCGCCGCGGCGATGTGGTGATCACCAGCGGCCAGCCGCTGGCCAGCGCCAAGGTGAAACTCGAGCGGCCGTCCCAGGCGCGGGAGGTGATCACAGCCCTGTTGCAGCAGGCCAACCTGAATGCCTTCCGCAAGGTGCTGCCCGATGAACCGCCGAACCGTCAGATCCTGCTCGTGCCCACCAGCGACATCAACAAACTGGAGGAGATGCTCAGCCGGCCGGGCAGCTGGGTGGTGAGCATCCGCTCCGCCGCCAACGTGCTGCTGGGGGAGAAGCAGGTGCTGGCCTTTCCCGATCTGCGGCCGAACCGGGCGGTGGTGAGCGCGGGCCAGAGCCTGGCGAGCACCACCCTGGAGGGCGATCTGCGCGATCCCGTGCAGATCGCCCGGCGCCTGAACCTGCTGCTGGCCGCGGCCTATGCCCGGGTGCAGCGACAGGGCAGCCTGGTGGATGGCCTCCAGGTTGATCCGGGTGGCCTCACCCGACTGACCCGCACGCTGAGCGACCGACCTGCCGGTCAGATGGTGCAGGTGGAGGCGGTGGCCCTCAGGGCTGCGGAGACCCCCGACCCGATCAGCGTTGAGCTGCGTCTGGGCCGTGACGGCGATCCGCGCCCGGCGCCACTGCGGCCATGAACGCTCCGGCACCGCTGCGACTGGCCGGACTCGACCCCGGCAGCAGCAAATGCGGCCTGCTGCTGGCCGACCGCGACAGCCGCACCGTGCTGGCAGCGGCCATCCTGCCGCCGGCGGCGGCGCTGCACCAGCTGCAGCTCTGGCAGGCGCAGGGCATGGCCCTGGTGGTGCTGGGTGACGGCACCGGCAGCGCCAGCTGGCTGACCCCGCTGCGGTTGAGCGGCATCCGCACCGAGCAGGTGGACGAGCGCGGCACGACCCTGGCAGCCCGCCAGCGCTACTGGCAACTGGAGGGCCGCCGCAGCTGGCAGCGCTGGCTGCTGCCGGCCGGATTGCGGTTGCCCCCCCGGGACATTGACGACGTGGTGGCACAGCTGCTGCTGGAACGGCACCTGCACCACCCCCTGAGCCGTGGCCGGATCACGGTGGACCGCCAGCTGCGGGGCAATGCCGCTGCACCCTAGAAACGGCCCCGTACGGTGAAGGCATAGTCACCACCAGGCTCCAGCGCGTAGTCGCTGCGCAGCAGGAAACGCAGCAGAGCATCCTGGATCAGGGCCCGGCCCAGGGATGGCTCGACCTGCAGGTCACCGCGATCGAATGCCCAGCGGAAGCTCCAGTGAAAGCTGCCCGCGCTGACCTCCCCCTCCAGGACCCGTTCGCTGAAGCTCTGGTGCAGCACCCTCAGGCGGGCGGTGGTGGCAGGCAGGCGGGACATCGGTTGGGGCTGGAGCGCTCAGGCGGGCCCGGGCTGGGGGCGAAACCCGTTCAGTCTGTTTCCAGCCCGCTCCAGGCCAAGCCGCTGAATCAGGCCGATACCGGCGACCACTTCCGTGAGCACATCCCGCAGCAAAGGCTGCTCGGCCGCGGTGAACCGGCCGAGCACGTGACCGATCGTGCGGGCGCGGCGCTCGACCGGATCGGTGGCCGGCGCGCCGATGCCGATGCGAAGCCGGGGGAAATCCTGAGTGCCCAGATGGCTGATGGCGCTGCGCAGGCCGTTGTGGCCGCCGGCACTGCCACCGGCACGCAACCGCAGCCGGCCCAGGGGCAGATCCATGTCATCCACCAGCACCAACAGCTGGGCTGGCTGCAACGAAAACCAGTCGAGGGCCGCACGGATCGAACGGCCGCTCTCATTCATGAAGGTCTGGGGCATCAGCAGACGCAGGCGGCTGGAGCCCTGGCCCACATCGGCGCACAACCCCTGCAGGCGGGCATTGAACCGAAAGGAGCCGGCGTGGTCGGCGGCCAGCTGCTCCAGGGCCATGAAACCAACGTTGTGGCGCGTGCCGGCGTAGCGATCACCGGGATTGCCGAGGCCGACCACCAGCCTGAGCTCGGACGCGGCCGGATCAGCCGGCTGGGGCATCGGACCCTGCCGATGGGGAAGGCGACGGAGCAGGCCCGTTGTGCTCCTGCCCCGGTTCAGCCAGAGGGTCGCCACCGACCGGTGTCGGCTGGAGAACAGCAGAGTGAGGGGGTTCGGCCTGAAGCGGCTCGGCTCCAGCGGTGACTTCGACCAAGGCCTCAGCGGTGGGCTCGGCGGTGGCTTCGACCGTGGATTCGACCGAGGCTTCGACCGTGGCGATCGCCGTGCGGAACTCCTTCTCGAATTCAGAGGAGGCTGATTGGAACCCCTTGAGCGTGCGCCCGAGGGTGCGCCCCAGCTCGGGCAACCGCTTGGGGCCGAACACCAGCAGGGCAATGGCGGCAATCACCGCCATCTCGGGCAAGCCGATACCGAAGACGTTCATCGCAACAGAGAACCGGGCGGGCGGAGCGGATCAGCCTGCGCCGTTCCAGTTGACCTTGATGCCTTCCAGCAGCAGCGACTGGTTGTACAGCTGCAGGATCACCAGCAGGAAAACCAGGAAGAGAACCATGAACAGACCCATCACCGGGGTGGTCCCCCAGC
>Ga0208009_1000273_pt1 | contig 14671 bp, 10 predicted proteins | sample Wag4_2014_7_16_FD_187364 | JGI IMG/M metagenome (GOLD analysis project Ga0208009, IMG submission 187364) | Fresh water mixed with fracking chemicals microbial communities from Ohio, USA - Utica-2 Time Series FC 2014_7_16 (SPAdes) (version 2) ...
TATTTTTTTTATGCGATAGTGTTGATTTACTGTTTTATTATTTTGTTGGTTGACTGGAATTTCCTGTCTCCGCTGGTAATCGTTACAATGTATGTACCTGCAGGCAGGTTGTTCATTTCCACATAACCGTTCTGATAGCCTGTTTCCTTTCTGTAAACTACAGCTCCGGAGGTGCTCGTTACCTGAATGCCCAGTTTTTTAACAGTATACATGTTTCCAATCTGGTAGTTTACCCTGTCTCTGGTAAGTGTTGGGTAAACCCTGCTGATGAAATCCGAATTGTTGCGGATAGGATTTGTTATGGCAGTGGTGATTGTTATAGCGCTGCCAAGTGAGGCTGCGAACATGCCGTTGCCATGCGTTCCTACAACCAGGGTGTTATCTGTGTACCTGTGTGCAAGTGAATTGATTACTGCATTGTTGATCATCTCTGCAGGAGTGCCGGTTGCACCTGTTTCCCTTGCCCAGACAGTACTTGATCCACTGATGGATGTTGTGCTGTAAAGTCCGATTGATGTTCCTACATAATACTCAATCCCGGTAGTTTTTGCGATGATTTCACAAGCACGAACAGAGGGAAGTGTAAGGTTCCCTTCAATGATTTGCCAGGTAGGTTGGCTTGCAGTAGCATTGCCAGTCCAGAAAATACTGTTCACGCTATAGTTTGAAACAACAGCGATAACGGTATCTTGGTTTCTGGGGTTTACAGCAATATCCCTGACAACTGAGCTTGATGACATACCAATTGGAGTAATATCAACAGGCTGGTTATTGGTAAGACCTTGTTGTGGATCTCTCAGCCTGTAAATTTTTCCTTGAGAAGTACCTATGAACAAGTGGTTATTACCTGAATATGGGCCGCGGGTTGTTTCAAGCGAAAATATACTGCCATTCACTGCAGGGGCCACACCATCCATGTATGTCCAGTTGGAAGAAGTTACATTTGTCGCATCACCTGTTCGGTAAAGGCTGTCCATAGTAGCATAGTAGAGATAATCCGTGTTGTCAGGGTCTAGGTGGAAATAGGTTACAAATTCTCCTTCCCCAGTGTTATTGGGTTTTATTTTGGTAAAAGGACTTCCCCCTCCACTTAATCCAAATAGATTCATGCGATAGAGTTCACCGTTTTGTGCTGCGCAAAAGAGGTGCTGGTTGCCAGCGATGTTCTTTTTACTCATACCAACGGCACATCCATCACCCCCGAGCAGTGTATAATGATCATTGCTGTCTGGTGTTTGTCCGATTATTCCTGTACGGTCTCTAAACGTTGTTGAGTTATCCTGTGCTCCTCCAAAGAAATTTCTCGAGCCAGGAGTTGGGTCTATTCCCACATGGTAATACTGAAGTGTTTGAAATTGAGAATTGTATGTCCGATTTAAATTGGCATCATGGAAACCCCAAACAACAGTTGATGCTGATACATTCTCAATAAGCCCTATTCCTCCATCTGACCCCACTAATAGCCTATTGGGGTTGGTTGGATCAAAAACGAGGGTGTGGATATCAGGGTGACTGGTGCTCAGTTCATCTGTGTATGAAGTAGAGCTGATACCACCGATAAATGAAGTAGCAGCCGTTGATCCGAATCCATCTGTTGATTTGAACAGGTTTACCCCGCCGGCAAGCACCAGGTTGGGATTGGTAGGATGTACCGCCAGAGCCATGTTGTAACCACCCTGTAGTTCCATATATTTGGTTTGCACTTGCCCACCTTCGGGAGTTCTTTTGGCAGTAAGGTTTCTTCCATGACTGCTCCATGTAAATGGTGTTGTGCCCATATTACACCTGAAAAGGTCTGCTTCAGGTTTGCTGTCAGTAGCGAAATCAGCGTTTTCAATCATGACATACAGCAGATTCTGGTTAGAAGGAGACAATGCCATGACGATCCTGCCATAGCCTGCTACATATTCACCAGCAACAGTGGCATTGTCATATGCCCTCCAGCCGGCAACGGAATCTGCAGCATCTTTGATGCCACCTGCAATGCGGGTGAATGAACCTGCGTTACCTGTAGCCGATGTAAAAACGCCAGCCAGATTTCTGTCTGCATTCCTTCCACTCATGGCCACAAAGATTTTTGAGCCATTGTTGCTTATCAGGATATCTGCTATGCCTCCGGTTGCTGTAGCAGGCACAGTACTGCCAAATATTTCTGTCCAGCTACCACCACCGTCAATTGATCTGAAAACCCTGCGGTGTACGGCTGCATAAACATCACCGTTTGTTGGGTGAACCACAACTTTATGCACGAAGCTCCAGGGGGAGGAAAATGTTACGATATCTGCAACGTTGGTTGAAGCCAGTTTACTCCAGGTAGCCCCATTATCTAAGGATTTAAACATTCCCTCACCGTAGATGAATGTATTAGGATAGCCAGCAGAAGCTCCTATGGGCTCGCCGGTGCCGGCATACCAGGTATTCGGACTGCTTGGGTCTTGTGCGATGCTGGATACGCTCCTGAGTTGGTTGGCGGGGTGAACAAATTTCCAGGTTTTGCCCCCGTCTATACTGCGGAACAGTCCACCGGTTATACCCCCAGCGATAATAACCTGATTGGTGGTTCCATTGTACCTTTTGTCGTATGCGATGGCACGGGTTCTGCCACCATTCTGGGTAGGACCAACAGCAGCATAAGTGTTGTTGACCTGGGCACCGTAGAAAATGCCCTTTCCCTTTACCGGAAGTGTGCGCATCAAGGCCAGTTCACGTGTTCTGATTTCTTCCGGGATTTGTCCGGTTTTAGGATCACGGGTCAGCAGCCATTCGTATTGTGAACGCTTACGGGAGTTTTCTGCCTCCATTTTACTGTCTTCTTGTCCGTCCTCCTCATCAGTCAGAATTTTGAAGTTCATCTTTTGTTTTCCTGCAGGGGTATCATTTTTGGAAATAATCCATGTTGCCATAACTGCAGTAATGGCGATTAAGGGTAGGAATACTTTTTTTGTTACCATTTTCTTATTTATCAATATGAGCAATTTAACCAATTTTTCATGGTCTTGGTTTAAAAATTGTGTCAAAATGCTTTGACGATTCTTTCTTGCCTTTGTTTAATCGTATCTTTGTGCTACTTGTGAAGGCATGAATCTGGAGCATCTGTTGGATAGTTACGTACAATCTCCCCGCATAACAGCTATAGCGGCAGACCTTGTAGTGCCCGGTCCGGGTAACATTCTTGTTAAGAATCTCTCCGGGTCGTTTGCGTCTTTGGCTTTTTCCTCACTTTATCTCCGTCAGGAGTTAAACGCCAGCAATCACCTGATTATTTTGGAAGACGCAGAGGAAGCAGCATATTTCCACAATGACTTAGAGCAGCTTATCCAGCCAATCGATCTCTTTTATTTTCCTTCTTCATTTAAGACCAACAAAAATTTCAGGTCACAGAGTAGCAGCCATGTCATGTTGCGCACAGAGGCACTCACCCGCTTTGCTGCACCAGGAAACAGAAAGATCATGGTGACCTATCCGGAGGCGCTGATGGAAAAGGTAGCCTCACCCGAAATTTTGTCTTCCAATATCATTTCAATAAAAGTAAACGACCGGCTGGAAACGAATGAGCTGATGGAAAGGCTGGTTGGGTATGGGTTTGAGCGTGCAGATTTTGTGTATGAGCCCGGACAGTTTGCTATGCGGGGCGGAATATTTGATATTTATTCTTTTGCGAATGAAAAGCCTTACAGGATTGAATTGTTTGGTGAAGAGGTTGACTCAATCCGTATTTTCGATCCGGAGAGCCAGTTAAGTGAACGCAAACTGCTTCAGGTAAATATCATTCCCAATGCAGATGCCACTGAATCTGCCGCAGAGAAGATTGACCTGATGAAGCTGATGCCAGCCAACACCATAGTTTATACCAGTAACTGGCAACTGCTGATTGACCGCTTCAGAGACCATTATGATCACTTGCTGCTTTTTCTTCAGCAAGCAGATACACATTCAGCCGGAAAGGATGGTGATGAAAAAATTGTTGAAACTTCTGCTGATCAGTTTACTGTTCCGGAATGTTTTGTGGACGCATTGGCACAGAAAAAATGCATAGAGCTTGCCCACTCAGGCACTATTGCCGATCCGGTATCCACTCATGTTTTTGATGTGGTGGCCCAGCCCTCATTCAACAGGCAGTTTGAAATGCTGATAAAGGACTTGAAACAGCATGAACTTGCGAAACACCCGATTTATATTTTTGCCGAAAACCCCAAACAGCTTGAACGTTTATATTCCATCTTCACAGATCTGAAAGCAGAAATCCAGTTCGTTCCTGTTCCACGCGCGATTCATCAGGGATTTATAGATAGGGAGAAAGGAATTGTGGTTTACACAGACCATCAGATTTTCCAGCGATACCACAAATATAAAATCAAGCAGGCCTATAATAAGAGCAAGGCTATAACCATACGCGCACTTAAAGAGCTTCAACCAGGAGATTTTGTTGTGCATGTTGATCATGGTGTAGGTGTTTTCAGCGGTTTGCAGAAAGTACAGGTAGGCGGACAAACACAGGAGGCTGTCAGGATTATCTACCGCGATAATGATATCTTGTATGTGAATATCAATTCACTCCACAAAATTGCCAAATATACAGGCAAGGAAGGGCATGTTCCCAAAGTAAATAAGCTGGGCAGTGATGCCTGGGTGAAGCTTAAGGATAAAACAAAAGGCAGGGTCAAAGAGATTGCATTTGACCTGATCAAACTCTATGCTGAACGAAAAGCTCAACAGGGATTTGCACATAGTGCGGACAATTACATGCAAGTGGAGCTGGAAGCATCCTTTATGTATGAGGATACCCCAGATCAGGGTCGTGCCATTGCCGATGTCAAGAAGGATATGGAGCAAGCATCACCCATGGATAGGCTTGTTTGCGGAGATGTTGGATTTGGTAAGACTGAAGTGGCTATCAGGGCTGCATTCAAAACATGTTTGGATGGTAGGCAGGCCGCCGTGTTAGTGCCAACCACCATTCTTGCCCATCAGCATTTCAAAACATTCAGTGAACGCCTGAAAGATTTTCCGGTGACTGTAGATTTTATAAACCGGTTCAAATCAACCAAAGAGAAAAAGGAAACCCTTAAGCGGGTAGAAGAAGGCAAAGTAGATATCATAGTTGGAACGCATGCCTTACTGGCAAAAGATATCAAGTTCAAAGACCTGGGATTGCTGGTCATCGATGAAGAGCAGAAATTTGGAGTGGCACATAAGGAGAAAATTAAAACATTCAAAACCAATGTAGATTGTCTTACCCTTACGGCAACCCCCATTCCAAGGACCCTGCAATTCAGCCTCATGGGGGCGAGAGACCTCAGTATAATCAACACCCCGCCACCAAACAGGCAGCCTATTCAGACTGAGGTGATGGTGTTTAATGAAGACCAGATCCGGGATGCCATTTATTTTGAAACAGAGCGGGGCGGACAGATTTTCTTTATCCATAATCGGGTAAACGGACTATCAGAGATGGCTGCTATCATTAGAAGGTTATGTCCGGATGTAAGTGTTGGCTTCGCGCATGGTCAGCTTGAGGGGCATGAACTGGAAGAACGGATATTTGATTTTATTCACCGCAAATATGATGTTTTGGTTTGCACCAATATTGTTGAAAGTGGCGTTGACATTCCCAATGTCAATACAATCATCATCAATAATGCACATCAGTTCGGGCTCAGTGATCTGCACCAGTTGCGTGGTAGGGTAGGTCGAGGTAATAAAAAAGCATTTTGTTACCTTATGGCGCCACCTATCAGCACCTTGCCTTCAGACTCAAGGAAAAGGTTGCAAACATTGGAACAGCATGCTGAGCTTGGCAGTGGATTTCAGATTGCTATGCGCGATCTTGATATCAGAGGTGCAGGAAATATGTTGGGTGGAGAGCAGAGTGGGTTCATGATAGAAATTGGATTTGAGATGTATCAGAAAATCCTGGATGAGGCTATTCGTGAATTGAAGCGAACCTCTTTCAGGGATGTATTTAAGGAAGAGATAAGCAAACAGGATGATTATGTTCAGGATTGTACTATAGATACCGATCTTGAAATCCTGATTCCAGATCAGTATGTGGATCAGATAGCTGAGCGCTTACTTTTGTATACAAGACTTGACAATTGCCGTGATGAAGATGAATTAAAGCGGTTTCATGCTGAAATGATAGATAGATTTGGACCAATGCCAGATTGTGTTGAAGATTTGTTTACTACCGTACGTTGCAGGAGAATGGCAGTTGAAATGGGTTTTGAACGATTAACGCTCAAGCAACAAACGTTCAGATGTTATTTTGTAAACAACCCTGATTCTCCATATTTTACATCAGATACTTTTAATGCCATTCTGTTTCATCTTCAACACAGAACCAACAAAAGCCACCTCAAGCAGGTTGGGAAAAATTTCATGCTGATAACAGAGCATGTTTCTGGTATGGATCAAGTATATAATCTACTTCTGGCAATTCAAAATACAATCAGGGAAGAAAAAGAAAAGGGAGTTTTATAACTCCCTGATCCATATATTTCTGAAACTTACCAGATCACCATGGTCTTGAAGAATCAAAGGCTCCTTCATGCTGTGTGGCTTATATTCAGGTATGCCAATATATTCTGAGCCACCCCAGAGCGCTGCATTGTTCTGAACCAGTACGCCATTGTGAATAACAGTTATCCTGGCCTGTGATTGCAATTTTCCGTCAGCAGCAAATCTTGGAGCAGTAAAAATTACGTCGTATGTCTGCCACTCTCCGGGTTTTCTGCTTGCATTTGCCAAAGGAATAAGCTGCTTGTAAATGCTGGCTGCTTGCCCGTTTGAATAGGTTTTATTTTCGTAGCTATCCAACACCTGTAACTCATATTTGCCCATCAGGAAGATACCACTGTTCCCCCGTCCCTGGCCTTCACCTTTTACGACTGCTGGCGTTCTCCATTCTATGTGCAGTTGACAATCGCCAAAGCCCTGTTTAGTTGAGATGGTTCCAGACCTTGGTTTAACGGTCATGGCACCATTCTCGAGTGTCCACTCCACAGCTTTTCCTCCTTGCCCTACCCATGAAGAAAAATCCTTTCCATTGAATAAAACTATGGCGTCTGAAGGGGCATCCTGTGCAGTAGCACCTGGTTTTACAATAGCAGGTACGGGATCCCACAATTCTGAAAGTTTGGGATCACCAGTGCGGCCTTGGGAGCAGGCAACTGAGATACTGGAAGCAGATAAAGCAAGCAAAAAGAACTTTTTCATATCCTGTCTGTTATATTTTTGAATTGTTTGTGATTCAATTTACGAAAATTATCGTCTTGTCATTGAAACGGATAATTTTTATATTTGAACAAATCCTTCTATATGGTTTCAAAAATCACTGAGGGCATCAAAGTTATGGTGGAACAGTTCTACCAGCCTGATTATTCTAATCCCGTTCAGCATGAGTTTATGTTTGCCTATCGGGTTACCATAGAAAATAACAATAGCTTTCCGGTACAGCTCCTGAAAAGACATTGGTTTATTCAGGATAGTAATACTGAGCAGCGAGAAGTAGCAGGCGATGGAGTGATAGGTGTTCAGCCCGTCATTGCTCCACAATCACAGTATCAGTATATTTCTGGTTGTAATCTGAAGTCTGAAATTGGACAAATGTTTGGTACATATCTGATGGTAAATATGCATAGTAGGGAACAGTTTTCAGTTAATATACCTATTTTCCAGATGGAGGCTCCTTTTAAAAGAAATTGACCTTTCTATTGCAGCATGATGTAACTTTACATGTCTTCAAAAAGAAAAGGCACTGAAAAATGGGGTACAAAGTAACTTTCAACAACAAGAACAAGGTTTTCTTCAATGCACTGAAAGCTGAAGTAGATGCTTATTTTGAGCGGAACAATCTTCAAAAAACAGGTAACTGGCGGCTTTACGGCAAAACAATGATTCTTATACCTGGCGCCATTGCTATTTATGCCACACTGATGTTGTTGGATATGCACTGGGCATTGTCTTCTTTCCTGTGGTTCATATTTGGATTGAATATGGCTGCAATTGGATTTAATGTCATGCATGATGCTTGTCATGGCAGTTTCTCAACGAAGAGTTGGGTAAATGAGATATTCGGTCTCACCAATAATTTTCTCGGGGGTAATGCATTCATGTGGAAACTGAAGCATAACATTATTCACCATACTTATACAAATGTGGATGGTGTGGATGATGATATCAACAACATGCCTTTCATGCGTCAGTGTAGTTCACAGCCTTGGAAGCCAATGCACAGATTTCAAAGTGCATATATGTTTATCCTCTACGGATTTACATCACTGTTTATGTTTTTCATGGACTACATAAAGTATTTCTCAAAAAAGATATACACAACGCCGCTGAAGAAAATGAATCTTACAGATCATGTTATTTTCTGGGGGGGTAAATTGTTTTTTATTGCATTCTACATTGTATTACCAATCATGGTCCTTGGTTGGCAAGGATGGTTGGTTGGGTTCGTGATCAGTCAGGGTACACTCGGATTAACCCTTGCGCTTGTATTTCAGTTGGCTCATGTTGTGGAACATGCCGAGTTTGAAACTGCAGGTGTTGATCCAGTAAAAATCGAAAACGAATGGGCTATACATCAAGTCAAAACAACGGCGAACTTCGCTTTTTCAAATAAGCTTGTAACCTGGTTTGTGGGCGGTTTAAACTATCAGATCGAGCATCACCTTTTCCCAAGAATAAGCCATATACATTATCCTGCTATAAGCAGAATAGTAAGAGAAACATGTGAGCAATTCGAACTCAACTATATTTATTTTCCTTCAACAAGGGCAGCCATAGCATCTCACGTCCGCTTTATGCATCAAATGGGGCAGCGGCCTTAATTTACCTGGGCTTATACCCCGAACCGGCTAATATTTTTTGTCCATCCAAAGCCAGCAATTCATCGATTGTTGTCTTTGGATTTTTTTTTATATAAGCCCGAATAAGTTCTCTGCCTGTGAATAATGAAATGAATCCAGGTGATCCCAGTCCAAATTCCGGTGTTGATGGTCCATCGTTTAGAAAAGATCTTGTTTTTAGCAAGTCTGTCTCAAAAAGAAGATTGTTTTCAGTAAAGTAGTTCCAGATGAATCCTTCTGATTGCTGACAACCTTTGAGTTGTGCCTCCGTATAGCCCAACTTCAATGTTTCATCGGTGTCGGGCAGGATAAGGTCTAACAGATACATGCGTTTTCCATGATCAGCAATGATGTCGATCATTTTAGCGCCTGGCTGCAGCGGTGCGTAAATGTCATCGATGATGTTTTTGATGCTGTTTACAGCAATGTAATCTGTTGTAAATCTTCTTGAAATATATTCTGGGTACAGCTCCTGACCAGCTTGACTTTTATATACCATTGAATTGCTTCCAAGGTGGAGTTGTAAGCCGGCGCAAATAGCAAAATTAGTGATGATTTCTCCTGATCCGCCAGTAGCCCCGTAAGCAAATGCATCTATCGGACCCACAAAAGTGATGAACTGTTCAGGTAATTTGTATTCCGGGAAATAGTATTTGACGTAACGGAATGCCATTTTTAAATCCTGAGCGGCCTTTTCGACTTCTTTGTCCAGGGCTATAGTGGAATCATAAATAGGTTTGTATTCCCTGATAAACTGTTTAATGAGCACTTCCCATTTCGCAGTATCGACACCGTTAAGTCCCAGAAGCCTGCCTGTAAAATCAACGAGAAAATTATGGTATTCAGTAGAACGGAGTGTTTCGAATCCTTGATCCAAATTATTGGTGTCCAATGAAAAAAAATCTTTTTCAAACCGTTTTACATCAAGTTTGATGTTTATTCCGGAAACATCGGGTTTTTCAGGACCTTCCACACACGAATGGCCGATCATAACCATGCTTGAAATTACAATCAAAAAATTTGCTGATATTCCGCGTTTCATATTGATCTTATTGGACTTCAAATTTAAAGCAAAGCTGTCTATACCCGGAATTACATTTTGTTTTTCATTAAGTTTCATGTTTATTTCCCAATTTTGTTGGATGAAGGTCCTCATTGCGCAACAGAATTATCACATTGGAAATTTCGAGTCTAACAAGGCAAAAATGCTTGGGGCCATCGATAATGCCAAACAGCAGGGTGCAGACCTTGTTGTTTTTTCAGAGCTTTCAGTTTGTGGCTATCCTCCAAGAGACCTGTTGGAGTTCACTGATTTTATTGAACAATGTGAAAAAACCGTTCAGGAGCTTGCCGTAGCAGCTGACAATCTGGGCGTTATAGTTGGGAGTCCGGTCAGAAATCCTGATACAGCAGGGAAAGACCTTTTGAATGCAGCACTGCTGCTTCACCAAGGCCAGATTTATGGACAAGCTTTCAAAACGCTGCTTCCCAACTACGATGTCTTTGATGAATACCGATACTTCGAACCTGCCAGCAGTTGGCAGGTTATCCAGTTCAGGGGAATAAAAATTGCACTGACCATTTGTGAGGATATCTGGAACCTTGGAGACAATCCGCTTTATCGGATATGCCCGATGGATCAGCTTATTCAACAGGGGCCAGACCTGATGATCAATATTTCTGCATCCCCTTTTGATTATGATCATGATAAAGACCGTGCTGAGGTGGTAAGGCGGAATGTTGAGAAGTATAAGGTGCCCATGATTTATTGTAATGCTGTGGGTGCTCAAACTGAAATTGTTTTTGACGGCGGAAGTATGGCTTGTAATGTGAACGGAGAAATCATCAGTACACTGGGTTTTTTCAAAGAGGATTTCAGCATTGTTGATGTTGATGAATTGCTTAGCCCGTCTTGCTCGCTTGCCAAAGCTGATTATCTGCTGCTCAATCAAGAGATGCGCGTTACAAGAGCCAATGACCCAGATAGCATTATGCAGTATCTTACCGGCGAATCCAATATGGCGCAAATAAAAGATGCTCTTAAGCTGGGCATCTCTGATTATTTTTCCAAGATGGGATTTAAGAAAGCCATTCTTGGAAGCAGTGGGGGTATAGATTCAGCAGTTGTCTTAACCCTTGCGGTGGAAGCCCTGGGTAAGGAAAATGTAACGGCATTGCTGATGCCATCCGGCTTTTCGAGCAGTCATTCTGTTGACGATGCTGTCAAGCTCAGCGAGAATCTTGGAAATCCATATCATATTATCCCCATTGAGCCTGTTTATAGTTCTTTTTTAGATTCACTTTCTCCACTTTTTGAGGGAACTTCATTCGGACTGGCTGAAGAAAACTTACAAAGCAGGAGCAGGGGTAATATCCTCATGTCTGTGGCGAATAAATTTGGACATGTGTTGCTCAATACGTCCAATAAAAGTGAGCTCGCAACGGGGTATGGAACGCTTTATGGAGATATGGCTGGCGGACTAAGTATTTTGGGTGATTTATATAAAACACAGGTATATGCTTTAGCCAGGTTTTTAAATCTGAGTAGCGAGTTCATACCTGATAATATACTTACAAAAGCGCCATCTGCCGAGCTCAGACCCAATCAAAAGGACAGTGACAGTCTTCCTGATTATGAACTGCTGGATAGAATTCTTTATCTCTACATCGAACGCAGGATGGGGCCAGATCAAATTACTGAACTAGGTGCTGATGCGGCATTGGTAAGTCGGGTTCTTAAGATGGTCAACATCAATGAATACAAACGGAATCAGTTCTGTCCGGTTTTAAGGGTAAGTACCAAATCTTTTGGTACTGGCAGAAGAATTCCCATCGTGGCAAAATACCTGTCATGAAGGGGGTAATTTATAAATCAACCGGAAGTTGGTACGTAGTTAAATCTGAGGACGGAAATTTCTTCAATGCCAGATTAAAAGGTCGGTTTAAAATTGATGGTATCCGTTCTACCAATCCCATTGCCGTAGGTGATGAAGTAGCCTTTGAGATGGAAGATGAAGCTGAAAACCGGGTAATGATTCATGAGCTTTTCCCGAGGAGGAATTATGTGAACCGGGTATCACCTGCAAACAGACGATTACACCACATCATAGCCTCAAACCTGGATCAGTCTCTGCTGGTAGCTACTCTCCGTGATCCCCGCACATCAGTTGGGTTTATAGACAGGTTTCTGGTTACATGTGAAGCCTTTCATATTCCTGCGGTTATCGTATTCAATAAGGCAGATATTTATGATGAAGCAGATATGGTTTTGTTTGAAGAAAGGAAACAGATGTATGAAGCCATCGGTTATACCGTTTTGCTTACTTCCGTTAAACAGTTTGAAAGTCTGGGCACATTAAAAGAGTTGTTGAAAGATAAGGCAACCCTCATAAGCGGGCATTCTGGTGTGGGTAAGTCGAGTTTAATCAATGAAATACTTGAGGATGCAAATATCCGGACCAGTGAAGTCAGTAATTGGAGCGGCAAAGGCATGCATACCACTACTTTTTCGGAGATGTATGACCTGCCTGCCGGAGGCAGACTTATCGATACACCCGGTATGCGTGAATTTGATATTGCAGATATTGAAAAGACTGAATTATCTCATTATTTTCCTGAAATGAGGACATTGCTGAACGAATGTCAGTTCAATAATTGTATGCATTTCAATGAGCCGGGTTGTGCCATTAAAAATGCGGTAGTTGAAGGAAAAATTCATGAAGAAAGATATGTCAGCTACTGTTCAATTTTAGACAGCATTAGGGGAAAGATCTGGTGAAAAATCATTTGAACCAGCTGCTGTAGAGGGTATAATTGTTGGCAATCCTTTCAATTTCTCCACTTACTTTTTCTGGTGAAATGTCTTTTACTTTTTTGGCGGGTACACCTGCAAATACAGTTCCCGGGGGAATTATTGTTCCTTCAAGCACAACTGCACCGGCTGCAACAATAGAGTTACTCCCAACCACCGCCTTGTCCATTACAATCGCACCCATACCAATCAACACATTATCTTCCACCGTGCAACCATGCACAATAGCTGCATGCCCGATGCTTACATTGTTGCCGATAACTGTTGCGTGTTTTTCATAAGTACAATGGATGACAGCATTGTCTTGTATATTTACTTTGTTCCCAATGCGAATGGCATTCACATCACCCCTAACAACAGCATTAAACCAAATACTGCACGATGAGCCCATCACTACGTCTCCTGCGATAGTTGCGTTGGGAGCAATGAAAGCATCATCCGGAATAGTTGGATAGACGCCTTTAACCGGGAGAATGACAGGCATATTTTTTTCATGAAGTTATTGCATAAAGCGGAACTTTGCAGCAATGAACCAGCGTGAACTTTTTTTGAGACATGTTGCCCAGACATCTGAAGCTCCGCTTGCTTTGGAAATTGTAAGGGCATCAGGTTGCATGATGTGGGATAAATACGGAAAAGAATACCTTGACCTGATCAGTGGTATCAGTGTTTGCAATGTTGGACATGGTAATGCAAAGGTGGTAGATGCAGTCAAAAGGCAGTCAGAACAATACATGCACCTCATGGTTTACGGTGAATTAATTTCCGCGCCACAGGTGCAATATGCAACTAAGATTGCATCACTTTTGCCTGAGGCGCTGCAATCCGTTTACTTTACGAATTCAGGGACCGAAGCCACAGAAGGCGCCATGAAGTTGGCCAAACGCTTAACGGGTAGAACTAAAATTATTGGATTCAAAGACTCCTATCATGGATCCACCCAAGGTGCATTGAGTGTCATGGGTGATGAATACTGGCGAAATGCATTTAGGCCATTATTACCGGGCGTAAAACACTTGGAGCATAACAATGTCAGGGAACTGGATAACATTGATACAGATACAGCCTGTGTGATTGCAGAGCCTATCCAGGCAGAGCGTGGTGTACAAACACCTTCGGTTGAATGGATGAAAGCGCTCAGAGCCCGGTGTGAAGAAACAGGTGCCTTACTCATACTGGATGAGATACAAACAGGTATGGGCAGAACAGGCACTTTATATGCCTTTGAGCAGTTTGATATTGTACCGGATATCCTTTTGCTCGGAAAAGCGTTGGGAGGTGGAATGCCGCTTGGGGCATTTATTTCCAGCACAGAGAGGATGAATGCTTTTTCCAATAATCCAGTGTTGGGACATATCACCACTTTCGGAGGGCATCCGGTTTGTTGCGCAGCAGGGTTGGCAGCATTTGAGTTTCTATTGGCTGAAGAGCTTATAAACGGCGTTGCGCAAAAAGCGCAGCTTTTTGCGCAACGCCTGAAGCACCCGCTGATTCAGGATTTCCGTTCAGCTGGATTGCTTATGGCCATCGATTTTGGTTCCTGGGATTTGAACAAACTTGTTATTGATACCTGCATTGCCAGAGGTGTTTTTACAGACTGGTTTCTTTTTGCTGCAGGTTCAATGAGGTTGGCCCCCCCACTGATTATAACTGATGCACAAATTAATCTTGCCTGTGATATAATTCTGGCTGTTTGTGATGAGGTTAGAAGCTGAATCGGAAGCTACCAAAAACGCCGAAGCGTTTATAACCTTCAATTGGTAGTGGTTTTGGTGAGAGTCTCCAAACCAGGTCAATTCGGAAAAACCTCAGGATATTATCCACCCCGGTTCCCAGTTCCATATAGGTTTTTCCATTTAGACTGGTGAAAGGGAAATCACCTTTGAGGTTAAGGGTAGTGTTCTCCTGATTTAGACTTCCCCATAGCATTTTAATATTCCAAAACTGCCTGAATTTGAATAATTTATTCTGTGGTATGAGCCTGAAAAGACCACTGCCAATGTTATGT
>Ga0208009_1000277_pt1 | contig 14481 bp, 26 predicted proteins | sample Wag4_2014_7_16_FD_187364 | JGI IMG/M metagenome (GOLD analysis project Ga0208009, IMG submission 187364) | Fresh water mixed with fracking chemicals microbial communities from Ohio, USA - Utica-2 Time Series FC 2014_7_16 (SPAdes) (version 2) ...
TTATTATGACTACACCAAAAGGCAGGCGGGGGAGATGTTTAGAGAGGAGATAAGGAAGGCGAGTTAATGCTTGACTAGCCCCGCTTATCACCTATGATAGGCGGTGTTAGTCTTTCATTAAAATCTAATGGAAGAGAACAACCAAAAGAGAAAGAGGGAGAGAGTATGAAATGCAACAAATGTGAGAGAGAGGTTGAGATAGCGGATGGCATAGCTTTATGCCATTACCACTACACCAACGAAAATCTAAAGATGGTGGGGGTAGAGTAATGAAAGCTACACCGGCCATTTGTGGCGATCACCTGGTGCCAATAAGTGAGTGTGATTGCCTAAGTTATATGCGGGAGATAACAAGATCAGCCGAACGGTTGATACAACTAGCGAAAGAGAGAGAGGAAATGAAATGAAAGATATCTGCCAATTTTGCGGGTGGGAGATAAGAAAACCTGAGTGGTATAACAGCTACGATGGCGGCTTTGCCTGCGATGATTGCTTGATGGATCAGGCGGTAGAGAGGGAGAAGGAGAACGCAATATGAAAGTAAAACAGGCACTAGAACTGTTAAATGATCTACCTTTGGAAGCTGATTTGGCTATCCAATGGTATACAAAAGAGGACATAGAGACCAACCTAGAGAGAAAGATAACGAGAGAGGTTTGGGAAGATGTCTGCGAGTATGCTTGTGATGAACCGGATATGAGAGATTTCTCTATCCCATATCTACTAGAGAAGATGGAGAGAGAAGATGGGTAATATAGTGGAGCTATTTAACGATCAACAGAGAAGGATTACCTTCTATGAGGTATCAGATAGCCAGGATATAGCCATATGGGGTGGAGAAGACCCCGTAGAGGCCTTAAAGTGGTATCGTAATAGTCCTAAGGATAGCAAGGTGAAGGTATCTGAGTGGCTAACCACCGAAGAAGATGCCAAACCTATCGTAGAGGGAGTGGAGATAACCCCACTAGTCCTTGCTACAATAGCTGACTGTATAGAGAGATGGAGTAAATGAGTAAGTTAGAAAAGAGATTACAAAGTGCGGCCGATCAAGCGGTTCGCCAGCGCAATTACCAACGAGCTAGGCAGAGAGCGTTCACTAGGTTAGCTAACACCTACCCTGAGGCGTATCGCTCTTTCCTAGAAGAGGAGAAGATGGCTGATGAAAAGATGGGTAAGAAATGGCTTGATCTTGATGGCAACACTAGCCTTACTGACACAAGGGCATAACCAATTATTTCCACCAACCACAGCAGGTAGAATACCTGATGGTGTAATAGAGAATAGGAAGGCAACACAAGATGAGAAAAATCGTAATAGAAAGATCGCAAAAGACTACGCTTCGGCTGGTTGGGGCTGGAGTGGGAGAGAGTGGACCTGCCTTGAGTCCCTTTGGACCCGTGAGAGCAGGTTTGACAACTACGCAAAGAACCAACGAGGATCAAGTGCTTACGGAATTGCTCAACTCCTTAGAGAGAAAGATAGCAGAGCTGAATTCCAAATCTTACGAGGCCTTAAATACATTGATAAACGGTATAAATCACCGTGCCGAGCCTACAACTTCTTCCTTAAACACAACTATTACTAAATGAAATTGACAGGTGTATCTCTATTCGCCGGTGTCGGTGGCTTTGACCTGGCGATGGAGCGTAATGGGGTAGAGGTTGTAGCTAACGTTGAGATAGACAAGCAATGCCAAAAGGTATTGGCTAAGCATTTTCCCAATGCTAAACAGTTCTCCGACATAACAGATGTGAAAGGAAGTGATTTAATTGGAGCAGGATTTGAACCTAGTAGAGGAATTATCACAGGCGGATTTCCCTGTCAAGACCTTAGCGTGGCTGGAAAGAGGGCTGGTCTTGTTGGAGAAAGAAGCGGATTATTCTGGGAGATTGCAAGACTTATTGAAGAAACGAAAACTGAGTGGTTCATCCTTGAAAATGTCCCTGGTCTTCTTACCTCAAACAAAGGAAAAGATTTTGGAGTGGTCATTGGAACGATGGCCGACATCGGGTATAGCCTTGCCTGGCGGGTGCTTGATGCTCAGCACTTCGGAGTTCCCCAAAGGAGAAGGCGTGTCTTCATCGTTGGCAGACGTACTGGAGACGGACTCAGTTCAGCAGAAGTATTATTTAAGTCCGAAGGCTTGCGAAGGAATACTACGCAGAGCAAACAGACGAGGCAAGACACTACCGCCAGCACTACAAGAAGCGTTAACCTTGCAAGCGGCAAGACAATAGCTAACACCATACCTGCTGAGCTTTATCATCACGGTTCAGTAGTAAATCAAGATGCTAATAATGGACACGTTGTAATTGAGAATCCATTAGTTGGAACACTACAAGCACGAGACTATAAGGGGGTTGGCAACCAGTATGTCGCAGAAAATAAACTTGTGGTGGAACAAAAGTAGGAGAGCGCAAACCAATGAAGACTATGAAACTTGGGTGGAAGGTGGCGTTGTGCCTACTATGAACGCATTTGATAATGGAGATACAAGAGCTACTACTATTATATTTTATGGCAATAGAGTTGCTGACATTAGATTACAAGATGATAAGATCAATACCTTACAAGCTAGAATGGGAACAGGTGGAAACAATATGCCTATGGTGGCTCATCCAATACAAGGAAATATGATAGGTAGAAGTGATACAGCTGGACCTGCTGGTAAAGGATATGGTGATACAGATGAACCTATGTTCTCTTTAACATCTACTGATAGACACGCTATTGCTGGTGGTATGTTAGTGCGTAGACTTACACCGCTTGAGTGTGAAAGATTACAAGGATTTCCTGATGGCTGGACAGCAGACCAAGTTGATACCCATAGATATAAACAGATGGGCAACGCAGTTGCAGTACCAGTAGTGGAGTGGATCATTCAAGGTATTACTGATACGATCTAAGCATTGACCGGTTCTTAACCTTTCTCTCCGGTCATAATAAAGAGAGCCTCACTACCCTTCCGAGTGGGGCTTTCTACTTTTTCTTAATCCAGTACTGTGAGTTAATAACTAAAGTATCTATCTCTTCCTTGTGTCGCTCAGTAAATAGAAGTATTCCAGGGCGTGGTGTCTTAGATGGTGGAAGGTTTCTTCCCCAAGTGTAATCATCAAATGCCATAACACCACCACTCTTTAGTAGAGGCCAGCTAAGTTCAGCATCTAGTAGCACACCAACTGTTGTGTGGTCTGCATCAATATAAATAAAATCAAATGCACCAATAAAATTATCTAACTGTCTAATCAAATACTTATGCGTATCACTGACCACAGATACAACTGGTAGATCTTTTACCTTCTCCTGATACACCTGATAGACATCGCTGAAGTCCATCTCGGCGTGGGTTTGCTCATCACTACCCTCCCAAGTATCAACATCAATTAACTTAGAACTCTTATCAGTTAAGATGTTATTGCATAACCAAACTGTTGCATCACCTGTGAACACACCAAGCTGTAAAAACTTTAGGTTAGGTTTATCTTTGAACTCAGCAAGGTAGGTAGCAAAGTTTTGTTGTGCTGTTTCAGCAAACCAATTAGGGTAGGTAGTCATTAGTTATCCGTAGAGTAGAAGCCATTACCCTTGAAGGTAATAGAAGGGGCAGACCATACTCTGCTAGTAGTTTGTTGACAACAGATAGGCACATCTTCAACACCGTAGATAGGTCTTTCAATAGATATAACTGCACTACAAAGATTGCATTTATATTCGTAGATCAAAACAATATCCCATCTTCTAGCTTTAAAAACCCTACTAACTTAGTGCGACTAGTCCTGTTAGCAAACTCAGTTGTAATAGGTAGCCACTTATCTTGCCACTTAGGTTGAGGTATTGTAGATAAATTAAATCCCCATATCCCTTCAGGTGTAGCGTTGATATACCAAGGCACAAGAGATCTAATACCTGCTGCAAGAATTAAACCCTGATACTTACTCTCTTCTATAAGTAAGTCAGGGTAGTGGGTCTTACGAGATTTCAATTCTATAAACATCTTATCTTTAAGGGAGATGCAATCCCAGTTATCAAACTCTTCACTCTTCTCAAGGTCAGAGTAGTAAAACTCTTTAAGGTAATCAAATAACTCAGGCTCTTTTAATTCCAAGGCGTTTGTCCTCCGAGCCTATCTTGTAATCTACGCAAGGCTGATATACATCTGCGATCTGCTGTAGATGTAGCACACTCTAGGTATTGTGCTATCTGTTGCAGAGTAAAACTATCGTGGTATCTCATCTGTAGTATGGTCTTATCCTCTTGCTCTAGCTTTAGATAAGCCTTCTTAATATCTATTAGGATCGCTAGTAGGTTGCCACCTTCAGCAGGTGTTGACTGCTTACGAGGTGTGCCATCGTTGATCATCTCTTGCGCTTGCTCTAATACTGTGCCATCTACTACTGAAGATATAACAAAGGGTATTAACTGAGCGATAGTTGTTGTGTCATAGAAGGCTTCATCAGTTGTCTTATACCCAGCCTTACGAGCCTTCTCTTTACGAGCAAACCGTTCAGCCATTCGTTGCATCTGATATGCAATTCGTCTTTCATTTTGTTCACGCTTGTTAGCATCAGGTTCGTTTAATAGATCAACAAACTGTTGCCCTCTACCAATAGCCCAGAGAAAACACTCCTGCTTTATATCTGCTAGATCTACCCAACCCTTAAACTTTCTAGAGATTACATAAGATACAGATGGAACTAACTCGTATAGAGTTGGATGTAATTCTGGTGTCATTCACAATCCAGTGTTGGAACCTCAGGCCACTTACCATCTAGTACCATAATTGCAATAGCTGAGTAGTTAAGTAGATCCATAAAGGAATCCCGTAGTGATTCATTACTAGGATTAACATTGCTATCTACTAGATTATTAATGCGAGCAACCTTGTCCCACATACGAACTCTTAGTCCGTTGATCGGACCGCCAGGAGATCTTGCTATATTTAACGGACCGTAATCGTGGTGCTTTGCAATAAGTAAATTACCAGCAGCATCCATAACACGCCACATATCAGTAATGAACTCATCATCTACTCTCGTGTTGGTGGTGGTGCGATCTCTATTGTGTTCTTCTCGTGATTGATCTTGATGATATAAATCCCCAAGGCTGCCAACCATTCTGCTAGTACCGTCAGGTCTGAGTTCTTCATACATTTGGCACCCCTATTGTCCGTTTTGTCTCTTCTATACCCTTTGCTAAGTATAAATCATTGAGGTCCATTCCAGCAGGTAGCGACACGATAGTAGAGTTACTCACCTCCTGCGCTACCATCCTTGAAAACTCTGCTCCAGGATTAGAACCATCCTCTTTAACATCATTATCACCAACAATATAAACCCTGCCATACCCTGAAAACATCCTTGTAAAGTGGGGTTTCCAAGCCTGTACTCCTGGCACTCCAACTGCCGGTATACCTAAGATTGCAGATGCAACAATAGTATCTAGCTCACCCTCACAGATTGCTACGTACTCACTACTAATAATAATATCGCTGACATTATAGAGATGACCCTTCTGCCCTAGTGGTGCTCCATACTTAGGCTTGCCCTCATCTAATCTTCTAAACTTAAAGCCAACACAGTGTCCCATTGCAGTTAGGTAAGGTATAGATAACCAACCCTGATAGTTCTCGTGGGTTGCAAAAGGTTGCATAATGGTACCAAGGTGGTACCGCCGTGCTATCTCCTCAGAGATCCCACGATCTGCGAGAAACTTTATTGCTTCCTCGTTTAGATCCTTGCTGTATTGCAGTGCCGCTTCCAGCGAGGATTTCAACTGCACGGTTGAGAGCATCCTTAAACCCCATATTCTCTTTAATAATAACAATGTTTACTGCGTTGCCACCTTTACCGCAAGTGTGGCAGTAATACAAATTGTCCTTTGTATTGATTACCGCACTCCTTCTGCTGTCATTGTGTAGTACACATCTAACAGAACAAGCTCTACCCTCTCTTACCTCACCGCCATAGTGTGAAACTATTACACTTATGGAGATTGCGTTTGCATCAGTGGGACCTTTATACCTTCTCTTTTTACCCACCCTGGACCAGTCTTGTGTTGACAAGCGCAGTCTCCTTTACATTCTTTATGTAGAACCTCAGACCTATTGTAATTGTCTTTGAGATTTTCCTGCCCTGCTGACCTACAAGTTAAGCAAATCATTTCTTATCCTCCAACCATTGCGTTAGATCCTGTATAACCCAAGCCTTATCTATTCCTGCGTTCCTTCTTTTGAATAGTACATAAGAAAAAGGCCTATCAATACCACGATGCTTAGCATAATTAGTAGCCTCTGTTTGCGCTTCATCCCAGAACTCCTTTAGATTTAAAGTCTTAGTATTCTTTAACTCAAAGATGTAGGTTTCACCGGCAACCATAACTACTAGATCTCCCTCATCCTCTGCTCCTGATAAGCGCAAGCGTTCAGCTACTGCGCCCATCTTTCTAAACCATTTCATTGCATCAACCTCAAACTGAGCACCTTTAGTCTTGTTATACTTGGCTGACATTTAGACCAGCATCCCTTCTATACATCTGACCTAGTGCATCAGCATCAGATATCTGACAGACACTATAGTTAACAAACAAACCAGTATGGTCTGAACCATCTGCTGTATGTGGACCAAACCTGTTCTTAACTGCTGCTACTTTAAGTATATTATTTAATGGATCAAAACCTAAAGTAAGTATCAGTGCTGGTAGTTGAGATACCTTACCGTGAATAGCCCTACGAGCAGGCGGTAATGTGGTCTTGCCATACTCTGATTGCTCAGAGACGTGGTGTAATACCATCACACAGGCTTCAGTCTTGCGAGCCATATCGTGGAACTCCACCATAATAGCTCGCAGACCTGCCCATTCATTATCTGACTCGGCAACCACATTCATCAGGTTATCTATAACAATCAACTCTGGTGGTATTCCATACAGTTCAACATAAGCCTTGACCTCTAACTCAATATCATCTAGTGATGGTGATGAGTCAAAGACAAACTGTATGTTCTCCATATCGGAAAGATACTTATCGTAATAGTGACGGCTATTATTTAGATTAGCTTCCACCAGTAGTTGACTGTGTCCTGATAGGTGAGAGGCTGCTCTCATCATCACAGTTGGTGTATCAGTATCGGCTGAGAAAAACAAGGTTGGAACCTTTGCTTTAACTGCATAGATAAGAGCAAACATACTCTTACCAGCATTAGGTGCAGCAGCAACCATACATACCTGACCTCTACGGAACTTGATCTGCTTCTTAGCAAGATCTTTCCATACGTCAGGTAGTGGTGTTGCATTGGTATTGCTACCACGCCACGCCCTAGTAAGATTTAGCAACGTATTCCTCTCTCGGTAGAACTATTCCTCTTTGCCTTCTGATATATTTTCTTTTGGCTGCGGTGATACCACCCCAAGTGCCAAACCGTTCCTTGTTGATTCCCCATTCTGCACACTCTGCAAGGTGGGGACAAATCTTGCAAACGTTTATAGCCTGTTGAGTGTGGACTCTATCTCCATCCTCTACTTCAGGAAAGAAAAACTCCACACCCACTTCGGCACAAGCTGGGTTCTCATAGTTCCAGGGAACCCGCATAACTTATCTAATCCAGACGGTATCGCACTTGTCTGTGGCACCCTTAGGTGCAGCGCACATCCAACCTTTCCAAGGACCCTTCTGTCCTACGCCTGAACGAAACGCCATTGAACCGTGCTTACAATCAGGTGCAGTTGCATCTGTTGCAGAGACAGTTGTTGCGCCTAATGCTTTCTTAGCATAGGCGATTGATCCACCATTTGACTGTGGAGTTGTACCTAATGTGGTACCAGTTGTTGTTACTAGTGTTGCTAGGTCAGCTATTGAAGTTAGAGATGTCTCTAGTTCAGCCTGACTTGTTGCGTAAAGATTTACTAGAGTTCCATCAGATAACTTATAGTTAATCTGGAACTTAGTGCTTTCCGGTGCAGCCATTACTTACCTCCAGTATGTTTGACAGATAATCTTATTGATTCCTGTCCCTGTTTTTTTGGTACAAAGCCGAGAAGTTTCTCAACCTCTTCGGCATCTACTGATTCTCTACCACTAATGGTGCTCCAAGTAATGGATACACCACTGTTAGTCTGACCAGTAAATCCTTCTAACGCTGTCTTTAATGAATCTCTTTCATTAGACAGTTCCTTTATCTTTGCATCAAGTTGTAAATATTTCAAAGCGGATGTGTCAACCTCTGGGTTGTCTATGAATATCTCACCCTCTTTGATACGTTCTTTTTTTATACCAACGCATCCCATCTCGCCACTCTCATCAAAGTACTTGCAATAGGATTTGCAGTAACTCTGATCACGCTCAGGCTCTGGTGCATCTGCGCTCTCTTTAATAGCAGCAAGCCAGTTAAGAGCTTCCTCTGCCATCTTTGGATCATATGGTTCGCTATGAACCTTAACATCTCTTTCATCACCATCACGGGCGATGGCTACTAGATTGACAGTTTTAGGACTCCCCTTGCCTGACTTATCAAGTAAGTAGCCATACACCTGTACTTGCCAACGCTGTTGTAGCGATGGAAAGTAGGATAGATTTTTAACCTTAACGGTTTTCCAATCTATCACATCTCCTGTTTCAGGTATATATAAATCTATGTGTGCTTTCATTCCATTGTATTCAACAGATGTTTCAACCCAGTACTTCTCACTCTTTGGATCAACAACTGTAATTGCTTCTTCAATAGCAGAGTGAATAGCTGTACCCATAATGGCAGCCAACTTCATCTCATTGTCATTGGTTTCAGGTTGATCGTTAAGACGATACCAAACCTTACGGCGACAACCACCTAACTCTGATGGACCTATCTGTGTCTGTTTAGATCTAGCCCTACCAGCATCCTTAGCTCGTAGTACCTCTAACAGTAATTCTTTTGGATCTGTCATATTGACATCCATCCTATATACCCTGCATCAGGGTTGTCTAGTAACCATTGCTGTCTCATTTTGTTTTGTTCCTCCCAGTTAGTATCGCTACTTGCATTAACCTTTAATCCTTCTTCATAACCTTTTTCATATGCCTCTGTTAAAGCAAACTTAATTGTCTTGTGCATAACTCCTACTTAGTAAATTGTGTCTTGACACTTACAGTGCCACCACACCAGATGTTGTATTGTATCGCTATATTGATAGCCTTTTTTGCAGCACTTGATGCTTTAGCGTGAGTCTTTGTATCACCATCTAGTGCTACTAAAGCACCCATTGCTAAAGAGCCACCAGAACCTATACCGTATAGACCTCTATCATCTCGCATATAACCGTAGTCATCACTGATCTGATAAAGATTTCCATTAAAACAAACTAAAGCATCCCAGCCTGAATCATCATCAGCTTTACCTTTAGGATTAGGATCATAACCTGCATCAGTTAAGGCTTGTTTAATAGATGGTAGAACTCTGATCATCATAAAGCGATCAGGATCTTGAGTCTTTAATACCTTAGGCGGTTGCCATAAGTTATTTAATATATCTCCAGCGAGTGCATCACCAGCAACAGCAATTAAGTATTCATTAATCTTAACAATTTTATCGTAGCCCTTAGCAACGTAAGGTCTATCTGTATAGGTAGTCATAGAGTCAGCAGCAATAACTGCCCAACCCTTACCTTGAATACCAACTATTGCCGTCACTGCATACTCCTTTTATCTTGGATTAATTGTAGCACCGCCCGTAAAAAATACTGGGATGTAAAGGCAACACGCCGTGAGTGCGATCCTTTCGGATTACTAGATCGGAAATGTGTACCATATGAGCCAAAGGCGAATTACAGATACGGTAACCAACCAAGGCGGCGCTGAAAGCGCCGAGGCGACTGACCACAGGAAGGAGCCGACCTGAGCAATATGTTCCGTCTACCAACCCTGCGAAAAAATAAAGAGAAACTACCAGATAAATTCGGTACGGACCTTAGGTCCTTAGGACCACTACACGCTTGTCCTTGTGGCTCTAAAGTCTTCTCTATCCTAGCTACCTTTGATAACTTTGAGATCTCCTGGTATATGTTAGATGCAACCTGTGCTAACTGTGGCAACCTAATAATTGTGCCTTGTCCGGTAGATGATCCCGCTAGGGAAATTTAGGGCATAAAAAAAGAGGGGCGCAGTTAAGCGCCCCCCTTATATTGCCTCGCAGTAAACTAAATTACTCGGCTCCTACGCCGTACTCTTTTTCAGTCTTGTCTGCCCACTTAGCCAGTGGACCAGCGATTGAACCAATCAAGATTGCATACTCTGGTGCAAGATCTGCAGCAAGTGCAAGACCCATAGTTACTGCTGATGCTAATACTGCCCGTAGATAAGACTTAAATGCAGCCTTAGTCTTTGGGTCTTTTAACTTGTCAATTAGTTTATTCATATCCATCCTTACGGGCGAACTACACCCATTACTAGAGAGTATGGTCGTTTCCTAAGATACACACCATCCCCGTTTGATTGACTGCCTTTGGAACCACTGCTTGTATTACCCTCAATTACTTGAAGATACTTCAACCTAGTGTTATTCCATTTGACAATTCCAACGTGGTCAGGCTCTGCATCTTTATCAAACTGGAAGAAAACAATATCTCCAGCTTGCGCTTGACCTATTGGAATCATCTTATTCTTATTGATAAACCACTTCAGTCCAGCATCACAGGAGGCAAAGCCTTTCTCTCCTTGTGCTGTAATCTTATTACCTAAATTCGCTTTGTTAAATACCCAAGATACAAACATCGCACACCAAGGTTGGTTGTTAGCACCATACCACTTGCCATACTTGTTATCATTATTGCCGGTCTCTCTGTTGCCTATCTCAGCCTTTGCTATCTCTACTACGCTCATCTTGTTAGTGACTCCTTTACTAGATCTGTTAAGAATTGAACCTTCTCCTCTAATGAATCAACCTTGTCCTTTAGACTTGAGCCACCATTCGGGCGAAGTTCAGATAGATAATATTTAACAAGGTGTCTGACTGTCATTGCTAATGTTCCAACAAGAGTCGTTATTGCTACGGCAAGTCCTGCCCATTCATTAGGAGTCATAAGTCCTATACCAATCTGATAGTAGCAATCAACATTCCACCATATCCGGAGAATCTTCTATCGCTAGGAGTTTTATTTATAAAGTCAAGCTCTTCAATTAATCCAATGTATGACTCACCAGTTCTAAAGTCTTCAACTCTGACGGTATCGCCATTGTTTTCAACAGCCTCTAGCTGGCTCATACGGTCATATGCTGACCCTTCATACCCAACCTCTACGCCCATATTGTCACTCTCGTGGTCATAGCAGAACAGAGGGTATTGAATTAATCTTTGACGAGGCACTGCAGGCAGTGACTTGAGTTGGTATCCAGTAAATAGTGGACCCTTAGATGAATCAGTAGATGATCTAGTTAAAGTAAATTTAAAGCCTAGATACTCTTGTGCTCCTACTGGGTATGGAATACCAATCTCTTGAACTATTCCCTCTTGTGCAAAGGAACCAATATTATATTCAGTATCATCATAGGCAATAGATGAGATGCCTAAAGCACCATCTGTAGTATCTATTCTAGGATTTAATAATTTAAACAACTTACCTTCTAAAGTATTGTAACGAATAAAACCTGTCTGTAGATAACCAGACTCAACCTTTACTCCAGATGATTCAATCCAAACACCATCTCCTGGAACACTAAAGGCTACCCGATCTGTTGAACCAAGGAAGGCTGTTGAGTCAGCAGTGACAGTCTCACCGCTTGCACACACATCCCAAGCATATGAAAAGATAAGGCTATTAGGAACTATTGGTTGTGATAAGTCAATACGAACCAAACCTGATTCAGTATCCTGCTTAGTAGATACGTAAGCAAACTTATCCTTAAAGGTTACATCTTTACATTCAGCTTCAAATAGTAATGGACCATAAGAGATGTTTCCTTCATCGCCTATAACTCCAATTCGTACACCCTTGTTAGTGCATAACACTGCATAGCTACCAAGGTAGGTATCAAAGGTATTGATGATCTCACCCTCAGGTAGATCAATAACTACTGAAGGAACACTAAGTTCTGGGAAACCAAGAGAGTTAGCATTGGCTAGATCTAAAGTAATCTTATAGATAGATGAGTTCTTACGACTAAATCCACCAATATAAATAGCACTAGGACCCTCTGAAATAGTAGTCCAGGTCCAGTCTGTCTGTGGATGTATATAGTGAGCAGCCGGTAAAGTAGCATTAATAAATTTACCTGTTGTTGCAGCAGAGGCTACAGTAGCTGACCCTACAACATACTCAAATGTGGTAGTAGTAGGTGCTGCTGTTACCGTTGCTGTAACATTATAGGCAGTGAATGGTGATGGTAAATCTATAACAGTAACCTTATTGCCAGAAACTAAACCGTGAGGAGCACTTGTGGTCAGGGTTACAGTACCTGCAACGACTGCTGCGTTATTAATAGTAGCAGAGTAACTCCTACCAGCACTTAATTCATATACACTGTTATTAATACTTGAGATTAAACGCTGTTTAACATACTTAATTCTAGCACTGGTAGTGCTTGGTGTATCGTAAACTTCTAGGCTACTAGAGCCAGAGGTAACAGCGCCTTGATGAACCTTAGTTCCATTAATAAAATAATATCTAATACCATCAGTGGTTAGATCAAGGATAGTAGATGGTGTTCCTGCTTGGGTATAGGTAGATGAGGTAGGAGTATCAGCGCTCATAGTAATTTTCTTTAGAGCATTTCCATCTGTTGTAACTAAGCAGTCATTAGTACCATCATTGGCACCTACAATTACGGTGCTACTAGCAGTAGTTAAAATTCTAACAGTTGTATTAAGTAAAGTTACCTGTCCTTTAGTAAAGACATCACAACCTTTAGATTCTGTGTACTGGAAACGAAGTGACTCATCCTGTGCTGGTTCAAAGTATTTAATACCAGCGCCATAGTGGAATGATGACTGCGACCTAAACCACCAACCAGTAAGGGACTGCTCTCCAGCCTCACGGGTTTGGTCATACTGTTGCTTACGGTACTGGGCAGTTACTCTACGATATGGTGAATCATCAGTTGCCCCAATAAAGAATGGCAGACCGGCAATAGCCATATCGTAGTTAACACCAGTAGCTGAATAGTTTGTAGCACCAGATGGATTGGAAAGTACATACGGGATGCCCTCGGTGATATCAGAACCGTAACTCATTTAGACCTCCCGTGTATGTATCCAATTGTTAAACCGCAAATAAATCCTAGATAGGCTAGGAGTATTTCCATTGTTCTCCTTATAGAAGATTTACTAATGACCTCGTTCTGCCACTAGCAAGTTGTGTATAGACCTGAGTGGTTGCAACTGATGAGTGTCTCATTAGATCTCTAACGGCTAGTAAATCTCCGCCAGATTTTTCAAGCATATTAGTAGCAAAGTAGTGACGACAAGCGTGAAAGGTTTTCTTTGGAATACCTAAACGCTTCATCTCCAGTGAGCAGAGCTTGGTTAATCTGTTAGGTGTAACCGACCAGATCTTCCCAGAGGTCTCGTGCTTTAAGATTGTCTGAGCGACTATCTCAGCCACCGGTACAGATAGGTCTGTTCCGCCCTTACCTGCCACTCTAAGGATGTATCCATCATCTACCTTCTCTAGGTCTACCCCACGAAGGTTTGCCACCTCCATAGCCCGTAGGCCCGCTTTACAGCCTATTATGAACCAGTCCCTCATAGGCATATCAGCCTTAGTCATAACCAGTTCAGCCTCACCTGGTGTTAATGGATGAGGTAAGCCTCTGCCCTTACGGACATTGGGTAGATCAAGGTCAGCCATATTATCTATCAGGCCCATCTTACGAAGGGCTTTAAAAATACTACGTACCCTAGCTGCATAGGTTCCTTTAGTGGAAGCAGCTTTAACTGTCATTACCAGTCGTTGCAGATCTTCAGTTGTAGCTACCTGTGGATGAACTCCTAGGCGTACTAGCAGGTTGAAGTCATTTCTAAACAGAGCATCAGCAAAGCCCTGAGTTTCATATCGGTCTTTTAGTTTTTCTTTTATGATTTCTAGCGGTATTTGTTCCATAGTCCTAGCAGTCTATATTCAGGATTATTCTTGTGTCAAGCAGAATCGTTAGCAATTGTGCCTGGAACAATCCCCATCGCAAGTATCGTAGCGGATTCGGCGGAAGCCACTGGCCTCAAGTGGGCGGCACCTGCTGGTGGTGGAAAGGTGTTACAGGTTGTTTCTGGAACTTACTCAACTCAAACTGTTATTGCATCTACATCTTATACTGATACAGGATTATCTTTATCAATTACTCCAACTTTAGCAACTAGCAAAGTTTTAGTTTTAATCACTCAAAATTCAGGTGCGTCTAGGGGTGTTGATGATATTGGTTGGTACACAAAACTTCTCAGAGGTGCAACTGATTTGCAGGAATTAGATAACAATTTAGGCAATGGTGATGATGGTCATTGGCCAAATTGTTTTACTTATTTAGAC
>Ga0208009_1000288_pt1 | contig 14331 bp, 12 predicted proteins | sample Wag4_2014_7_16_FD_187364 | JGI IMG/M metagenome (GOLD analysis project Ga0208009, IMG submission 187364) | Fresh water mixed with fracking chemicals microbial communities from Ohio, USA - Utica-2 Time Series FC 2014_7_16 (SPAdes) (version 2) ...
CTCGATGCTGGTGTCGACCCCGGGCTCGCGGATCACCACCTGCTGAAAACGGCGCTCGAGCGCCGGGTCCTTCTCGATGCTGCGGCTGTAGTCCTCGGGGGTGGTGGCGCCGATGCAGCGCAACTCGCCCCGGGCCAGCACCGGTTTGAGAATGCTGCCGGCGTCGGCTGTGGCCCGGTCGCTGGCGACGACGGTGTGCAGCTCATCGATGAACAGCACCACCCCCTGGGGGTCCTGGCGCACCTCGGTCAGCACGCTGCGCAGGCGCTCCTCGAACTGGCCGCGGTACTTGGCCCCGGCGATCAGCGCCCCCAGATCCAGGGCCACAAGCCTGAGGCCGCGCAGGGCATCGGGCACTTCACCGACCACGATCCGCTGGGCCAGCAACTCCGCCACCGCCGTCTTGCCCACACCGGGCTCGCCGATCAGCACCGGATTGTTCTTGCTGCGGCGCGAAAGCACCTGAATCAGGCGACGGATCTCGCCGTCGCGGCCCACCACCGGATCCAGCTCCCCGGCACGGGCGGCGGCGGTCAGATCGCGGCCGTAGCGTTCCAGGGCTGAAATCTCAGCCGGTTCAGCCTCCAGGCGCAGCCCCGGATCTGGCTGCCGCAGAGACGAAGGGGGAGCGGCATCGATCCAGGCATCGGCGCCAGCCGGTGTCCCCCCCCCGGGCTCGGTGCTGTTGGCGCCGTTGAAGCCGGGGGCAGACGGCGCCGCAGCAGGGGCGGGACCCGAAGGTGCTGCCGGAGCCGGGACCGCCAGCCCCAGCCGGCGCAGCAGCTGCTCCTCGCTCAGCCCTTCGGCCGCCAGCACGGCTGCCCCCAGGCGCGGCTCCTCGCGCAGAGCCAGCAGCAGATGGGGCAGATCCACCAACCGGGACCCCCAGGCAGCCCGGCGGCGATCGGCATCCTCCAGCAGCTCCTCAAGGGCGTCGCCGATGAACAGCTCATCGCTGCTGCCGGGAGGTTGATCGAGACAGAAGGCCTCCACCGCGTCGAGGACGCGATCGGCGGCGATCGGCAGCTGCTCCACCCACCCGGCGAAGCGGCGGTCGAGCAGCAGGGACTGAAGCAGGTGCTCCACATCCATCGCGCCATGGCGCCAGCGCCGGGCGGTGTCCTGGCTGGCCAGCAGCAGCTCCCAGGCGTCGTCGCTGAACCGATCCGGCTCGCTGGTGAGGGAGGGGGCAGGCGCAGGGGAGGCAACCATGGCGGCAGGGCGTGGGAATGGAAAAGGTCAGGCGGCCGCCTCGCGGGAGGTGAGTTCGATCAGCTCCACCTTGTAACCGTCCGGATCCTCCACGAAAGCGATCACCGTGCTGCCGTGCTTCATCGGCCCGGGCTCACGCACCACCCGGCCGCCCTTGCTGCGGATGGCAGCGCAAACGCCCTGAATGTCGTCCACACCCAGAGCGATATGGCCGTAGCCATCGCCCAGGTCGTAGCGATCGGTGTCCCAGTTGTGGGTGAGTTCCAGCACGCTGTGATCGCTCTCCTCGCCGTAACCGACGAAGGCCAGGGTGAAGCGGCCGGATGGATACTCCTTGCGGCGCAGCAGCCGCATGCCGAGCACCTCGGTGTAGAAGGCCAGGGAGCGGTCCAGATCGCCCACCCGGAGCATGGTGTGCAGCAGTCGCATGGTGACGGGAGGAAGGGCTGGCAGAAGGGCTGGCAGAAGGGTGGTGAAGCGGCGGAGCCGTTGAGACTGCCGGAGCCGGCTCTGGCCTGAGGGCAGCCAGCACCGCTCCCATTGTGATCAACACGGCCTGCCAGCCGTCCAGGCCGACACGCCGACGGTGCGCGTTGCCACAAAGGCCAGGGCGGGGGCGACCCATAAGATCGCCCCCAGACAGCTTGATGGCGAGCCTGTGTTCGACTCCCTCGACCTTGTGATCGACACCGTTGTGGCCCGGGAGGTGCTGGATTCCCGCGGCACCCCCACCGTCGAGGCCGAGGTGATGCTTGAGGGAGGTGCCAGCGGCAGGGCGATGGTGCCCAGCGGCGCCAGCACCGGCGCCCACGAGGCCCACGAACTGCGCGACGGCGGCAACCGCTACCTGGGCAAGGGTGTGGAGCAGGCCGTCAACAACATCGAGGAGCGGATCGCCCCTGCCCTGTGCGGCCTCAGCGCCCTCGACCAGGCCGCCGTCGATGCGGCGATGATCGAACTCGATGGCTCCGACAACAAGAGCGCCCTGGGCGCCAACGCCATTCTGGCCGTGAGCCTGGCCACGGCCAGGGCGGCGGCCGCCGGGGTGGGCCTGCCTCTCTACCGCTACCTGGGTGGCCCGATGGCCACCCTGCTGCCGGTGCCGTTGATGAACGTGATCAACGGAGGCGCCCACGCCGCCAACAGCCTGGATTTCCAGGAGTTCATGCTGGTGCCCCATGGCGCCCCCACCTTCCGCGAAGCGCTGCGGATGGGCACCGAGGTATTCCACACCCTCAAGGGCCTGCTCAAGGACAAGGGCCTCAGCACCGCCGTGGGCGATGAGGGCGGCTTCGCTCCGGATCTGGGCAACAGCGAGGCGGGTGAGCTGCTGGTGCAGGCGATCGAAAAGGCCGGCTACCGCCCTGGCGACCAGATCTCCCTGGCCCTGGATGTGGCCAGCACGGAGTTCTTCAGGGATGGGCGCTACGCCTTCGACGGTGGCAGCTACACCAGCGCCGAGATGGTGGATCAGCTGGCGGCTCTGGTGAACCGCTTCCCGATCGTCTCGATTGAGGATGGCGTGGCCGAAGACGACTGGGACGGCTGGAAGCTGCTCACCGAGAAGCTGGGCGCCACGGTGCAGCTGGTGGGTGACGACCTGTTTGTGACCAACACCAGCCGCCTGCAGCGCGGCCTTGATCTGGGCGTGGCCAACTCGATCCTGATCAAGGTGAACCAGATCGGCTCGCTCACCGAAACCCTGCAGGCGATCGACCTGGCCGGACGCGCCGGCTACACCAGCGTGATCAGCCACCGCAGCGGCGAAACCGAGGACACCACCATCGCCGATCTCTCCGTGGCCACCCGCGCCGGCCAGATCAAGACCGGCTCCCTCAGCCGCAGCGAGCGCGTGGCCAAATACAACCAACTGCTGCGCATCGAGGACGAACTGGGCAGCCAGGCGGTCTACGCCGGCGCGGTCGACCGGGGCCCCCGCGGCAGAGCCGTCTGACGGCCGCGGTTGCCGCCCCGGCCCTGACTGAGTCATCATTCGTTCAGGCAACCGGCATCCGTGCTCTTTGCAGTGATGGACCGGAGTGAGCATCCAGGCACCACCTCGTCCAACCCGGGTGTCAGGGGAACGAGTCCACAGCTGTCGCCTGGCGCAGCTGTGGGGGATTGGGTGATCGGCTGCTCCAAGTTGTGTTACGTCCTGGCAGGGATCGGGCTTGGCCTGAGCGGCGCCGCCGGGCTGTTCACCTACTCCCTGCTGCACGAACAGCAGGAGTCGCTGGCGGCGGCGACAGTCGACCACATCGCCTCCTCCACCTGCGCAGCCCTCAACAGCACCCTGGCCGCCCTGGCCGTGGCCAGCAGCGATGGGCTCAGCGGCGCACCGGAGGCTGACAGCCCCAAGCCGGAATGGCCGGCGGCAATGGGCCTGGTGCGTGCCGGCAACTGGCAGCTGGCAGGCTTCCGTGCTGCTGGCATCAGTGCCGATCGGGCCATCGCCAGCCTGCGTGCCCTGCCTCCCCAGAGCACCAGGCCGGTGGCAGGCGTCGGCCCAATCCGGGAGGCGTTGGATCGGGCGCCCGCAAGTCTGATCCAGGAGATGCGTACCTTCGGCTGCAGTGCCGGCTACGGACTTCCATCGGAGGCCGTGCGGATCTACGCGATCCCCGATCCCTCAGCACCGGCGGCACCGGCTGGCACAAGCCCCTGGTTTGCCCTGCTCTACGGGCCCTGGAGTCAGAAGAACCAGGCAATGACCGCCTTTGCCCTGGTGAATCTCCAGGCCCACACCCTGGGGGTGAGTGGGCACGACCGCCATGGTCACGGCTTGGAAGGACTGTTCCATGGCGGCAGGGGCCGGCTGGAGATGGTCGCCGACCTGAGCCCAGCCTCTGTGCTCAACGACCGGCTCAGCCTGCACCGGGCGCTGCCGGGTCTGGAGGCCGAAGACCACAAGCTGCTCGGCCTGCGGATCATTCCCTTTGCCAACCGGATCCTGCGCACCGAGCTGAGCGTGGATCATTGGCAGCTCGACCGGGGCGCACGACGCAGCGCGGCGTTCGTGGTTCTGATGGGGCTGCTGGCCACTTCCGCGGTGGTGCTGATCAGCCGCCGCACCGAGCTGAAGCTGCGGCGACTCAACCGGGCGCTCCTGCTGGAGAGCCGCACCGATGGCCTCACCCGCCTGGCCAACCGTCGGGCCTGGGATGAAACCCTGCTGCGGGAGGAAGGCCGACGCCAGCGGCACGGCCATCGCTACGGGCTGGTGGTGGTGGACCTGGATGACTTCAAGGGCATCAACGACGCGGATGGGCACCAGATCGGGGATCAGGTGCTGCAAACCGCAGCGGCCCGGATGGCCGCCGTGCTGAGGGACAGTGATCTGCTGGCCCGGGTGGGCGGCGATGAATTTGCCGTGCTCAGCATCGACCCCACACCGGAGGGTCTCCACAGCCTGAAGCACCGCCTGCACCAGTCTCTGACATCCGCTGGCATCGCCGCGTCGATCGGTGCGGCCCACAGCGAAGACCAGGCGACCCTGGAGCAGACCTGGGCCGAGGCCGACGCGGCGATGTACCGCTGCAAGAGTGACTCGCCCAGAGCTGATCCGACTCAGCCAGATCAGTCCCCGGTCCTCACCAACCCGATCGACACCAACCCATGCATCACCTCAATGCCGCCATGAATCGCCTCAAGCGGGCGCTGGGACTGCCCGAGACGGTGAGCGTGCTGGGCCTGTTCAAGATGTGCCCGATCCTGGCATTCTTCACTGTGCTGATCATGACCGCCCTGGCGGTGATGGCACTGAGTTGATCAGGACGCCCGCGCCTCGCCTGGCCAGAACGACTACCGCAGCGCGAGCCACTACCGTGGCCCAATGGTCAGCGCGCGCAATATGAATCCAAATCCGACTTCAAGGCAGGTTTCTTGTAGAGATTCCAAAGCCTCAGATCATGGCTGCAGGGTCTTTCTACGCTCTGATCGTCGCTTCAACCTGCTTCCATGCCCCCTCTTCATTGGTACTGGTCTGGCCTCTCCCTGCCCAGTCTTCTCAGCATCCGTCGCCTGTTGATGGTGGCCTTGGCGGGCCTGCTGGCTCTCAACCTGGCCGCCTGCTCCGGCGCCACCCTCAACCAGGCCACGGACGCGGCGCGCGCGGCCGCATCCGTGGCCCAAACCGCTGCCAATCTGACCGGCAACGAGCAATTGAAAGCTGTGGTCACGCCTGTGCTGAACCTGTTGAACAGCACCGAACAACAAGTAGAGGCCGGCAACATCAGCGCCGCCAGCACCACAATGCAGACATTCCGCAGCCTCTGGGACACGGCCCAACCCGTGGTGAAGCTGGCGGCAGGTGCCAACTACGACCTGATCGACAAAGGGGTGAAGCTGGTGCTGAACACCTTCGGCGGAGAGGCAGTCCCCACCCAGAACACAGCCCTCGCCGCCGTGAAAGGCCTGATCGGTCCACTGACCGCCCTGCTGGGTTGAACCAGCCGGATCGTCCGGGGCGGAACGACAATTCTTCACGTTTGACGGCGAACCGCCCCGACTCCCGAATACTTTCAGCAGATCAATAGTCAGAGCATCAGCCACTGACGACGATTGGTCTGTGCTTGATTCACTTGATTCAACTGAAACCATGGCCCTGTTCGATTCCGCACTCGAATCTGTTCTGTCCAGGATCTCCACAAGCCTCAGTGGTGATCAGACCCAATCGATGATCAAAGGGGTGATCGCTCAGGTGGGTGGTCTCAAGGGACTGGCCGACCGCTTCAACACCACCGGCCTGACCGACCTGTTCAACAGCTGGGTGAGCCTGGGTGAGAACGGCGCGATCAAACCCGAACAGATCGAAGCGGTGCTGGGCAACCAGACCGTGCAACAGATCGCCCAGAAGCTCGGCATCGACACCGACAAAGCCGCGGCAACCCTCTCCCAGCTGCTGCCCCAGGTGATCGACAAGCTCACCCCCGATGGCGTGCTCCAGGATCTGGATGGCGACGGCAAGCCGGACAGCCCAGTCCGCAACGCCTGACACCCTGCAGGCCGGGCCCGGACCAGACAGGATCAGGAGCCGCTGGTGGTGGAGGGGGGGCTGATCACGCCCGGCAACTGATCCAGGCGGCCGTCCCGCTTCAGGCGGGCCTGGAGCTTCAACCAGCTGAAGCCCACCGGCAGACTGAGCACCAGCGGCACCGCCACCAGGGCGGGCCTGGCACTGGTGGCCAGCAGGGCAGCCGCCACGGCCAGGCCGGCGAGCAGCATCGACTGACCGGCTGACTGCTGGGCCAGAGCCAGGCGGCGCAGCAGCCGATCGGTCTCACCCGCTCGGATCTGCACCTGCAGGTCACCCTGCTCGATCCGCGCCAGGCTGTCGTCGAGGCGCCGGGGGATGCCGAGGGCCCGGCTGCCCACCTCCACCGCCTGACGGGACAGCTCGCCGAACAGATCGCCGCCGCCGGCAGCATTGCCGCCCTTGCCCAATCCCTCGCCCGAACCAGGCCCGCCGGTGGATGTCATCAGGGGCAGCAGGTAGGGGCGGGCTATGGCCACCAGGCTAAAGCCGGGATCGAGGCTGCGGCCCACCCCTTCGAAGGTGGAGAGGGCCCGCATCACGAAAATCAGCTCCGGCGGCAAACGGAAGGGCTGCCCGTACACCAGGGCGTACAGATCACCCGAGAGCTTGCTGAGCACAGTGGCGGAGAACGGGGGGGTGAGCGCCTCGTTGAGCATCACCCGCACCAGCCGCCGCACCGGCCCTGGATCCACGCCGGCAGCGAGCACACCCGCCGCCTGCAGCTCCTCCACCAGCATCGCTGCGTCCCGGGAGGCGGCGGCACGCACCATGCGACCGAGGCGGGAGCGCAGACGGGCCGAAAGCTGCCCCATCATCCCGAAGTCGTAGTAGATCAGGGCCCCATCGGGAGCAACGGCCAGGTTGCCGGGATGGGGATCGGCATGGAAGAAACCGAAGCGCACCAGCTGCTGCAGGTAGCTGGCCGCCCCCTTCTCCGCCACCGCCGCCGGATCCACGCCCGCCTCGAGCAGCGACGCACGATCTGTGATCTTGATGCCCGGCACGTAATCGAGACAGAGCACCCGTCGGGCGCTGAGCTCCCAAACCACGGCGGGAATGCGGATGCCGGGATCATCGAGGAACTGCTGGCGAAACCGGGCGGCATGCTCCGCCTCGAGGCGGAAATCGAGCTCCCGCAGCAGCACCCTGCGGCACTCCTTGGCGATGCCCAGCCAGTCGCGTCCCCGGCCCCAGCGGGGATGGCGCTGCACCACCGCCGCCACCTGCTGCAGCACCTCCAGATCGAGGCGGAACAGCCGCTCCAGCCCCGGGCGCTGCACCTTCAGCACCACCTGGCGGCCGCTGCGCAGGCTGGCGCGGTGCACCTGGGCGAGGCTGGCCGAACCAAGCGGCTCAGGCGCGAGATCGATGATCTCAGCGCAGCGCTCGCCGAGCTCCTGCTCGAGCAAGGCCTGCACCACATCGAATCCGAAAGCGGGCACCCGGTCCTGCAGCTGGGCCAGCTCCTCCACCAGTTCGGCAGGGAGCACATCCGGCCGGGCTGACAGCAGCTGGCCCAGTTTGATGAAGGCCGAACCGAGCTCCAGAAAGCGCTGGGTGAGCCAACGGGCGCGACGCCTGGAGCGCAGGGAGCGGCGCTCGGTGGTGCAACCTCCCGGATAGGTCCAGGACTGGCCATCCCACCAGAGGCCCAGCGCTAAACGCAGCGCCAGCCACCAGATCCGCAGCGGCCGCCAGACCAGCAGGCCCCGGCTCATCGGGGACCGTCGAGCTGACGGCTGATCGAAGCGACCCGGGCCCGCAGGGCGTCGATCTGAGCCTGCAGGTCAGCGGGGCCGGAGGGAGGCGACGGAGCGGCGTGGTGTGCCCGGGACCCAGCTGCTTCGCCGTGCTCAAGCCGCTCGGCTTCCTGCTCCACCTCCTCGCGGAACAGGCGCCATTCCTGGCGCAACCGTTCAGGGGCATCCTGAAGCAGCACGGCGGCGCCGGCAGCGGCATCCAACAGGCTGCTGCCGGCGCGGGCGGCGAGACGTGAGACCGCAGCCTGAATCACCGTCTGGGGAGCTGGCATGGCTGGGAAGCGCGACCCGAGCAGAAACTGTGGCAGATCGACCCCTCAGGGAGTGGCTGAGGCCGCCGGATCGGCAGGCACTGCTCCCGGAACGGAAACGGGATCGGCAGGCAGGGGCAGATCCACCGCCGGCTCCGCCGGTGGCAGGGGCTCGGGAGCAGGCGGGAGTTCGAGGGCGGCCTCGGACGGGAGAAGCTCCCGGGCCGGCGGTTTCGGGGGGGTGGCCGCCTCCCGGCGTTGTTGCTCCTCAAGCTCCAGCGCCCCCAGATCGGCGCGGATCGGCCCTGCCGCCGCGCCAACCCGCAGCCGCAGGCTCTCCAGGCTGGTGCCCGGAAAGGGCCGCACCGCGAAAGGCTGATCCAGCTGCACCAGCTGGGGCAGCTGCAGAGTCATCAACCGGTGCACCACGCCGTAGCCCACACCGAAGCAGAAACCGGTCACCAGCAGTGTGGTCCAACGGCCCGGGGGAGGCTGGCGGAGCCTGGTGGCAGACCCCCCAGTCGCGGCAGCAGTCGCAGCAGCAGTGGCGGCGGCAGTCGCAGCAGCAGTCGCAGCAGCAGTGGCGGCGGCAGTGGCGGCGGCCGATCTCCGGGAGGGACGGGCCGTGTTGGAGCTGGTCATGGCTGCAGGCTACGTCGTGTAATCGGCGTTGATGCGCACGTACTGGTCGGAGAGATCACAGCCCCAGGCCACACCGGCCCCGGGACCGCTGCCGACCTGCAGGCGGATCAGCACCGTGTCGCCGGCCGTGCCAGTGCTGCCCGGGTCGATGCCGGTGGCGCGCTTGCGCAGGTCGGCGCTGGCCGCAGCACGATCGAAGGCCAGGGGCTGGCCGGCGGCCATCAACTGGTGGTCGCCCAGCCAGAGGGCGACAGCATTCGGATCGAAAGGCACCCCAGCCCGACCGGCGGCAGCCACGATGCGGCCCCAGTTGGGATCGCGGCCATGCACGGCGCACTTCACCAGCGACGAGCCGCAGACGGTGCGGGCGATGGCGCGGGCACCGGCCTCATCGGCGGCCCCCTCCACCTGCACCTCGATCAGACAGGTGGCGCCTTCGCCGTCGCGGGCGATCGCCTTGGCCAGATGCTGCGACACCGCCGTCAGGCCGGCCTCCAGCGCCTCGAAGTGCCCGGGGCTCAGGGGCTCGCCGGCTGCAAACGCCAGGACCGTGTCGTTGGTGCTGGTGTCGCCGTCCACCGTGATCGCATTGAAGGAGCGATCCACCGCTCGGCGCACCATCGCCTGCCACACATCGGCCGGCACGCCGGCATCGCAGGTGAGGTAGCCCAACATCGTGGCCATGGCGGGGTGGATCATCCCCGAGCCCTTGGCCATGCCGCCGATGCGCACCGTGCGGCCGCCCAGACTGGCCTCCAGGGCGATCTGCTTCTCCACGAGATCCGTCGTGAGGATCGCCTGGGCCGCCGCCCCGCCGCCCTCGGGGCTGAGGGCCGCCACCAGGGGATCGAGGCCCGCCACCAGGGTGTCCATCGGGATCGGCACACCGATCACGCCGGTGGAGCAGATCAGCACCTGCTCGGGCGCCAGAGCGAGCCGCTCGGCCAGCGCCGCCGTGGCGGTGAGGCTGTCGACCAGGCCGCGCTCACCGGTGCAGGCGTTGGCCTGGCCGGAGTTGGTGAGCACAGCGCGGGCGTGCCCACCAGAGGCCTGCAGGCGCTCGGCGCAGAGGTCCACGCAGGCTGCCCGCACCAGCGAGGTGGTGAAGGTGCCGGCGCACACCGCCCCCTCCGGGGCCAGCAGCAGCGACAGATCCGGCTTGCCGGAGGCCTTGAGGCCGGCGGTGACGGCGGCGGCTTGATAGCCGGCCGGGGCGGTGATGCCGCCGGGGATCGGATGCCAGGGGTGGGTCAAGGCGACGGAGCCGCTGGATCCATCCTGAACGAAGGTTCACCGCCAGGGCGATCCAGGATGGGGGAGCACACCTGGCCTCTCCGCCGTGGTTCCGCCCACCCCCCTGGACAGCGCGGCAACCGCGCAATGTCGCCAGCTGGCGGGCACGGCTTTCCCCTGGGACATCACCCGCGCCCTGGAACTGGCCATGCTCAAGACCTTCTGCCTGCCCTCGATTTCGGGACTGCTGCATCAGACCGGTGAATTCGAACAGAGGCCCCGCAAGCGCTACGACGACACCGGCCTGATGGTGGCCGAACTCCTTCGCCATGGCCCAGACAGTCCGGAGGGGACTGCGGTGATCCAGCGGCTCAACCGCATCCACAGCCACTACGCCATCGCCAACGCCGACTTCCTCTACGTGCTTTCGGGCTTTGTGGCCGAACCGATCCGCTGGCTGGAGCGCTACGGCTGGCGGCCGCTCTGCGCCGAGGAGCAGCAGGCCCTGTTCCGCTTCTGGCGGCATGTGGGGGAGCGAATGAGCATCACCGACCTGCCGGACACGCTGGAGCAGCTGCTGGCGCTCAACCAGCGGGTGGAGACCACGGTCTTTGCCGCGGCCGCCAGCAACCGCCAGGTGGCGGATGCCACCCTGGCCATGCTGCTGGCGGACTGGCCGGATGGCCTGCGTCCGCCCCTGGCGGGCCTGCTGCGGGGGGTGCTGCCCGCATCAATGAGCACGAGCCTCGGCTGGCCAGCCGCACCCGGTTGGCTGCGATGGGCCCTGGCGCTGGTCCTGCGGACCCGCAGCCGGCTGGTGAATGGCTGGCAGCGCCTGCATCCGCCCCAAGGCAGCCGCTTCTACTCCGAACGTCCCACCCCCAGCTACGGGCGCCAGTTCCGGCTGGAGCAGCTGGGGCCACCGCGACTGCTGGCGCGGCTGAACCAGCCCCGCTGGAGCGGCCAGCAGCAGCGCATCGGCCTCACCGGCGGCATCGCCAGCGGCAAGAGCACGGTGGGGCGGCTGCTGGCGGCCCGGGGCCTGCCGGTGCTCGATGCGGATGGCTTTGCCAGGGATGCACTGGCGGCGGGCAGCGCCGGCGCCCAGGCGGTGCTGGAGCGCTACGGCGAGCGGGTGCTTTCCCCGGGAACGGTTGCCGGTGAGGCAGGGATCGATCGATCCGCCCTGGGGCGAATCGTGTTTGGCGATATCCGTGAGCGGCAATGGCTGGAGCAGCTGGTGCACCCGCTGGTTCAGGAGCGGTATGCCGTCGAACTGGACCGGCTGGGCAGGGCACCGGTGGTGGTGCTGATGATCCCGCTGCTGTTTGAGACCGGCCTCCAGCAGCTGTGCAGCACCATCTGGCTTGTGGACTGCGACGAAGAACATCAACTGCAGCGGCTGATGGTCCGCGATCAACTCAGCGAAACCGATGCCCGTGCCCGCATTGCCGCCCAGTGGCCGCTGGAGCGCAAGCGGGCCTTGGCCGACGTGGTGCTCGATAACCGGGGCACACCCGAGCAGCTGAGCGCGCAGGTGGCAGCAGCGCTCAGCCCTGCAGCTGCTGAATGAGGATCTGGTTGGCGAGCTTGGGATCGGCCTTGCCGCCGGTCTTCTTCATCAGCTGGCCCACGAAGAAGCCCTGCAGCTTGGTCTTGCCGCCGCGAAAGGCCTGCACCTCCTCGGGGTGGGCCGCCAGCAGCTCCTCCACGATCGCCGTGATCGCAGCCGGATCGCTGATCATGCCCAGGCCGCGCTCGTCGACGATCGCCTTGGGGGAGCCGCCCTGCTCCAGCAGCTCGGGCAGGATCTCCTTGGCGATCTTGCCGCTGATCACGCCGGTATCGATCAGCTGCACCATCTCGGCCAGCTGCTCGGGCCGGAAGGGCAGCTCGGCGTAGGAGAGCCGGTTGGCGTTCACGTGGGCGGCGATGTCGCCACTGATCCAGTTGGCCGCCGCCTTGGCATCGGCGCCGGCAGCCACCACCGCCTCGAAGTAGTCGGCCATCGGCCGCTCATCGGTGAGCACCCGGGCGTCGTAAGGCGAGAGGCCCAGCTGCTCGGCATAGCGGTGGCGTTTGGCCGCCGGCAGCTCGGGTAGCTCAGCCCGCCAGCCCTCCCGCAGCTCGGCACCCACCTCGATCGGGCCCAGGTCGGGATCGGGGAAATAGCGGTAGTCGCTGGCTCCCTCCTTGGAGCGCATGCTCCTGGTGAGCTGCTTGCCCTCATCCCAGAGGCGCGTTTCCTGCACCACCGGCTCGCCGGCCTCGTAGGCCTTGATCTGGCGCTGGATCTCGTACTCGCAGGCCTTCTGGATGGCGGAGAACGAGTTCATGTTCTTGATCTCCACCTTCGTGCCGAAGGGGGCATCAGGGCCGCGACGCACCGAGATGTTCACGTCGCAGCGCAGGGAGCCCTCCTGCATGTTGCCGTCACTCACGCCGAGGTAGCGCATGATCCGGCGAATCTCCGAGGCGTATTCCGCCGCCTCACGGCCGGTGCGCAGATCGGGCTTGCTGACGATCTCCGCCAGGGCCACACCGGCGCGGTTGTAGTCGACGAGCGAATGGGTGGAGCCGGCCAAGCGATCGCTGCCGGCGTGCACCAGCTTGCCGGCATCCTCCTCCATGTGCAGCCGTTCGATGCCGATGATTTTCGTGTAGGTCTCCTTGCCCTTCTCAGCCACCTCCACCTCGATCCAGCCGTCTTCGGCGATCGGCTCGTCGTACTGGGAAATCTGATAGTTCTTGGGCAGGTCGGGATAGAAATACTGCTTGCGGTCGAACTTGCTGTGCTCGGCGATCGTCAGGTTCAGGGCCATGGCGGCCTTCACCGCATATTCGAGCACCTTCTGATTGAGCACCGGCAGGGTGCCCGGCAGACCGCACACCACCGGATCGATATGGGTGTTGGGATCGTCGCCGTAGGTGGTGGAGGCGCAGGTGAAGATCTTGCTGGAGGTGCCCAGCTGCACGTGAGTCTCCAGGCCGATCACGGCCTCCCAGGCGGCCCCGGTGCCCGCTCCATCGGCTGTGGGAGCACCCGTGTCCGCCATGGCCTTCCGCTGCTTCGTAGGGACTCCGGATCTTATGGGAGCAGGGAGGCCGATGCTTCGTCGTCTGGGCAGGGATCGCCGCTGAGGCCGAGCCGCCGGCACACCCAGGGCAGGCTGAGGCCCTGCACGAGCAGGTTCATCACCACCACCGTGAAGACGATGCCCTCCACGTTGCCGGCCAGGGCCGTGGCGATCGCAGGGGACAGCCCCGGCAGGCGGGGAATGGTGTGCACCAGTTCCAGCGCCAGGGCCAGGGGCACCGCGCCCCGCAGCCCGCACCAGGCCACCAGCAGCGACTCCTTGAGGCTGAAGGGCGAGAGGGGCTGGAAGAGCAGCACGCTCACAGGCCGGGCCACCAGCATCATCGCCAGACCCACCAGCAGCCCGGAAGGCAGCAGCGGCAGAACGCTCTCCGGTTCGGCCGTGAGCCCGAAGACCAGAAAGATCAGCACCTCCATCATCGTGTTGAAGGGGGCCAGCACCTCCTGGAGAACATCGGCATTGATGGCCGGATCGCTGTAGCGGTGATTGCTCAGGAAGAGGCCGGTCACGTAGGCCGTGATGAAGCCTGAACCACCCAGCACCGTGGCGACGCCATAGGCCATGGCCGCGAAGGCGATCCCGAAGATGAGCAGCTGCTCCCGCTGCTGGGCCAGGCGATTGAGACAGAACCGGAACCCATAGCCCAGCACCACGCCGATCAGCACGCCGGAGCCGATGTTCTGAATGAACAGGCGGGCTTCGTGCAGCAGCACGCGGTCGGGGGAGGCATCCAGCTGGCCGGAGAGACCCAGCACGAGGCCGAGGAAGAGAATCGCGGCGGGATCGTTCAGCGACGACTCGAACTCGAGCAGATTGCGCAGGCGGGTCGGCATGCGGTCGCGCACCTGCTCCAGCACGCTCAGGGTGGCCCCGGCATCGGTGGAGCCGAGGCAGGCCGCGATCAGCATCGCCACGCTGAGGGGCATCTGGCTGAAGCCGAGCTCGATGCCCGAGCCCGTGGTCGAAAGCCCCGCCCACATCAGCAGCCCGAGCAGGGCCGAGGACACCACCACCCCTCCCACCGCGAGCACGATGCCGTACTCGAGAAACCCCCGGATGGAGCGCAGTTCGGTCTGCAGGCCCGCGAAGAACAGCAGCAT
>Ga0208009_1000290_pt1 | contig 14270 bp, 3 predicted proteins | sample Wag4_2014_7_16_FD_187364 | JGI IMG/M metagenome (GOLD analysis project Ga0208009, IMG submission 187364) | Fresh water mixed with fracking chemicals microbial communities from Ohio, USA - Utica-2 Time Series FC 2014_7_16 (SPAdes) (version 2) ...
ATGGTATGAGCACCATCAATGAATGTCTTGTCAATGCCTGTGGCTGTGCCGTTGAATGGTGTGTTGCCAGTGGGATATTCTGTGGTTAGATTGTTCCAATACAATACTAAAGTGTCACCCACTGCACTGCCTCTGTATTGATCTGTGCTGGCTCTGATTAAAATGTGATCAGCGCCCACACCCACAAAAGTATAATTGCCCGTGATCATCTGTTTGATCACAGGATATTCATTTTCACTCACATCAAATTCTGCTTCACTCCAAAAACTCGCAGCATCAAATGTGGTGAAATCCACAGAAGGATCTGCGCCCAACACAGGATTTGACACTTGCCACAACTGTTCATTATGCTGCACAATATCACCCACATTGTAAGCAGTGCTGGAGTTATAGGCTCCTTTGTAATAGGTTTTCACATTGGATGCTTTGGGAGCACCAACGACGATGTATTTGCCATCAGAACTGATGTCCAGTGCTGCTCCAAAATCAGCAGTGCCGGTCCATATGTTTTGTGGTGGATCAATCACCTGTCTCAGTGTGAATTGTCCTGCATCAGATTCTCTTTTGTACACATAAATTCCTAGATTTAAATCTGACACCACCATGATGTTGTTGCTGCTGTCCACGGCCACTGCTGTGCCATAAGTTCCATCTGAAACTGTGTTAAAGTTGGCAATGTCTTGATGCTGTGCATATACTTTTTTATTTTTTAATGTGACCCAATCGCCTTGATTGTTGTTTTCTACCCAAAACAAATCATTGTCTTTGAAGCCTTGCTGTTCAGAAGCTTTGACATTAATCAATTCTAAATTTGCAATTTTGTTGCTGACAAATCTACCCAAATATCCATAGGAAGATCCATCATTTGCAGTGAGCACTGTGTTGCCATTCTTGTGACATACGATTTGATCCAATGCCACACTTTTTACTTTGAATAATTGCACAGAATTTTGTTGTGGAATAGTCACTGATATGATATCATCCACATTGACATTGGAATATAAATTTGTGGTCACAGTGACCAAGTTGTTGGCTTCAGACACTGTTAATACTTTATATTCTGTTTTGACGTGTTTGTATACCTGCCAGCTCTGTTTATAGAATCCAATCCAAACATACTGATCAAATTTTAATTCAGCAGTGTTAATGTTTAATATTTCATCATAGTTCTTCAGCACAAAATTTACATCTGCTGGATCCACAAAACCTGCTGTTTTAATATATTCTTCGCTGTTGGTTTTCAATGGAAAAGGATTATGCGTGTAATTTTCTGATGTCAAATAAGTCTGGTCTGATTTGATTCTATAAACAAAATCAGGATCAGTAGGATTGGGTGAATTAGTCAATGCGATTGGCTGAGGATTCAATTTGAATTGTGTTTCGTCCAAAAGATATTCCACTTCATCAAAACCTTTGGCTGCTCCATATTGTCCGGTTCTAATGGCCCATTCTTCATAGAATTCAATGCTGTCTTTATTGGCACTGGCCAATGAATTGAATAATTTTTCCAAAGCATTCTTGGTGCCTTTGTCCTGTAAAAATCCTTGATAGAATTTGTACTGTGCCACATCATCATTGATGATATTCTGCAAATATTCTCTCTTTTGATATCCTATCAAATGTTGAGCAAGTTTTTGCTGCTCCACATCAAAATTATCTGTGTCCAAATCATAAAAATCTCCAAACTGATTGGTTTTGTATTCAAAGTTGGGTTTGAGAGATGATACTGGTTTCTCTGTTAGTTGACTCCATTCACTATCTTTGAAAGTGCTGCTGCCTGTGATATGATCGTTGGCACTGTAATAAAATTGTTTGTATTTGACCACGTCACTCATATTGTAATCTGTGAATGCTTGCCATTCTCTAATTTTTACTTCGTCATACACAAATCCTGGTATGTTTAAAGAACCGTTCCAGTCACTCACTACATAACCTATAACTTTGATTCTGTCTTGTCTGTAGCCTGGCGCTTGATCATAGATCACGTCATTGAACACTGTGACATTATCAATCAAAACCACATGTTCTTTTTGTATCAACGGAATCTTAACAAAATATATGCCATCACTGGTGTTTTTTACACTCAATGTAAAATCATTGTTTTGACGCACTACACTCAATTTGTCTCTGGCTATTTTTGTGCCATCTGCTTTCAACACAGCATAGTCATAAAAATTATCAAATACATTGTCTGCTGTGGAATAAGATGTTTGCAGTTTCAGTTTGTTGGCGCTGGGACTCATGCTCAACACTGCTCCTTCTTTCCAGTTTTGTGTGGTCCAGAACATGAATTCTTGAGCACTCAAGTTCCAATTTTCCACAGTGTTGATGTCTCTATTGAAATTATCAAACACAAATCCTTTGGATTCAAGATACTTGGCATAACCCAAAATAAAATCCACCACTTCTTGCTGAGTGGGCAGCACTGTGCCATAATTCATCACACTGGTAGTTTTTTCAAAATTTCTACTGAACACAGCAGTGACTCCACCTTCCATAGGCAATGAAACCAATTTGGTGAACTTGGTCACGTCAAATTTACTTGCACTAAGGTGATCTATTTTTGTTTGATAGAATTGATTTTGATACTGCACAATTTGTCCAGCAGTGTAAACTTTATCACTGATCCATTTAATAAACGATTGGCTCACTCCACCTACTCGTTTCACAGGATCATCTTGTTTTCGCAATGGAGCAAAATATTTAAATTGAGGAGATGTTAGATCATATCCTTTAACAAGGAATCCTGCAGGTAATTTTTCCACTATCACACCACTGTACACCAAAACATCAATGGGTGAACTGGTGTTTAAATGTATGTCATAGTTTTCATCCGGCACGAACACATTGCTTTTGTTCAAAGGTGATCTGCTGTCCAATAACAGTTTAAATTTTTCTTTTTCAGTGAACCCTTTCACTTTAAAGCCCAATTGTTGAGTTAATCCTTTTAGAGCAGTTTGATAATCTGTGTAATTGCTCAACACATCAGTTTTGATATAATTGGAAACGTAATTGATCAAACCAGAAGTTAATATCAAATTTTCATCAGTTCTGCTGTTGGGAAATGCTAGATCAGACAGTGTGATTCTTTTTTTAGTGTCAGTGTATACAATTTCATCTGCAATATTTTTTTGTATTCTGCTGGCATCAAAATTTACACCCATGGTGTGAGCAGGTCTATTCAACAGCATGGATTTTAATAGAGCAAAAGGATAGTTAGAACTGCGTCTCCAAGCAGTCTCTACTGGTGCTTGATCACCATATTTGAATTGGTCGTCAGACAATGTTATTATTAAATTTTTAGCATAATTGCTGTTAATGGGGCTCAGCAATGCTCCATCTTCATCCACTGGTAAGTGTTTTAATAAATCAGTGCGTTTGTATCTGCTGTCATACACTAATTTTTTGCCTGGTTCTCTAATCACACCAGCCTGAAGGTCTTCCCAAAGAATCAAGTTGTCACGTGTGTATGGTGCTGGACCATACACTTGGTTCCACCAAGTGGGCTGCTCGCTGAAGCCCAACATCTCCCAAGGATGACTGTGTGGTCTATCTGTGTCATAGGCTTGTTTGTAAATGGCTCTCCAAAATCCTGGTAATGGTGTGCCAGCAAATGACAGCATGTGAGAATGATTGTATGTGAAATTGTCTGCGCTATCATAGAAAAAATTATCTGTGTAATCCAATGTGCCAGCCATGCTGTTCCATCTAATGAAATCAGCAGACATGGATTGATTAATGTTGTTTATGTTGTATCCAGTATTTCTGTTTTCACCTGGAACAAAGTCAAAAATGTTTCTTATGTCTTTATCATATGAAATTTTTATGTTGTTGTAGATTCTTTTTTCTAATTCCAATAATAGATCATCTCTGTAATCATCATAAGCCACCATGATGCTGCCGTCATGACCTTGTATTACTTCCACTGGATCTAATAGTGTGTTGTCTGTGTAGATTTCAGGTTTGTATTTGGGATATAAACCCAACTTGGTAGGAGTGGGTGGTACATGATTACCAACTGTGCTTTCATATTCAAATATCTCCACCACATCATTCACAACCAATGCTTTAGAAATTACGCAAAAACCATCTGTGTTGAATGTGTAATCAATGCCGTGATACAATTGTTCACCATTCAAATACACTTGTACTGCTTTGGTACTCAACGTGCTCATGCTGAATCCTCGACTCAAAGCAAAATATATGTTGCTGTCATCAAACACAGTGAAAGATAATTTTTTAGCAGCACCATAAGGAATCATATCGCTGAAATAGAATGGCATGTTGTTGTTTTTGTCTTCGTTGATGATGTGCATGATTTTATCCACGTGCTCACGTGTGGTGCCGCTGAATCCTGAATTTTCTGCCACTTGTAAGAATGTTTTTTTGAATTTGTCGTATTCTTTTTGAGCAAATGCTACAGACTTGATCACATTGTTTTGTTTTTCTGTGATATGATATAGAGCAAGATTTATAGGAGCACTGTGTTGCACAAACTTGGTTCCGTAGGCAGTAAGATTGCCCAAATCTCTCAAATTATTTGCACCTGGGTTGATACCCACAAAAGAATCCAGTTGTTCAATGATGCTGTCCACATGATTGACTACTTCTCCAAAAGTAAAATCATTGAGATTGGCATTCAATGGATTGCTCTCTAAATTGATGGGGATTTCATAATATCCATTTGAATTTTTCACAGCACTGCTGTGTGTTTTTAAAATAATACTCTGATCGCTGTTAAGATCTAGATCCAACTGCACATATAATATGTCATTGATGCTGACTGTTTCATAATTGCTGGCATTCAACAGTTTATTATCCACATAAACTTTTAAAATTAAATCACTCAATGTGCCACTGCGATCATACACATCCACTGCAAAATCATTGGTTTGTTCAGAACCAAGATATTGTCTTATCACCATTTGTTTGCTGAAACTTTTGGCTTTGGTCCATCCATGCACATTTTCAAACGTGGTTCTATCACTGTATTGTTTTAAAAATCCCACGTCTGTGGATTGATCTACTATTTCATTCTCCAACTGATAGCTGAATGAATCTTTGAGAAGATTGAAATCATACACAATGTCACCCACATTATTCACATTCCTATAAGAAAGTGCAAATCCTAATTCTGTGTCTGCTGTGCCTGTGCCCACTCTATAACTGAAAACTTTGTTGCCTAAAAAATTCGTACTGAAGTATTTTGCTGCATTAGAAAAACTTTCACCTTCATCATCAAACACATCAAACAGAGGTGCTTGGTTCACTGTGTTTTTTGCTTGTGCTTCTTGCCATGTGGCACCATTGTAATAGAACATCTTGCCTTGATTTGTTTGCCCGCTTAAAATTAAGACAACTTCGTTCTCCAATGGCTGTGAATCAGTGGGTTCAGTCAATGAAATTTGTTTATTGGTGGGATCACCGTCTCCGCCAAAGTTTATAATGTTAACTTGAAATATTCTGTTTTTGACCAGTACATCTGTGTCTGCAGTCACTAATATTCTCATGCCGTCCACTAGGTCCACGCCATCCACGTTGTAGCCTGTGGCTCCTTCTATGTCGGAAAACACATCAGTGGTGAATGTGTCCACCACATCCACATATTGTTTGGCAAATGTACCAAAGCGATGCAATTTTAGTCCAGCATCAAATTCTATGATAGGTCGTTTGGCTCTTAATGTTTCATCCACATCCAAAGTAACACCATTGTAGGTGGCCACTGCTTGCAGCACTGATTTGTGTGTCCATTTATTGGCTCGAGACCATGGATTTCGATCCAAAGAATTTTTTTTAATTGTTATGTAATCTTTCTGATCTGCAGCAGTGTCGTCAATGTCATAAGTTGCTCTGTCAAAGCCTTCTGCATCATCAAACTGGTCTAAATTTTCATCTGCAATGTCATTGGGCACTGCTAGGTCCTGTTCATTGATCAATTGAATGGATTTGCCCACACCTTCCACATACCAATCATTTTGTGCATATTTTGCAGGAGTAACATTGCCTTTAAAATTCACTTTCATACCGTTGGAAAGAGCAATACCGTTGTTTAATGTGAAATCTTTTTTGCCTATGATCTCTTTTTCCACATCTATTTCACTGTTTTCCTCAATGTTTGCTACTTGTATCAATCCATAAGCATTGATATCATTAGCAGCCACATAATATAAAGTGTCTGGTGTGTTTTGATCCACCACAAAAGTTATCACGCCTTGCTCTATGTTCTGATCACTTACACCATTGGGTGATTCAGCAAATAAAAAATCTTCATCCAAAGTTCTAGCAGTTTTAATGGTGAATGGCAAGCCTGGAGTATTAATTTCAAAACGATAAGTGATACCTCTGTACAATGTGATAGTTGCATTAACTGTCTGACCATCTGGTGTCAATAGATAGGCATAGTTGTCCTGATTGTCACTCAGTGTGACTGTGTAGGTACTTTGTACCTGCTGCTGCAATCCTGTGATAGTTATGGGATCTGGACCATAGGTTAACCAGTAGTACTCTCTAAAATTTACAAATTTGTCCCAGTCAATGTTAGGGTTCCAACTGTAGTATTCTTGTGCATTCAACACGCTGTGGTTGTCCACATTGCCACCCAAACTTTTGATCTGGTTGATGTAGTCCACATAGTCTTTGTAAAATACCACGTTGTTGAGATTGTCTCTGCGCACCACCACAGGTTCCAACTGATAGTTTTGCCTATCGTCGCTGACTTCTTCTATGTAACTATCATTGGGCACAAATGCTTTGGCTGTTTTTCTTCCATAGAAAGCACTGATCTTTTGCACTGTGCCTGGATTCAATAATTGATCCAGTGTGCTGTATAAAAATTTATTGTTGGTAGGAGTTCTAAAATATCTTGGCAGTAGATTGCTGGATTTTCTATCAGTGGAGTTGTCTGATCCGATTGGTAGAGCAGATTCTTCTTGATTGTTATCGTAAGCCATTATTAATTCCCACTGTAAGCAGTACTGTTAATACCTGTGTTAACTGTGGAAGTGGCAGTGATCACTGAACCACTGGCTTTTAATTTAGAAGCTGTGACAGCGTCAATTATTTCCACATCAAACACTGTGGCACCACTAATAAAAATTTCATCGCTTTCGGATTTAATTTCATACAAGCTGCCAAAAGATTGTGAACTTTGATCAGGAACCATTATAAATGTCACAATGTCTGGAGCCAGTTGAGTCATCACATAGGTGCTGAGTTCTGAGAAATAAAATGTATCTCCAAAGTCCCAATTTTCCAAAGCAAAGTATTCGTTGATGGCTTGTATCACTCGCACTTTGACATCATCATCATTCACCACTTCATTGCTGTTCTTAACTATTTTGAACACTGCTTGAAATTTAACATCTGCTTTGTCACCAAACAATATTTTGTATTTGACTGGATGATAGATCACTTCATCGCTGATGGATTTGATTAGATTGATTTGCTTGCCAAAATTTTGATACATGGCATCTGTACTCATGGGCAATGGTTTGGATTCCACATTGCCATCCAACCAAGATCTAAAGTCTGTGTCATAGGTTCTGGTCAATACAAATATGTCAATGATATTGCTCACGCTGGGGTCTATTCTATTGGAACTGTCTGTGCTGTGAACATAATGGAATTTTAATTCACTTCTGCCTAAATGTGCTTTGTAATCCGTTGTGACACTCAATGTGTCTGTGGACACATCTAATATTTTAAAAATATCTGTGGTGCTGTTGTAAAATATGGTGTTGGTATCATAAGAACTATAAGCACCTATTTGATTTTCACTAGTGATGGTTACAATATTTTCATCAGCAGCATTCACATAGTTGAAATCCTCCACACCTTCTGTGATAACTTTTTTCTGATAGATATATGTGTTGGCTGATACTAAATTTTCAAAAGATTCAGGATTGTCCATTAATCCATCATCATCTGAATCAAAGTTTGTGATTTCAATTTTTTTGCTGTCCACGTATCCTTGACTGTCTCTGTACTCTTCAACCACTTGCCAATCCACGTCATACAGCAAAGGATTGGATGATGCTGGCGCTGTATTGATAGACAGCACTGTGATTTTGTCTTTGATCACTTTGCCGCTGTTGTTGTTGTAATTTTTGTCGCCACTGTCGTAATAGAAACGAATTTCTTGGTCGCTTTCAAACACATAACGCACTCCTCTATAGGTCACTGTGTACAGCTCTGTGTCTGTGGTAAACAACAATAACCAGCTGGCATCCAACTGTTGATTGCTGGTGTCACCTGTTTTACCTGTGCTGAAATCACCGTAGATATTAAGATTGTTTTCATCAATCACTGCCCAATCTCTATCAGACACATTGTATCTCAATCCAAATGTGCTGTTGGCAAATATTTGATCCAACATCTGTAATTTCACATCCGAAGATAGAGCTTTGGTAAATTTAGGCACTATTTGTGTCAATACAGCAGATGAAGGTATTTGATCGTTGAAAATTATAGGGCCGCTGTTGTCATTTTGTATCACAGTGCCATTGTCAATCACATTCACCACTGTGGTCCATTTTACTGTGTTGTCGCCCAATTGTGAAGGTGTACCCAACTCCAGTTCTCCATCTTGATTGAAATATTTGCCTGAAGGTGCTGTGAATTTTAAAAGAGCACCAATTTCTAAATATTTCAAAGAACTTTCTGTGAATGCCCCCACTTCTAATTTATTCGAGTCTTCGTCTGTGAAATATCCAGTGGAAATATTGCTGCCTTGACTGCTTTGATTCCACACATACGCTGTGTCAGTGGTTAGTATTTTGGGAAAATTATTCAAATAAAAATTAAAAAGTTTTTTGTCTGAAATCAAAGGTTCAATGGTATTGTTAATGATACCTTCAATGTCTGTGCGAGTCACATAGCTGAATGTGATGCTGTTGTCCACAGTTTCTTTATAGATTATACCATCAGCACCGTACAGATTGGTATTGCTGTATTTGCCTGTGGCATCCAACAGATCAAAATATCGCGATATGCCGCTGGATACTCGATTCACTGATTTGATTTTTATAATTTCTTGATTCACAGACAGAGGAGCCACATTATAATCTTCTCCAGTGATCATTCTGTTTTGTGTGTAATATGTGGATGGTGCATTTGTTTTAATTGAATCATCTGATTCAGAATTGGTTGCATTATCCACAGTGTACTGCAGTGCCAAACTGATAGTGAGTGTTTCGTCTTTGCCTGCGGTGCTCACGTAAGGTATAACAATCTGAATATTGCTCATGTCACTTGGTACAATTTTAAACTGTCTGTTATCGCTGGTTCTGTAATAGATTCTAAATCCGCCTTTGGGTAAATTGCCAAAAGTGCCGTCAGCAAACTGTAGATTGATTCTGTCTTCAGTTCTGGTGATCACGCTGTAGATATTTCTGATTGACTTGGCAGTGCTGTTGTAGATCACGTTGTTGCCTTCGGTAGCACTCACTTTGGTCCATAATTCTTTTTCTGCTTGATTGGTATCCAACGAATACAACCACACATCTGATTGATTGATATTAGAAGCATCTATGGACACAATCTGATTGGGAGTGGGCAAGTCCACTGTGAATTCTCCCTGTTGAAGTACACCTTGTCTAAAATGAAAAAAGAATCCTGTGTTGCTGCTGGCATTGCCTCTGCCGTCATCTTTGTGAATAAATGATAGTTTGTTGGTGGGTAATGGAGACAATTCTTCCACAGCGCCATTGTTTAGATCCACACTCACGATTTCAAATTGGGTGTTTCTACCATCAATGCTTTTGGAAAAACTGAAAACTGGTACTGATTGTAAATCAGAATTGAATTGATACAACTCCACAGGTATTCCATCCACTGTGTCTGTCTTGTTGGGTCTGCCCACTTTGGTATTCACAGGCAACACTGCATTGAGTACTTTTACAAATTGTTCATACCAATCTTCATTGCTGGGATCATTCCACAAGATGGTTTGATTGCTGAGATTCACATTGTTGCTGTCGATGATTTCCTCTGAAGTGCTGACTGAATCTATTTTTAATAATCCATTGGCACATTGATTTCTTTTGGCGTTGTAGCTCAATAATCTAGCCAGTCTCAGCACAGATTCTCTGCGTTCAGCCAACTCGATGAAATTTTCTCTAGCGTTTAGGTCAATTCTAAAAGCAATGTTTTGTCCTAAGAAAGCGATCAAATCAATCAAAGCAAGATATTCACTGCTTTCCAAATAGTCATTGAAATCTTCAGGATAGTTCTGACGCAGATAACTGATCATGGATCTACGTAGATTGTCAAAATCGTAACTTTTGAAGTCCGCATTGCGGAAGCTCTGATAGACCTTTTTCCAGTCTTCAGCCAACAATAATTTGTTTAATCTATCTGTGGATGACATAAGTTCCTGTTGTATGAACTTATTTATTATGTTTGATTAAATGCTCAGTTAATTCTAGCTGATTAATCCCTGACTTTCATCAAATTTAAGACGCATGCTTTCGGAAATATTATAGGGTAGATAGGTGAGATCACACTCAATTTGTATGCCGCTTTCATAGGTATCCACAGTGACCGAATTAACTTGCACTCTGGGATCGTAATTCACAATCTGTGTGACATTTTCAACGATGGCTTGTTTCATGCCCTCTGTGAGCGGTTCAAACAATGCGTCCCAAATGATGGTGCCAAACTCGGGATTTTCCAGCTTTTCTCCTTGACGGATGTGGAAGTGATTCAATAGATCTTGTTTGATCAGAGCAATATCATACAGATTGAAACTGTTGGCATTGGGATCCACTGTGCTGATGCCTTTGTAGGCTCTAGCACCCAACGGACTGTTGGAAGTTTTTTTGGATTTAAGAACAATGTCCTTGTATAATTTTTTCTCTTGTGTGCTCATATTAATATTTATTCGTTAATTTTTTGCAAATGTGTCATTTATTTGATTGAGAGAAGAATCGATGATATTACTAGGATTTTCCCTATCTGTTAAATCACTGCTGACATTGTTAGGATTTAAGTTCTCATGCTGTGGCCAAGGTTCATGCTGTGGCACTCTTTTCATAATACTTTCTGTTTCTGGTAGAACAAAAGTTGTTAAATTGACCACACTAGTGGCAGTGGTAGCACTGGTACTGCCACTTCTAGAGGAAGGTGTGGCGTGATCTGTTTTGCCATCAGCTTTGACTGTGTGACTGTCACCGCCCAAAGTGAAAAAATAATCTGTTCCAATGTTTTCATGCAGTTGACTGCCCACTGTGATATAACCATTGCTGTTGGCTTTCAACGATAATTCAGCACTTTCAATATTTGTATTCAAAGCAGATTTAATATTAACGTTTCTGCCTGCTTCTATGTTCACATCTCTGTCCGCTTTAAAATTAAAATCTTGTTTGGTATGAATACTCACACTGTCTTCAGCATAGATATCAATTTTTCCATTGGCTGTTAATTCCACCCACGTGGTGCCTTTTGAATTGCCAATGTAGATCAAATCTTCTGAATTGTGCAACAATATTTGATGACCTGTTCTGGTTCTAATACGCACCAATTCATTGTGAGGTATAGTTTCATCTGCTGGAGTTATATCGTCTGTGATTTTATTCACATATTCTGATGGTCCTGTGGCTGCTGATGTCTTGCGTAAAAATTTGTCATCACCATCATCCATCACAATGCTGCTGCCACCCAGTCTAGAATAGTATCTGCCACCTTTGCCTCGAGTATTGCCACGTTTGTCCAAAGGTCCTGGAGTGCTGACTCCAAACACGCTACTGGGTGCTTCACGTCTAGCACTTGATGTGGTCAAGCCTCTGGTTTCATCTTCCAACAATCCTTGATTGTTGAGTATGTCCACAAACTGCTGATTGATGGGTTTTAAATTTTTAGTGGAGTCTGTGAGATTTCTCAAATTCACCAGTAATTCTTTGTTGTATTCACCCACTGGTAATTTTTTACCACTCTGTGCGGGATCTTCATTGGTGTCGGTAAATGTGGTGGCCGCTCTACCATCTGGCAACATAAAGTTTTGATTTTCTGCCTGCACACAACCGAACCAATAGCCTTTGTTGATGTTGCCTTCCACAAATATCACCAGCACTGTGTTGCCCACATCAGGTGGTATAAACCACATGCCGTAGCTCTGTTGGCTGCTGGCATAGTCGTGATTTTTGGTCACACCATCATAGTTGGTCACACCATAGAATGGACTGAGATATCTCACCTGCACACGTTGATTGGGTTCCAATGAATCCATACTGGGATCGTTGGATCTCAACAGTTCTACTTCCAGCGTGCCTGAATACTTGCTGTCCAAATGACTGGTTACTCTAGCCTCGTAGGGTCCAGGATTTTTCATTGTTAAATTTTTACTGGATCTTTTATCTATGGAAAACATTATCGATAATCACTTGTGTTGTAATCACTTGTGTTGTCAGTTGATGGAATATTATCTTTTAAAAAAGAACCTGTGGATTTTCCTTTTTCTTTTTTAACTTCTTGGTTGGGAATTCTGGCCAGTTGCAGTTCTTGTCTAAAAACACCATTTTCAAAAAAGTTTTCCACCTGCACCACTTGGAATACTCCACTGAACTGAGCTAGTTTAATAAAATTTTTGTTCAATTGGCTGGCAGTGTCTTTGAATATCATCTGACCATTGCTGGCATAATCTATGGGTGTGCGGAAATTTAAAACCACATACACTCCGGCAAATGTGGGCTCCATGCTGCCGTCTTTGTTGATAAATTTAGGGTTGCCTGTTTTAGGGTCTGTTTCTATTTGTGAATAGTAATTGCCGGTGCCGCTGTCAGCAATAAAATATGGATCACCCAATATGCTCAAGTCTGCTTTGACAAAGGCTACCTGACCTGTGGTTATAAAATCATGGAATTCCAAAGCCATTTTTTGTTCAGTGCTCAATTCTCCCACAGATTCCATGGTGTTTTTTGTGGGACTGTAAAAATAATTGGTAGTGGTTTGTGCTGATGCAGTCTTGCTGTCAGCTGTGTCACCTTTGCTGTCATCAATTTGTGATTTTTTTTCTTTTTCCGCTTTAGATTTTTTGTTGGGATCTTCTTTGGAATCCGCCTGATCACTGGGCAATTGAGCCAGTAAAGAATTATTGATTTGGATGTCAAACTTTAAAACGTCTAAATTTTTTCCTGTGAAAAGATAATCATATTCTTTCACCACAAAGTTATTGATTTTCACTGTGTCGGTTTTAACATTGGGTTTCACAAACAAAGATTCATGCACCATGTGTTCTATCACATCAAACACGATCAATCTAGCATAGGCTCCAGTTTTTTCTAAAATTTCAGCATCGTTGATCAAAAACACTCGAGGAACCACTTTGAACCATTTTTTAAAACCATTGGCATCACTGTCTGCCAACAAAAATTTTGTGTAATCACTGTACAGTATCACGTTGGTTATGATGTTTTCTATGGATGTACCTGCTTTGAATGACAACTCTCCCAGTCTTTGATTGATTATTTTTTGTTTGGTTATTATTTTCTTTTTGCTGTCATAAAATTTTTTATCATCATCATTAAGCACATTTTTTAACTGATTGTCAGTGAAGTTCATCAAAGACTTGCCTATGTCATTCATGGAAGCATATGACTGTTCATAGGAAATGCTGCTGGGAGTACTGAGCACTTGTGACCCCGTGCCCACCAATTGTGTTCTCTGTTCATTGGGATCATATGTGGCTTTTTGATCTGTGAATGCAGTTCTTTGACTCTGCTGATTCAATTGATCCAGTTTGGGAAAATTTACAATGATGTCATCTATCACTGTGTATTTTTTATCGCCTTCTTTGTTTTTGGATTTTTTGTTTTTGTTCAGTTCTTCCTGCAGGCTGTTTTGCAAGAATTGTTGCACGGTGGTGCCTCTGATGGTGACGTCAGTGGTCAATGATTGCACACTGCGACGCATGCTGTATTCGGGTTGTGCCACAGCCTCCACCTGATAGGTGGCACCTGCTTGATCCGCTGAAAAGTTTATGCCCGTGAACAATATGGGCAGAATTCTTTTGGTGGGACGATTGTTTTGATCTGTGATGTTCACTGTCTTATTGCTGAGATCTGTGCCCACAAATTCCATGATGAGACAAAAAGGTGCTTGGGCGTAATTTTTATAACCTGCTTGGGCTCCTGCAGCTTTGATAGTCTCTATAAAAGTGCCCATGCTGTAGGGCTCAAACACAGAAAAAGTCACTTTGGTGGCATTGGTCATGCTGTTTTTGTTGGGTGACATCACTGTTTGTATTTGAACATTGTTGATAAAATATTCTCTGGCAA
>Ga0208009_1000295_pt1 | contig 14177 bp, 10 predicted proteins | sample Wag4_2014_7_16_FD_187364 | JGI IMG/M metagenome (GOLD analysis project Ga0208009, IMG submission 187364) | Fresh water mixed with fracking chemicals microbial communities from Ohio, USA - Utica-2 Time Series FC 2014_7_16 (SPAdes) (version 2) ...
ACGGCGGCCTGTGGTTTCGCCACCTCGTACGCCGCTCTATTTCTTGCGCGCGTGGGCGTCGGCGCCGGTGAATCGGCTCTCAACCCATCGGCGATGTCGATCCTCAAAGACTATTTTCCGCCCGATAAAATCGGTCGCGCCATTGGTCTTTATACCGCCGGTGTCTCGAGCGGCAGTGGCATTGCGTTCATCTTCGGCGGCGCAATTTATCCAAAGCTCAAAGAAATCGGGCCAGTCGACTTGCCCATCATTGGTTGGCACGAGCCTTGGCAGCTGATGTTCATCTACGTGGGCTTACCCGGCCTGCTGGTCGCGTTGCTCATCCTAACCATCAAAGAACCGGTACGGCGCGAGTTCTTGGTGAGCGGCCTAAAACCCATCGCATCGCCAGTGAATCAAACGCTCGCTTATCTGCTCAAGCGTTGGCGCGCGTTTCTGGTGTTGTTCTTTGCGCTCTCGGGCCTTGCCATCATGGCCTATGGCATCGGCTTCTGGATCCCAGAATTTCTGCGTCGCACCTACAACCTGACGCCGGAAGAACTCGGATACTGGATCCAGTGGCGCGGCGTCATCACCATCGTCTTTGGTCTGACTGGCGTGCTCATCGGTGGCTTCCTGAGCGACTGGTTCCAAAAACGATATGAGGATGGCTACGTGCGTGTTTGCCTACTCGCTTTCGTGCTCATGGCGACGGGCTATTGCCTCTTCACTTTGATGCCGACGCCGTTGCTCTCGATTCTGTTCCTGATCCCCGCGACGATCGGCGCCGCAGCACCCACAGCAGCGGGTGCAGCCGCCGTCGTGGCAATCGCACCGCCAACCATGCGCGCGCAAATCGTCGCGTTCTACTACTTCGTACTGAACGCAGTTGGCTTCTTCATTGGCCCGACGGCGGTCGCCATGGTGACCGACTATTACTTCGCCGACGAATCACAACTGCGCTATTCGATGTTCGTCGTGGCTACGATCGTCTCGATCATCGGTGCCGCGCTGCTGGTCTACAACTTGCCACACTTCCGCGCTGCGGCACGTGAGGCGCGTGAATGGGCGAATACGACCACTTGAGGTCTACACTCGACCCGTAAACCATTTTTCGCGAAGAGGAGCTCTCATTCATGGCACAGGCACCGGCCGATCCGAAACTTCCGATCCTGCAGCGCGATCATCGCAGCGTGATGGGAAAGATCCTCTACACCAGCAAGAAGCCTGAACGCCTGAATCAGGAGCGCGGTCGTGAGTACTTCCGAATGGACGTGCATGCCGACGGCACACGGACCTGTACCGCGCACTGCGAGATCGATGATCGTCCCTCGGTAATGCGCGACATCACCTATTCACTCGATGCACATTGGATGCCCACCGACTGTTTCGTCAGGCTCTCGGTCGGCAGCAAGTTCATGGGCTCCGGTTGGTTCCGCTTCCATCCAGAGTTCGCCGAGTGCGAAACGTGGACGTCGCTCGAAGGTCGCGTCTCGCAGACGATGGATCTGGCCACGCCGCTCGTCACCTTCCAGAACCATGCGATCGCTTGCGACGCGTGGCACTTGCGCTTGATCGATCAAAACAAGCCTGGTGTCGTTCAGCGAATCAATCAGATGCTGCTCTCCTCGCCAGACCACCGCGGCGCGACTGGCCCCATGCTGTTCTCGATCGGACTGAACTTGGTGTTCGTGGGCCCTGAAAAAGTGACTGTCGGTGCCGGCACCTTCGACGCCCTGCACTACCAGTTCGTCAGCAACCCGGAGTTGCCGCAGGAACACCCACCCTATGATGTCTGGTGCACCGCCGATGGCGACTACCTATTCCTCAAGGGCCAGGTCGCCGGCTACATGCAGACGTATTACGAATTGGTCGAACTGTCTCGCGGACCGCATTGGGGCAACTAGCCCTCGACCCCTGAATCGTCTCGCTTCCGTGATCTATGTCGCATTTTTGTCACTAGACAGTCATATTGTTGGTTGTATACTCACCACGTTCGTGGCAGCCAGACAACACAGAACCCCGGGCGGGTGACGTGGACACGGAAAAGGGTGACCCCTCATTTTGGGGCTCCCGAGGAATCGGCCAACAGCTCGGTTCCGCCGGATTCGATTAGCGTCCATGGGGCGACTCCTTTGTAGTCGCCGCACAGCACCAGACCTGGGAGTGATGACACCTGCCGAGCAAACCCCGCGCCCTGCGCGGGGTTTTTTTTGGACGACTGTTCGGATGCCGAACGTTGCGACTAAGGCAGCTCCGTCGCGCCCATCAACCAACGATCGCACTCGCGCGCTGCACCGCGCCCCTCGTTGATCGCCCAAACGACGAGACTCTGTCCGCGACGACAATCGCCGGCTGCGAACACACCTGGAACGTTGGTGGTGTAATTGCCGTACTCGGCCTTCACGTTACGACGATCATCGAGTTCGATGCCAAGATCCTGCGGCAACACCGTCTCGGGCCCCGTGAACCCCATAGCCAGCAACACGAGCTGCACGGGTTGCGTGCGCTCGGTACCGGCTTGTTCAACGGGCACGAACTGACCACGGTCATTCTTCTCCCAGCGAACATCGACCGTGACGATTTCTTTGACCTTACCGGTCTCGTCACCAACGAACTTTTTGACGGTGGTGAGATAAGCACGCGGATCCTGACCGAACTTGGCCGCCGCTTCCTCTTGGCCGTAATCCATCTTGTACACGCGAGGCCACTCCGGCCACGGATTATCCGCAGCGCGCTCAAGCGGAGGCTTCGACATGATTTCGAATTGTGTCAGCGTGCGGCAACCCTGTCGCATGGCCGTGCCGACGCAGTCGGTGCCGGTGTCACCGCCACCGATCACGACGACATCGAGCCCTTTGGCGTGTAACTCGGCTGCAGCCGGATTTTTGGAGAGCACCGATTGGGTGGCGCCCGTCAAATAATCCATCGCGAAGTGCACGCCCGAGAGCTTGCGTCCATCCACGGGCAAATCACGTGGCTGCGTCGCACCGGTGCATAACACGATGGCATCAAAGTCTCGGCGCATCATCTGCGCTTCGTAGTTGTCACCGACGTTGGCATTGCAGATGAACTTAATGCCTTCTTGCTCGAGCAGCTTGATACGGCGCATCACCACATCTTGCTTATCGAGCTTCATGTTGGGGATGCCGTACATCAACAGTCCGCCCGGTCGATCAGCGCGCTCGAGCACCGTGACGGTGTGACCCGCACGGTTCAATTGCTGAGCCGCTGCAAGACCGGCAGGACCCGAACCGACCACCGCCACCTTCTTACCCGTGCGAGCCTTCGGCGGCTCGGGGACGACCCAGCCTTCTTCGAAGCCACGCTCGATGATCGTGTTTTCGATATTTTTGATCGTGACCGGTGGCGCGTTGATCCCCAGTACGCAAGACCCCTCGCAGGGTGCAGGGCATACGCGCCCCGTGAACTCAGGGAAATTATTGGTCTTGTGCAGGCGATCGAGTGCCTCACGCCAGAGTCCGCGATAGACGAGATCGTTCCACTCGGGGATCAGATTGTTGACGGGGCAGCCTGCCGCACCACCACTGATCATCTTGCCGGTGTGACAAAACGGGACGCCGCAGTCCATGCAGCGAGCCGCCTGATTACGCAAACTGCGATCATCGAGATGATGGTGAAACTCACGCCAATCTTTGACGCGCTCGATCGGTGAGCGATCGAGCGGTGTTTCGCGCAAATATTCAATGAACCCTGTCGGCTTGCCCATGATCAGTTACCACCCACGCGCGACAGATCGCGCGAATTTTCTTCAAACGCCGCCATGATGGCCTCATCGCCCGAGAGTCCCTGATCATGTGCCCGTTTGATACATGCCAGCACACGCTTGTAGTCCTTCGGAATGACTCGCACGAATTTACTGAGCATGGTCGGCCACGCGTCAACGATACGCTGCGCATGCTCGCTACCCGTGGCAGCGATATGACGCTGTATCAGCGCCTTGAGCGCTTCGGCTTCCTCGGCATCTTCAACTCGCTCGACTTCGACCATCTGCGCATTGACCTTACGCAGGAAGGCGTTATCGAGATCGAGCACATAGGCGATACCACCTGACATACCAGCGCCGAAATTGCGTCCCGTTGGACCTAGCACGACGACACGGCCACCGGTCATGTACTCGCAACCATGGTCGCCCACCGCCTCTACGACGGCATCAACACCACTGTTACGTACGGCAAAACGCTCACCCGCCATTCCGCGCACAAAGAGCTCACCACCCGTCGCGCCATACAAGGCGACGTTACCGATGATCATGTTGTGCTCAGGAGCAAAGGACGAATCCTTAGGCGGAAACACCGCGATGCGCCCACCGGAGAGCCCCTTGCCGACGTAATCGTTCGCATCACCTTCAAGACTGAACGACATGCCACGCGGCATGAATGCCCCGAAGCTTTGACCAGCGGAACCATTGAAGCGAATGCGGATCGTGTCATCTGGCAAGCCGGCAGAACCCCACTTGCGCGTGATCTCACTGCCCGTGATGGTTCCCACCACACGATTGACGTTACGAATCTTGAGCGCACCTTCGACTTTCTGGCCGCGCTCGATCGCAGGCTTACAGATCTCGAGGAGCTGCGTCACATCGAGCGACTTCTCGAGACCATGATCTTGAGCGATCGACTGACGTCGACCGACCTCAGGACCGAGATCCGGCTGATAGAGAATGTTACTGAAATCGAAACCGTGCGCCTTCCAGTGATCGACGGCCGCCTCGACTTCGAGACAATCGGTGCGACCGATCATTTCATCGACACGACGGAAACCGAGTTCCGCCATGATTTCGCGCATCTGCATTGCCACGAAGCGCATGAAATTGACGACGTGCTCGGGCTTACCCGCGAAACGTTCACGCAAGCGCGGATCCTGCGTCGCGACTCCCGCTGGACACGTATTCAAGTGGCACACACGCATCATGATGCAGCCCACCGATACGAGCGGCGCGGTCGAAAAACCAAACTCCTCGGCACCGAGCAGCGCTGCGATGACCACATCGCGTCCCGTCTTCAATTGACCGTCGGTTTCGACGACGATGCGACTGCGCAAATTATTGAGCACCAAGGTTTGATGTGCCTCGGCAAGACCCAGCTCCCAGGGCAAACCCGCATGTGTCGTCGAGGTGAGTGGTGATGCGCCAGTGCCACCGTCGTAACCGCTGATCAACACGACATCGGCATGCGCCTTGGCGACACCCGCGGCAATCGTGCCAACACCCACTTCCGCCACGAGCTTCACGCTGATGCGCGCCTCGTTATTGGCATTCTTCAGATCGTGAATGAGCTCAGCCAAATCTTCGATCGAGTAGATGTCGTGATGCGGCGGCGGCGAAATCAGTCCAACGCCTGCCGTCGTATGACGTGTCTTGGCAATCCACGGATATACCTTGGTGCCCGGCAGCTGACCACCCTCGCCCGGCTTTGCACCTTGGGCCATCTTGATCTGGATTTCTTTGGCGTTGACGAGATACTCGCTCGTCACACCAAAGCGCCCCGACGCCACCTGCTTGATGGCGGAGTTGCGCGAATCCCCATTTTCCATGGGCTTGTAACGCTCGGGGTCCTCACCGCCCTCGCCGGTATTGCTCTTGCCGCCAATGCGGTTCATGGCAATCGCCAGCGTTTCATGGGCCTCCTGGCTGATGGAGCCATAGCTCATCGCGCCGGTCTTGAACCGACGCATGATGCTCTCGATGGGCTCGACCTCATCCAAGGGTATCGACTCACGTCGCTTGAATCCGAGCAAGCCACGCAGCGTCGAGAGATTCTTGGAGCGATCGTCGATCAACTCGGCATATGACTTAAAGGTCGCATAGCTGCCCGTACGCACCGCCTTTTGGAGGCGATGAATGCTCTCGGGGTTGAACACGTGGAACTCGCCATCCGAGCGCCACTGATACTGGCCGCCTGCGGGCAGCACGGGCTCGGCAGCGACTCGCTCGGGGAACGCCGCCGCGTGCCGCATGAGCACCTCTTCAGCAATGACATCAAGACCGATGCCACCGACGCGAGATGCCGTACCGGTGAAATAGTCGTCGATCACATCTTGTCGCAGACCCACGGCTTCGAACACCTGCGCACCGTGGTAGCTCTGCACGGCGGAGATGCCCATCTTCGACATCACCTTCACGACGCCCTTAGTCGCAGCCTTGGCGAAGTTGGCACACGCGAGCTTGTGATCAACGTTCGGCAGCAAGTCGTCGCGAATCATGCCATCGAGTGTTTCAAAGGCGAGATACGGATTGATGACGCTGCAGCCGTAGCCGATGAGCAGAGCGAAGTGATGCACTTCGCGCGCCTCGCCGGTTTCGAGCGCGAGCGAGACCCGCATACGTAAACCTTCGCGAATGAGATAGTGATGCAGCGCCGACACGGCGAGCAGCGCCGGAATCGCCGCTTGCTCTCGATTGACGCCACGATCGCTGAGAATGAGGATGTTGACCTCTTCATCTTCGATCAAGCGTCGCGCTTCACTGCGAAGCTGTTCTATCGCTTTGCCGAGGCCCTCGACGCCACGCGCGGCACGGAACAAAGTCGAGACCGTTCCTACCTTCAAACCAGGCAACTGCACGCGACGAATCTTCGCGAACTCTTCGTTCGTGAGCACCGGACCTTTGAGTTCGATACGGCGACAATCGCTCGGCTTCGGTTCGAGCAAATTGCCCTCTGAACCTAACCAAACATCTGACGAGGTGATGATCTCTTCGCGAATGCTGTCGATCGGCGGATTCGTGACCTGCGCGAACAACTGCTTGAAGTAGTCGTAGAGTAGACGCGAACGCTTAGACAGTACGGCAAGCGGCGTATCGTTGCCCATGGAGCCGACAGCTTCGACGCCATCTTTGGCCATCGGCGCCATCAGGATGCGTTGATCCTCGAAGGTGTATCCGAAGGCGATCTGTCGCGCGCGCAGCAAATCGGGTTCAGGCGCCGGCAGTTGAGGTGCGGGCGGCAAATCTTTGAGATGAACGAGGTGCTCACCGAGCCACTCGGCGTATGGCCGCTCATTGACCACCGTGCGCTTGATTTCCTCGTCTTCGACGATACGGCGCTGTTCCGTGTCGATGAGGAACATACGCCCCGGCTGCAGACGCCCCTTTCGAACGACCTGCGCCGATGGAATGTCGAGCACACCTGCCTCGGAGGCGACGACGACCATGTCGTCGCGGGTGACGTAATAACGCCCCGGACGAAGCCCGTTACGATCGAGCACTGCACCGATACGCAAACCGTCGGTGAATGCGACGGCAGCAGGACCATCCCAAGGCTCCATCAAGCTGGAGTGAAACTGGTAGAACGCACGACGCGCCGGATCCATGTTCTCGTCTTTCGACCATGGCTCCGGAATCATCATCATCATCGCGTGCGGCAAAGAGCGGCCCGAGAGCACCATCAATTCCAGCACGTTGTCGAACATCGACGAGTCGCTGCCGTTGACGTTCACGATCGGCGTAATCTTTGAGACATCCTCGCCAAAGAGCGAGGACTCAAGCAGCGCTTCGCGAGCGCGCATCCAATTGATGTTGCCGCGCAGCGTATTGATCTCACCGTTGTGCGCGATGTAACGATAAGGGTGCGCACGATCCCAGCTCGGGAAGGTGTTGGTGCTAAAGCGCGAGTGCACCAGAGCGATCGCCGTTTCCATGCGCGGATCGCGCAGATCCGGGAAATATTGATCGAGCTGCATCGTCGTCAGCATCCCCTTGTAGACCAAAGTCTTGTGGGAGAGGCTCGCGACGTACCAGTACTCCGCGCCGCCGACGGTCGAGACACGAATCTCGTTGTAGGCGCGCTTACGAATCACATAGAGCTTGCGCTCGAAGGACGCTTCGTCGGGTGTATCTTCACCGCGCTCGATGAACACTTGTCGAATGAAGGGTTCACTCTGACGCGCGGTCTCACCGAGCATCGAGTTATCGACCGGAACCGTGCGCGCACCGAGATAGACCTGGCCTTCGGCCTGAACCACGCGCGCAAACACCTCTTCGATGCGTCGACGCTGCGTCGGATTGCGCGGCATGAAGATCAATCCGCAGGCATAGTGCCCAGGTTCCGGCAGCGTGATGTGAGCGTCCCGGGCAGCTTCCTTCAGGAAGCCGTGCGGCATCTGCAGCAGCACGCCTGCGCCGTCGCCCGTATTCACCTCGCAACCGCAGGCACCGCGGTGGTCTAGGTTCTTCAATACCTCGATTGCGTTACGCAGGATGGCGTTCGATTTGCGCCCCTGAATGTCGGCAACGAATCCAAACCCGCAAGCGTCGTGCTCGTTGGCCGGATCGTATAAGCCCTGCTTACCCGGACGGGTGTTGGCGGGGGAAGGGATAAGCTGGGTTTCTTCGGGCGAATGCATGTTGCACTCCTGCTCTGCGTCACGCGAAGTTGACTATACCCAGCCTATTTCTCGCATTAAACGAAAATCGTCCGATTTTACTCATTGACATGAGTCATTTAGACTCATGTGCATGACAAAGCGACTCCAAGTGCTGTTCGACGATGCTGAATACGCCGCCCTGCAGCAAGCGGCTGCCGCAAGCGGTCTGAGCGTCGCCGACTGGGTGAGGCAGGCGGTCAGCGCCGCCCGCCGGCGCGAATCTTCAGCCGATATCGATCGCAAACTCGATGTGATTCGAGCCGCCGTCCGTCACACCGGCCCGACCGGTCAGGTCGAGCGCATGACCGGTGAAGTCGAGCGCGGCTATCGCGGCCCCGCTGAAGGGGGCGGCTACTGATGGTCTTCATCGATTCCACCGTACCGATGTACCTCGTCGGCGCGGCACACCCAAACAAGGCGGACGCTCAGCGACGGCTAGAGGCACTCGTGACGGCTCGCACCCGGCTCGTTACCGACGCCGAGACCTTGAATGAAATTCTCCATCGGTATCACCAGCTCGAGCGGCGCGGCTATGTGCAATACGCGTTCGACGCCCTGCTCGGTATCGTGGATGAGGTGCTGCCAATCGGGCGCGAAACGGTCGATCTCGCTAAGCAACTCGTCTTGCAGTACCCGACGCTGCCCGTGCGCGCCGCGATGCATGTCGCCACGATGCAGCAACATCAGATCGACACCATCATGAGCTTCGATCCCGGCTTGGATCGCGTACCGGGACTCAACCGTCTGCGCTAACGAGCCCCTGCTCATCAACACTCATCAGAACGGAATCAAGGCTCCGTCGTAAGCCCAGAGCTTGCCGGTGTCGGCAGGGCCGAGCGCATCAAGCGTGGTCAACATACGGCGCGCGGACTCCGCCGGTGACTGCAGGCGCGCGGGGTCCACCGCCGATTGGAAAGGCCGAGACAAAGCGGTATCAACCGTGCCGGGGTGCAAAGCAACACACAGCGCTTTCGGATTTCGCTGTCGCAGTTCGATCGCCCAATTGCGCACGAGCATGTTGAGCGCCGCTTTCGAGGCGCGATAGGCATGCCAGCCGCCGAGACGGTTATCCTCGATCGAGCCCACTCGCGCCGAAATACAGGCGAACACCGACTTAGCGTCGCGACGCAGTAATCCCAAGCTGTGCTTGGCGATCAGCGCAGGACCAATGGTGTTGATGGCATAGGCTCGGCTCAGTGTCGCCGCATCGAGCTGCCGCCAACTCTTCTCGGGGTTCGGCAACAGCACGCCGGTTGCCACCAACACCAAATCGAGCGGGCCTTCGGCTGCGGCGGCAGTGGCGACCGCGGCAATCGACTCTTCATGCTCCAGATCGAACGTCCAGGGTGCTGCAGCGCGACGCGAGGCGGCCATGACTTTGCCAACGCGCGGATTTGCACCGAGCGCGGTGACGAATGCACTGCCGATGCCGCCGCTCGCACCCCACACCAAGGCCCGCAAGCCCGGGTTGAAACTCGCAAGCGTGGGAGCGGAATCTAATGCCTCTGACATCGACTTTCCTCGCGGCCTGATCGTGGTCGGAAAATTTTCGTCCAAGGTATTGCACTCGAGGAAGTTGTGCCTTACTTTTCGCGCGCGTTGCGGGGTGTGGTACCGCCCGTGACGCCCAGAAATGGCGGTCTGGACCCCTTGGAGGTGTGGCAAGAAAGAAATGAAGAAGTTATCAGCGTCGCAAGACAACGACCCTGGACCCCGTCTCGTTAAGGTTAACCAATACCTCGAGAAGAATTTTCCGGACTTCTTCGCCGAAGCGCGTTTCCACGTAGGGGATGACGATTACTTCCTCTATTCCCGCTTCGGACAGTACCTCGCCCGTTCCATCGAAAATCGTCGCGCGCCGCGCTCAAAGATCTACCGCGGCTTTACCGTGCTCAACAAAATGGCTGCCGTGTCGCGGAAGGATCCGCAGGTGCGTCGCATGCTCGTCTCCGGCCCTCTCGAGCATTTGCTCGATGTGCCCAAGGCTCGCGCTTTGGCGATGAAGCGCTTATCGCCGGTCGCGCAAGGCTATTTGGAAAGTCTCTGCGAGTAGCAAAGCCAGAGAGAGACTACGGTCACCGCGCGCGCATCGGCGTCGCGGTGCCGCAAGCTAATCCAACCGTCGAGCCTGAACTTCGCGCATTGCTGCCTGAAGGCGTCGCGCTGTACGCGACTCGCCTCGTACATCCTGCGGCTAAAGTGGAAGAGCGCCTCGACCACTACATCCATCACATACCGCAGGCGCTCGCACAATTTGGCACGTTGGATCTGGCAGCCTTCGGCTACGGTTGCACCGGTTCAAGCTATCGCGTGACACCGAAACGCGAGGACGAGCTGACTGCCGCAGCCTCTGCGCACATCCCGATCATCACTGCAGCTCAAGCCATCAGACTAGCGCTACGAGTCATGGGTGTGACTCGCATCGCGCTCGTTTCACCGTACCCGCAGAGTCTTGCCGAAGACGGCTATCGATACTGGCGCGAAGCAGGCATCACCCTGACGGATACGGCTCGAGTGGACCCCTCGCTCACCGATACGCACGCGATTTACGAACTCACCAGCCACGATGCGAGGCGGGGGCTTGACTCGCTCTCCCTCGATGGGGCGCAATGCGTCGTCATCAGTGGCACAGGCATGCCGACGCTGCGAGCACTTCGAGACTGGTATCGAGACGATCAACATCGTGCACATCCGCCGGTGATCAGCTCGAATCTTTGTCTCGCTTGGGCACTTTGGAATGCAGCGAAACTCGTGCCTGCACTCGCAACCCCCATGGATTTGATTCGAGCAGGAGCCGCATCATGCTGAAGATCGACCGTCGTCTTGCGATGCAATTGGGTTTGGCCTTCGCAACTTATGGCGCGAGCTATGGCGCATCGACCGCCTTCGCATCAGCTGGCGGGTCGCTGATCCGCAAAGCCATTCCGAAAAGTGGCGAACGACTGCCGGTCGTCGGACTCGGCACCAACAACTACAGCCCCAAAACACCCGAAGAGCGCGCGGCTCGGCGCGAGGTTCTCGCCGGTCTGACCGCAGGCGGCGCGAGTGTCATCGATACAGCTCCGTCGTATCGCGAGTCCGAGCAGACTCTCGGCGAGCTCATCGAAGAAATCGGCAATCGCCGTCAGATCTTTCTCGCCACCAAAGTGACGGCGCGCAGCGGCACTCGCGAAGAAGGCACTGCCATGCTCGCGAACTCATTCCGGATGCTGCGCACCGACACGCTCGATCTCGTGCAAGTACACAACCTCGTCGGTACATCGGTGCTCTTGCCATTACTGCGCGAACAAGTAGCTGCCAAAAAAATCCGCTACATCGGCATTACCACCTCGCAGGATGCGCAATACGCCGAAATGACGAGCATCATGAAAAGCGAAGCGCTCGATTTCATTCAAGTCGACTATTCGCTCGGTAATCGTGGCGCGGGCGATGAAATCCTGCCGCTGGCTGCCGAGCGCGGCATGGCCGTCCTCATCAACTTGCCCTTCGGCGGACGCCGCGACGGCAATCTGTTCTCGCGCGTTCGCGGCCAAGAGCTGCCCAGCTGGGCGGCCGAGATCGGCGCGACGAGTTGGGGGCAAGTGTTCCTCAAATACGTCATTTCGCACCCGGCCGTCACTTGCGCGATTCCGGGTATGACTCGCCTTGCGAATCTCGAAGACAATCTCGCGGCCGCGCGAGGAGCCTTGCCCGATGCCGCGATGCGACGGCGCATGGAGAGCTGGTGGGATTCGCTGCCCGCTTGAGCGATATGACATCGACAGCCGTTATTTTTGATTGCGACCCTGGGGTCGACGACGGCGTCGCCTTGCTTTTAGCTTTTGGCGCGCGTGACAAGCTGAATTTGATCGGCATCACGACGGTGGCCGGGAATGTCTCAGCTAAACTCACCGCTCGAAATGCTTGCATCCTGCGCGAGATCGCCGGCCGCGAGGATGTTCCCGTTTTTGCGGGCTGCGAGCGGCCGCTAGTAAGGCAGCCCATCGAAGCCGGGCACTTTCACGGCGAGTCGGGCTTGGGCGATCTACCGTTGTTCGAACCCTCCCGCGCAGCAGAGTCTGAGCACGCCGTCGATTGGCTGATACGAACCCTCTCAAGTGCTCCGGCTCGCAGCATTTCTTTGATCGTGACGGGGCCGCTGACGAATGTCGCGACAGCTTTGCATCGCGATCCCACGATCGTTCGTGCGCTGCGCGAGATTGCCATCATGGGTGGCGCGCGTAGCGAAGGTGGGAATATCACCGCCTCCGCCGAATACAACATCTATGCCGACCCGCACGCCGCACAAATCGTTTTTTCGGCCGATGTCGAGATCGTGGCTTTTGGTCTTGATGTCACTCACCAGGTACGCGCAACACCAGAGCGTATCGAGACCATCGAGCGTATCGGCACGCGCTCGGCAAATGCGACGGCGGCTCTGCTGAAGTTCGCGACTTACCTACCTGCCAATAGCCCCGCTGCTCTAGGCTCACCGCTGCATGATCCCTGCCCTGTCGCGTGGTTGATCGAGCCTGCGTTATTCGAGTTTCGACGTTGCCACATTGAGGTTGAAACCGAATCGAGGCTGACCGCCGGACATACGGCGGTCGAATTTAGAGCAGACGTAGCGCCGCGCCAAAACGTGAAGTGGGGCGTTCGCGCAAATGCCGATGGAGTATTTGAATTACTCCGTCGCGCACTCGGTCAATCCGGTAGAGCGTAAGCAACGAGATAATCACCGAGCGCGGTTCCCACCTGCGCATTACCACCAGCGGCAATCACCACGAACTGCTTACCACCGGAGTGGTAAGTCATCGGCACTGCCATACCGGGTACCGGCAAACTCGCTGACCACAGCTCACGACCCGTCGCTGTTTCGATGGCGCGTAACTTCGCATCCATGGTCGCAGCGATAAAGGTCAGCCCACTCGCCGTCGTGATGGGGCCGCCAACATTGGGTGAGCCCCATTGCACACCCTGCGGAATCGTGACGCCTGCTCGCTTGATCTGACCCAATGGAATTTTCCAGCGTATTTGACCGCTCGCAAGATCGATGGCCGCCAGAGTCCCCCAAGGCGGTGGTGTGCAAGGAATCCCTAACGGCGATTGAAACAACTCGCCTTCGACTCGGTAAGGCGTGCCAACGAGCGGCCGCGTCAAATAATCTTTGGGAATCTGTTGATCTTCTTTGGCCACATCTTGCTTCGGTACGACCTTGATGACGGTCGCCAAATTTTCGGCTTTGATGATGAGCAGATTGCTCGTTGGGTCGTAGGCAGCGCCGCCCCAATTGCCGCCCCCTAAAGCAGACGGGAACAGAATCGAACCTTGAGCGGACGGAGGGGTATACATTCCCTCGTAGCGCAATCGATCAAACTGCCGGCGGCAGGCCAATCGATCGATCGGCGTGAGACCAAAGAGGCTATCGCGCGTCAGCGTTTGCCGCGCAAACGGTGCCATGCCTTTGGGTACCGGCTGAGTACTCGCTGCAAGCTCACCCGGAACATCACTCGCCGGTACCGCCTGCTCGACGATCGGCCAAAGCGGCTCACCAGTCAGCCGGTTGAATCCAAACAGCCAGCCCATTTTTGTCTGTAAAAGAGCCGCGGGGATAGTCTTTCCGTCACGCTGGATATCAACCAACAGTGGATGACCGACAAGATCGTAGTCAAAGATATCGTGATGCACGACCTGTCGAGACCAGACGACCTTACCGCTTAGGGCATCGAGTGCCACGATGGAATTTGCGAGCGGCAAATCAAAACGCCGGCCGCCTCCGTAGTAATCGGTAGATGGGCTCGTCGTCGGCAGGAACACCAACTGATTGACCGTGT
>Ga0208009_1000296_pt1 | contig 14174 bp, 8 predicted proteins | sample Wag4_2014_7_16_FD_187364 | JGI IMG/M metagenome (GOLD analysis project Ga0208009, IMG submission 187364) | Fresh water mixed with fracking chemicals microbial communities from Ohio, USA - Utica-2 Time Series FC 2014_7_16 (SPAdes) (version 2) ...
GGGCCCAAACCGAACCTGTTGGATATCAATCAGGTCAACCCACCCCTGCGACTCGAGGTCAGCCAGCCCATTCTGAATTTTGCGGACATGCGACGGCTTCGAGACATTGAGCAGCACACCCGTGGCAAATTCAGAAGCCAGGTGCTTGACATCACCTACCCCCTGGCCTGGGGCAAAGAAGGTATCGAGGCCCGGCTGGCGACGGTCTGTGCTGAGGCAGTTGATGCGATTGCCGCCGGCGCCAACATTCTGATCATCAGCGACAAGGCTGTAAGTCCTGACCGCGTGGCCATTCCGGCCCTGCTGGCGCTCTCGGCGATTCATCAGCACCTGGTCCGAGAGGGCAAACGCACACTGGCTGGCCTGGTGGTTGAGACTGGCTCGGCCAGAGAGGTTCATCACTTCGCAGTATTGGCCGGTTATGGCGCTGAGGCGGTTCATCCTTACTTGGCCATGGAGAGCATTGTGGACTTTCACAAGACGCTTTCTGGTGATCTCAGCCCCGAGAAGGCGGTGGCCAATTACATCAAGGCCATCGGAAAGGGCCTCTCCAAGATCATGTCGAAGATGGGCATCTCCACCTACATGTCCTACTGTGGCGCCCAGATCTTCGAGGCCATTGGCATCAACCAGGCCACCATCGACCAGTATTTCACCAACACCCCGAGCGCTGTCGAGGGGATTGGTATCTTCGAAATGGCAGAGGAGGCCATTCGGACTCACACCGAAGCCTTTGGTGACGACCCAGTCCTGAGCAATCGCCTCGAAACGGGCGGTGAATATGCCTGGCGTGTCCGCGGCGAGGAACACATGTGGACCCCGGATGCCATTGCCAAGCTGCAGCACTCTACACGCGCCAACAGCTACAACACCTACAAGGATTACGCTCAGATCATCAACGACCAGAGCCGTCGGCACATGACGCTGCGTGGCCTATTTGAGTTCAAGGTGGATCCTGCCAAGGCCATTCCCCTCGACGAGGTGGAGCCAGCGGCTGAGATCGTTAAGCGATTTGCCACTGGTGCGATGTCACTGGGCTCTATCTCGACTGAGGCTCACGCCACACTTGCTGTGGCGATGAACCGAATCGGTGGCAAGTCCAATACTGGCGAGGGCGGTGAGGACAAGCGTCGGTATCGCAATGAGCTCAAGGGCATTCAGATCACGGCCGGGACCAAACTATCTGATGTCATCGGCAGCAAACAGATCGAGTCCGACTACAGCCTGGAGCAGGGCGACAGCCTGCGATCCAAAATCAAGCAAGTGGCTTCTGGACGCTTTGGTGTGACCACTGAGTATTTGGTCTCCGCCGACCAGGTTCAGATCAAAATGGCACAGGGTGCCAAGCCCGGAGAGGGTGGGCAGTTGCCTGGCGGTAAGGTGTCCGAGTACATCGGCGAGCTTCGTCATTCGGTGCCCGGTGTGGGACTCATCTCTCCGCCACCCCACCACGACATCTACTCCATCGAAGATTTGGCCCAGCTGATCCATGACCTCAAGAACGTGGCCTCCCATGCGGACATCTCGGTCAAGCTCGTATCCGAAGTCGGCGTCGGAACGGTGGCAGCGGGTGTTGCCAAGGCCAAGGCTGATCATTTGGTGATTGCCGGCCACGATGGCGGTACGGGTGCCTCACCCCTGTCCTCCATCAAGCACGCAGGTTCGCCCTGGGAAATCGGCCTGGCCGAGACCCAGCAAACCCTGGTACTCAATGGGCTGCGGGATCGAATCCGGGTTCAGGCCGACGGTCAGATGAAGACCGGCCGCGATGTCGTGATTGCAGCCTTGCTGGGTGCAGATGAGATGGGGTTTGCCACGGCACCCTTGGTCGTCGAGGGCTGCATCATGATGCGTAAATGCCACCTGAACACCTGCCCTGTCGGGGTGGCGACCCAAGACCCGGTGCTGCGCAAGAAATTCCAGGGTCGACCAGAGCATGTGGTGAATTTCTTTTTCTTCATAGCCGAGGAAGCCCGGCAGATCATGGCTCAGTTGGGTATTCGTCATTTCGAAGACCTGATCGGCCGCTCCGATCTGATCGACATGCGCAGAGGTGTCGAGCACTGGAAAGCCAAGGGGCTGGACTTCTCTCGCCTGCTGGCTCAGCCAGAGGTCAGTGACCCGGCCCAGCGTCGTCATTCGGCGACGCAGGACCATGGCCTGGACAAGGCCCTCGATCGGGTGCTCATTGAGAAGTCGCGTCCCGCCATCGAGCGCGGTGAGAAAGTCCAGTTCATCGAGGTCACCACCAACGTCAACCGTACCGTTGGGGCCATGTTGTCGGGTGAACTGATCAAGCATCATCCGGACGGTCTGCCAGACGACACCCTCCACATCCAGCTAGAGGGCACTGGTGGTCAGTCGTTTGGTGCCTTCCTGGCCAAGGGCATCACCCTATACCTGATTGGCGATGCCAACGACTACACCGGTAAAGGTATGTCTGGTGGACGAATAGTGGTCAGACCATCCATCGAGTTCCGCGGTGTCGCGCACGACAACATCATCGTCGGCAACACGGTGCTTTACGGGGCCACCTCGGGGGAGGCCTTCTTCCGGGGTGTGGCCGGTGAGCGTTTCGCCGTTCGACTCTCCGGGGCCACCACTGTGGTCGAGGGGACCGGTGACCACGGTTGTGAGTACATGACTGGTGGTACCGTCGTGGTTCTTGGTCAGACCGGTCGGAACTTTGCCGCTGGTATGTCCGGTGGCGTGGCCTATGTCTATGACGAGGACGGGCGTTTTGCAGACCGTTGCAATACGGCCATGGTCAGCCTGGACAAGGTGCTCTCCGACTCAGAACAGCGCGACACGATTGACCAGGGCATCTGGCATCAGGGCATGACCGACGAGCAACAACTGCGCAGGCTGATTGAGGATCACCATCGGTGGACTGGATCGGTTCGTGCTCGTGAGCTCCTGGATCACTGGGCTAGCGCCAGGGCCAAGTTCGTCAAAGTCTTCCCCAATGAGTATCGAAGGGCCTTAGGCGAGATGGCTGCTCAGAAGTCGGCAGAAGCCGCAATCGCCTAAGCGCCACTGAGTCGATCCAACGAACATTTAACAGGACAGAACATGGGAAAAATCACTGGATTTATGGAGCTCGAGAGACTGGAAGAGGGCTACGAAGACGCCAGCCAGCGGCTCAAGCATTACAAAGAGTTCGTCATTGGGCTCACCCCGGAGCAGGCCAACCAGCAGGCCGCTCGATGCATGGACTGTGGCATTCCTTTTTGTAACAACGGCTGCCCAGTCAACAACATCATTCCGGACTTCAACGACCTGGTCTACAGAGACCAATGGCGCGAGGCCCTTGACACGCTGCACTCGACCAATAATTTTCCGGAGTTCACGGGGCGCATCTGTCCCGCACCCTGCGAAGCGGCTTGTACGCTGAACTTCAACAGCGAAGCCGTTGGCATCAAATCCATCGAACACGCCATCATCGACAGGGGCTGGGCTGAAGGCTGGGTTCAACCTCAACCGCCCAGCCACAAGACCGGCAAGCGGGTCGCAGTCATTGGATCTGGGCCGGCAGGCCTGGCCGCTGCGCAGCAACTGGCTCGGGCGGGCCATGAGGTCACGGTCTTTGAGAAGAACGATCGTATTGGTGGACTCCTGCGTTATGGGATCCCCGACTTCAAGATGGAAAAGCATCACATCGACCGTCGTGTCGAGCAGATGAAGGCCGAGGGCGTGTTGTTCAAGACCAGCACCCTGGTCGCCAACCTGCCGGCTGACACCAAGGTCACCAATTGGGCCAGTCAGACGGTGAGCCCGGAGTCCCTGATGGCTGATTTTGATGCCGTGCTTCTGACGGGCGGGGCCGAGCAACCCCGTGACTTGCCAGTGCCAGGCCGGGAATTGGCTGGCGTGCACTTTGCGATGGAATTCCTGCCCGTGCAGAACAAGGTCAATGCAGGCGATGGCTTTCCGGGACAGATTCGTGCGGACGGCAAGCACGTCGTGGTCATTGGTGGGGGTGACACCGGTTCTGACTGTGTTGGAACCAGCAACCGGCACGGCGCAAAGAGCGTGACACAGTTTGAACTCATGCCCATGCCCCCAGAGCACGAGAACAAAGCGATGACGTGGCCTTACTGGCCGACGAAGCTCAGAACCTCGAGCAGTCATGAGGAAGGTTGTGAACGTGAGTTTGCGATTGCCACCAAGGAGTTCGTCGGTGAAAACGGCCGGGTAACTGGACTCAAGGCTGTTCAGATTGAGATGAAGGATGGCAAGCTCCAAGAGGTGCCTGGTACCGAGAGGGTCTTCCAGGCAGACTTGGTTTTGCTGGCCATGGGATTCGTATCACCAGTTGGCTCGGTGTTGGAGGCCTTTGGGGTGGACCGTGATCAGCGCGGCAACGCCAAGTCTCCGACGGAGGGCAGCAAGGCTTACACCACCAACATGGCCAAAGTCTTCTCGGCCGGTGACATGCGGCGCGGACAGTCCTTGGTGGTCTGGGCCATTCGTGAAGGTCGACAGGCAGCCCATGCGGTAGATCACTTCCTCATGGGCGCGTCGAATCTGCCTCGATAGCAGAAGCAGGCTGCAGGCGAAACTTTTTTCGGGCGAGGTTCTCGAATACCGATGAGGTTCACCCGCCTGCAGCGATTTTTCCGCCTCATCCTCACATCGGCCTTGCTATGGTCGGGACTCTCCTTGGGATTCTCGGGCGTCTGGGCAGCCGAACAGGATCAGGCCAGCCTCGTTCGAGCCATGAAAACGCCTGGCGCGGTGGTCATGATTCGGCACGCCCAGACCGAGCCTGGCCTTGGTGACCCAGAAAATTTCCGCCTGTCTGATTGTTCCACTCAGCGCAACCTGTCCCAAGATGGACGGCAGCAGTCGGTCCGGCTGGGCCAGTGGTTCTCCAGTCAGGGCTTACAGCCCCAGCGCGTCCTCAGCAGCCAGTGGTGTCGGTGCTTAGAGACGGCCAGACTGGCTTTCTCCAGCCAGGCAGCCGTCCAACCTTTTCCGGCTCTGAATTCTTTTTTTCAGGGGCATGGGGACCGGCAGGCTCAGTTGCGTGAAGCCCGTGCCCATGCAGCCGCTCGACTTCAGCGGGCAGAGCGAGGCTTTGAAGTCTGGGTGACCCACCAGGTGACCATCTCTGCCCTGACGGGGGTCTATCTGGCCATGGGCGAGTTGGTGGTGGCCATGCCAGACCGGTCTGGCCAGTTTCGGGTGTTGGCTCAGGGACGCCTGGCTGACTGAGCGGCCGGCCTGAGCAGTCGGCCCAGGTATTGGCCTGTGTGACTGGCCTGGACTGTGCAGATGGATTCCGGCGGTCCGAAGGCCACCACTTGACCTCCGCCTTGGCCGCCTTCGGGGCCCAGGTCAATGATCCAGTCCGCTGTTTTGATCACATCTAGGTTGTGTTCAATGATGACCACCGTGTTGCCCTGGTCTCTGAGCCTAAACAGGACTCGCAGCAGTAAATCGATGTCTTGAAAGTGAAGACCAGTGGTCGGCTCATCGAGCACATACAGCGTTTTACCGGTATCCCGCTTCGCGAGTTCGCAGGCCAGCTTGATTCGCTGTGCCTCACCTCCTGACAGGGTGGTCGCACTCTGGCCCAGTCGGATATAGCCAAGACCGACCTCCTGCAGCATGGCGAGTCTGCGGGCCAAGTTAGGCACCGCAGAAAAAAAGTCGAGGGCGTCCTCGACGGTCAGATCCAAGACCTCTGAGATGTTCTTACCCCTATAACGAACATCTAGGGTTTCACGGTTGTAGCGCAGACCATGGCAGAGGTCACAGGGCACATAGAGGTCTGGCAGAAAATGCATCTCCACCTTCACCAATCCGTCGCCTTGACAGGCCTCACACCGGCCACCCTTCACGTTAAAAGAGAAACGACCTGAGTCGTAGCCCCGTTCGCGAGCCATGGGAGAGCCTGCGAACAGCTCACGAATGGTGGTGAACAGCCCGGTGTAGGTGGCCGGGTTGCTCCTGGGGGTCCGACCAATGGGGCTCTGGTCGACATCAATCAGCCGGTCGAAAGCTTCTAGGCCCTCGATGGCGTCATGGGGCGCCGGCTTGGCTTGGGCACCATTGAGTTGGCAGGCGGCCGCCGCGACCAGTGTGTCATTGATCAGTGTGGATTTGCCACTGCCAGATACGCCCGTGACACAGATGAGGCAGCCGACTGGCAGGTCGACCTGGTCGATTCGAAGGTTGTGGCCTCTTGCGCCGCAGATGCGCAGCCAACGCCCATCTGGGGCTCGACGCTTGGAGGGCACGGCAATCGCCAGGCGGCCACTGAGGTAGGCACCGGTAAGGGACTGCGGATTGGCCATCACGTCTTGGGGGGAGCCTTGGGCGATGATCTCCCCACCATGGGTTCCGGCGCCTGGCCCCATGTCAACGACATAGTCGGCGGTTCGAATGGCATCCTCATCGTGTTCAACCACGATGACGGCGTTGCCCAGATCTCGGAGATGGCGCAAGGTACCCAGCAAACGGTCGTTGTCTCTCTGGTGAAGTCCGATGGAGGGTTCATCGAGGACATACATGACGCCAGATAAGCCCGCACCAATCTGACTGGCCAGTCGAATTCTCTGGGACTCTCCGCCCGACAAACCGGTTGCAGCACGGTCTAGGCTGAGATACGACAGCCCGACATTGATCAGAAATCCAAGGCGGCTACGAACCTCGGATAGGAGCCGTTCTGCTACGGCTTGCCGTCCACCCTTGAGTTCTAGCTTTGTCAGCGCGTCGTCCGCAAGCTGCAGTGGCATGGCCAACAGTTCCGGCAGGCGAAGGCTGACACCTCCCTCACCGAGACGAACTGCCCTGGCCAGGGGCGCGAGTCGCGAGCCATTGCAATCCGGGCAAGGTCTGCGTCGTCTGAATCGACCGATCTCCTCTTTAACGGCCTGGTTGTCGGTCTCTCGCCATCTCCGAGCGAGGTTGGGGATGATGCCCTCAAAGGGCTGCTGCCTGGTCGTGGACTTGCCGCGTTCTGCCGGAAAAGTCAGTGTGACGCTGACGTCCCCGGAGCCAAAGAGCAGAAGGCTTTTTTGGGCCTCGGTGAGGGTTTCAAAGGGTGCATCAACCGAGAAATTCGCATGCTGAGCGAGGCTTTGAATCAGAGACCAGGCAAAGGGATTACGGGCATCCCAGCCGACGATGGCCCCAGAGGACAGAGACAGGTGCGGAAAGGCCACGACCAGGTTGGGATCAAAGTAATCCTGCTCCCCTAGGCCATCGCAGCTTGGGCAGGCACCGGATGGCGCGTTGAAACTAAACTGGTTTGGCTCCAGGTGTTTGATGGAAAAGCCGCAGTGGGGGCAGGCCAATCGTTGGGACAGGACGTGCTCCGTGGTGCCTGGGGTGCCCTGGTCGCTGGGGCGGGCCTCCGCCGAATCGACCTCAACACAGACGATGGCCTTGTCCTGCCCAACCCGCATGGCGGTCTCCAGGGATTCGGCCAGTCGCTGACGAAAGTCATCTTGTTCACGGGCCTCTTGTCGAACACGGACCCGATCGATGACGACCTGGACGTCGTTGGCCTGACCGGACAAGCCGGGCAGTGGGTCGTCCAGCCGATGCTCGATCCACTCGGCCTGCTGGCTTCGGAGGCGCACCCTGGAAAAGCCCTGGGCGCGAAGACCGTCTAACAGGCTGGGCAGACCATCGGCATCCGTCGAGGCGATTGGAGCCAGCAGGATGAGTTTGGTCTGACTGGGCAGTTTCATCAGGCCATCGACCATCTCGGTCAGGCTCTGGCCAGCCAGGCTGACGTCGGGATGGTTGGGGCAGTGGGCCGTTCCGGCTCTGGCAAACAATAGCCTGAGGTAGTCCAGAATCTCGGTGACCGTTCCGACGGTCGATCGAGGATTGTGGTTTCCAGCTTTTTGTTCAATGGCAATCGCTGGGGATAGACCTTCGATCAGATCAACATCCGGCCGGGCCATGAGTTCTAAAAATTGCCGCGCGTAGGCCGACAGTGACTCCACGTACCGACGCTGACCCTCGGCGTAGAGCGTATCGAAGGCCAGGGATGATTTACCTGAACCGGACACGCCTGTGATCACCACCAATTGGTCTCGCGGCAGGTCTAGGTTTAGGTTTTTGAGGTTGTGGGTCCGGGCACCCCGAACTCGGATCAGTCGATTCTCGGTCATCGCGATCAAAAAAGGTCAATCAACTACTATATCGAACGATGTCTTCGCACGCGAACAACCGGATTGCCTTTACCTCCCAGGAGCGCTCGGCCAGTCTCTCACTGTCATTTGTGATTGGCCTGAGGATGCTGGGCTTGTTTCTTATGCTGCCTGTCATGGCGCTGGGCGCCCAGCAACTCCACGGCGGAGAAGACCCGCGGCTGATTGGACTGGCCCTGGGGATTTACGGTCTTACCCAGGCCCTTTTGCAGTTGCCCTTTGGGATGGCGTCGGACCGGTTCGGTCGTCGACGCGTCATCGTGTTTGGGCTGCTGGTTTTTGCCATGGGCAGCTTTCTGGCGGCCAATGCCGATTCTGTCTGGGTGTTGATTGTGGGTCGGGCCCTTCAGGGCGCTGGGGCGGTCTCAGCCGCAGTCAGCGCCTTTTTGGCGGACCGAACTCGAGAGGTGGTCCGAACCAGGGCCATGGCGATGGTGGGGGCCTCGATCGGGCTGGCTTTTGCCCTGTCCTTGGTTGCTGCGCCCTTGCTCTACGGCGTAATAGGCCTATCGGGACTGCTGGGTCTTACTGGTGTGTTGGCGCTGATGGCCTGTCTCATGGTGATGAGAGTTCCTGAGGAGCCGGCGAGTGCGACTGCCCAATCCTCACAGGAGGATGCACCGCCTCTTCGATCCGGCTGGGCCCTGTTCTTTGATGGTCAGCTGGGTCGTCTCAACCTGGGGATTTTTGCCATGATGGCCGTTCAGACCGCTATGTTCGTAGCCATTCCGCTGGGCCTACAGGGTTTTGGGCTGCAGACCAGCAGCCACTGGCAGGTTTACCTGCCGATGCTCGTGTTGGCTTTTGTCGGCATGATCCCGCTGATCTTCTGGGCGGAGAGACGAGGCCGATTTCGCCCCATTTTTCTGGTCGGCATCGCCATTCTGATGGCCGGGGAGCTGGTCTTCCTGCAGTCTGACGAATTCCCCGGCTGGATGTTCGCCATTTGGCTATTCATGTTTGGCTTTAACCTCATGGAGGCCTTGTTGCCGTCTTGGGTCTCGCGGTCTGCTCCGGTCCGGCAACGTGGCTTGGTCATGGGGCTTTACAACACGGCGCAGTCATTGGGCTTGTTTGTTGGTGGGCTTGCTGGCGGTCTGGCGGCCAAGGCTTTCGGTCTGACAGGCATCTTCCTGTTCTGCCTGGGCATCCTGTCGATTTGGGGCATCATGTCGCTTGGTCTTGTCGAAATTGGGGCTCGTTCTGCCGGTCGTTCGGCTGATCATCCCACTGGTGGATAGCGCAGAAGTCATCCGATTTCTAGGGTAGGGACCCTTTTACTTCATGGAGTGTGTGACATGGCATCTGTAAACAAAGTCATTCTGTTGGGCAACCTGGGCCGAGACCCCGAGGTCCGTTATTCGCCCGATGGCGGAGCCATCGCCAACGTCTCAATTGCTACCACCTCGCGATACAAGGACAAGTCAAGCGGGGATATGCGGGAGGACACCGAGTGGCACCGTGTCGTTTTTTTCGGTCGCCTCGCCGAGATTGCCGGTGAGTACCTCAAAAAAGGTCGGCCGGTCTACGTGGAGGGCCGGCTGCGTACTCGCAAATGGCAGGACCAGGCCGGTCAAGAGAAATACACCACGGAGATCGTGGCCGACCAGATGCAACTTCTGGGCGGGCGTGACGGCGGCGGTTCGAGCGGCGGTCCATCTGGTCCATCGGATGACCCGGGCATGCCGGCGGCCTCCAGCGGCGGCGGGGGCAAACCCGGCGGTGCTAAAGCATCTGGCTTTGACGACTTGGATGATGACATTCCCTTTTAAGCGGCTGGAGCCCTGTTTTAAGGGCGAAACCCAGTAAAATGGGACTGAGTCGGAAAGAGCGCCGCATTCCGCGGCGCTTTGTTTTTTGACGATCTGATGTCGAAAGGCTGCGCGGTGAAACGCTACTTTGTCACGGGATTGCTGATTTGGGTGCCCATTGGCATAACCGCCTGGGTCATCAACATGATCGTCACGACCCTCGATGGGGTGGTGCCAATCGGTTTGCGCCCAGAGGCGTTGTTTGGCTTTCAAATTCCCGGCTTTGGCGTCCTGGCTGTCGCCCTGTTGGTTTTGTTTACCGGGCTCCTCGGGGCCAATTTGATTGGCCGCAGGCTGGTGCAGGTCTGGGAGGCCTTGCTGGCTAGGATTCCATTGGTCCGCTCGATCTACTCCTCTGTAAAACAGGTGAGCGACACGATTCTGGCGCCGAATGGTCAAGCATTTCGTCAGGCCGTCTTGGTGCAATACCCCCGGCCCGGTGTCCACACCATTGCGTTTGTCACTGGCACGCCCGGGGGCGAGGTGAGTCAGGTACTGGGCGCCGACATGGTCAGCGTCTACGTTCCGACTACGCCCAATCCAACCTCTGGCTTTTTCCTCATGCTGCCCAAGTCGGACGTCATCCCTCTATCGATGCCGGTCGATGCAGCACTTCGTTACGTCGTTTCGATGGGCACTGTTCCGCCATCCAGCCAGGCCAGTCCCAAATCCAACTTTTAAGCAGGATCGTCATGCGCACTCATTTCTCAGGCAGTCTCTCCACCGAGGTACTCGATCAGACCGTTACCCTCTGCGGCTGGGTGCATCGCCGGCGGGATCATGGCGGGGTCATCTTTATCGATCTGCGTGACCGAGAGGGCATCGCTCAGGTGGTCTGTGATCCTGATCGGCCTGATGTGTTCGCTATAGCGGAATCGCTTCGTAACGAGTTTTGTGTTCGTATTCAGGGTCGGGTGAGGCGTAGGCCCGAGGGAACGGTTAACCAGAACCTTGCGAGCGGGGCTGTGGAAATCCTCGCCACCGAGCTCGAGGTTCTCAACCCATCTGTGACGCCGGCCTTTCAGCTCGATGATGAGAACCTCTCTGAGACCACTCGTCTGACCCATCGGGTTCTGGACCTTCGTCGCCCTCAGATGCAGCACAACCTGATGCTCAGATACCGTGTCGCCATGGCGATTCGTCGTTACCTGGATGCCCAGGGCTTTGTCGATATCGAGACCCCCATGCTGACCAAGTCGACCCCAGAGGGTGCGCGGGACTATCTCGTGCCATCCCGGGTGCACGCGGGTGAATTCTTTGCCTTGCCTCAGTCTCCGCAACTCTTCAAACAGCTCCTCATGGTGGCCGGGTTCGACCGCTACTACCAGATCACCAAGTGCTTCCGTGACGAAGACCTCCGAGCAGACCGTCAGCCGGAGTTCACCCAGATTGACTGCGAGACCTCTTTTTTGACTGAGCAAGAGATTCGCGCGTTGTTTGAGGAAATGATTCGTCAGGTCTTTGCAGACAATCTGCAGGTTCAACTGCCGGCTGTGTTTCCCACCATGACCTACGCCCAGGCCATGCAAGACTATGGCTCGGACAAGCCAGACCTGAGAATCGATCTGCGCCTGACTGAACTCACGCCTGTGATGAAGGATGTGGAGTTCAAAGTGTTCTCTGAACCAGCCAATGCCAAGAATGGTCGCGTGGTAGCGCTTCGAGTGCCGGGTGGTGCGTCCATGAGCCGCGGTGAGATTGATGCCTACACTGAGTTCGTCAAGATATACGGCGCCAAGGGTTTGGCCTGGATCAAGGTCAATGACCTGGCAGCGGGCCGGGATGGCCTGCAGTCACCGATTGTCAAGAATATCCATGACACCGCCTTGCAGGCCATTCTGGACCTGACCCAGGCCAAGTCCGGGGACATTGTGTTCTTTGGGGCCGATAAGGCCAAGGTGGTCAACGATGCCATTGGGGCCCTTCGTCTGAAGATTGGCCTGAGTGATTTTGCCAAGGCCAATGGTCTGTTCAAGCCGGGTTGGCAGCCACTCTGGGTGGTCGATTTTCCGATGTTTGAGTTTGATGAGGACAACCAACGTTGGACTGCGGTTCATCACCCGTTTACAGCGCCCAAGGATGGCCACGAGGACCTGATGGACTCCGATCCGGGGGCCTGTCTGGCAAAGGCTTATGACATGGTTCTGAACGGCTGGGAGCTGGGCGGGGGATCTGTGCGTATTCACCGCGAGGAAGTCCAGTCAAAGGTCTTCCGGGCCCTGAACATCGGACCCGAAGAGGCCCAGGCCAAGTTTGGTTTTCTGCTGGATGCCCTTCGCTACGGCGCCCCCCCTCATGGCGGCTTGGCGTTTGGCCTGGATCGCCTGGTGACCCTGATGACCGGTGCTGAGTCGATTCGAGATGTGATCGCGTTTCCAAAGACACAGAGGGCCCAGTGTCTGCTGACCCAGGCACCATCACCAGCCGACGAGAAGCAGCTTCGCGAACTGCACATTCGTCTGCGTGAAGCCCCCAAAGTCATGGCATGACACATCGGATCCTGCCGATCGATTACTGGCAGGCGCTGGTCTATGCACCGGTCACCGCCCTGATTGGCATGACGGTTGCCTGGCACGAAAATCCCACTGTAGCGCCTGAGCTTTTAAGTCTCGCGGCCCTTCAGGCCTCTGCGGTGATGGTGTTACAGGTCTGGCTGGGCAGTCGCCCTTGGCCCTGGCTCGCGCGAATTCAAGGACTCCCTTTTTGGCTTCGGATGCTCATCCTGACCGGCTATGGGGCCTTTTTGGTTAACCTCACAGTGCTCTTGATTGTTCAGCGCTTTGAGACTTCTGCGCTGAGTGTGGGGCTGGTAACGGGCCTCGCATTGGCCTGTTATGACCAATGGCGCTCGTCTTCAAATCCAACCGAGGGTCAGGTTCAGACGATGGTAGTGGGCCTTTACGTGGCCTGTGTTGCCCTGCCTTTTTTGGGCCTCATGCAATGGGTACCGACCGCAGCAGTCTGGGCGAGTGCTGCTGCTGTTCCGGCCTGGAAGGCCGGTCGCCTGGCGCATCTGGCCCATCTGCAGGCGCATCACTCAAATGCTCAGGTCAATCAAAAAACAAATGACGGGATTCGCCTGCTCCTGCTGGCCGCTCTGGTCACACTCCTGACCCTTCTGCTGTTTAGCCTGATGGTCTCGACACTTTTTGGCCAGAGAACCAACGTCTAGCGTCGACTTGGCATGAAGTCCGTCAAGATACCCATCTCTGTCCTGGTGGTCATCCATGATGGGCAGGGTCAGGTGCTGCTCATCGAAAGGGCTGATAAACCAGGATTTTGGCAGTCAGTCACTGGTAGCCTAGACGATGAATCTGAGGCCCCGATGGTGGCGGCTCAGCGGGAGCTTCTTGAAGAGACTGGATTTGTCTGTCCCTCAGAGAGCTGGCTGGACTGGCGGCAGACGCAGCGCTATGAAATTTTTGCGCACTGGCGACATCGGTACGCGCCTGGGGTTACCCACAACACCGAGCATGTCTTTTCTGTTCAGGTCAAACCAGGCGCACAACCGGTCTTATCGGCCAGAGAGCACCTGCGTTTCGAGTGGCTCCCATGGCAAAGAGCCTCTGAGCGATGTTTCTCATGGACCAATGTGTTGGCCATCGAGCAGCTGGCCCAGCGACTGGGATGGTCCCGTCTAATACCTCCCGGGCTGCTCACCATTGCGAGTTACAACATTCACAAGGGCCACTCTAGCGGCTTTCTGGGCCTAAGACGTCGGTTGGTCATTCACGAGATGGTGCCCGCCTTGGGCAGCATGCAAGCGGATTTGGTCTTTCTTCAGGAAGTGCAAGGACGCAATGACCGGGCCGCTCTGCGACATGCACATTGGCCCCTCGAATCACAGCATGACCTTCTCTCGAATGGATACCATCAGGCCGCATACCGACCAGCGGCACACTACCTGCATGGCCATCATGGCAATGCCCTGCTGTCGCAATTTCCAATCCTGACCGTTCAGGCCCAGGATTTCTCGGATCATGCCCTCGAGAAGCGGTCAGTACTGCATGCGGTGGTTCGGTATGGCTCGGAGGCCCTATACCTGTTTGTTGTGCATTTTGGGCTGCTGCATCAGAGCCGTCTTCGACAGTTGTCCCATCTGGTCGGCTGGATCGATCGGGCCGTGCCAGCCTCTGCGCCGCTGATCGTGGCGGGTGACTTCAATGATTGGCGGCGACAACTGCCCCTGTCG
>Ga0208009_1000300_pt1 | contig 14137 bp, 15 predicted proteins | sample Wag4_2014_7_16_FD_187364 | JGI IMG/M metagenome (GOLD analysis project Ga0208009, IMG submission 187364) | Fresh water mixed with fracking chemicals microbial communities from Ohio, USA - Utica-2 Time Series FC 2014_7_16 (SPAdes) (version 2) ...
TTTGTAGAGCTCTTCGACGAGTGCGACCACTTCTGCTGAACTCTCCCCTTTACGAGAGAGCGCCACCAGAAAAGTTTTTATCGATTCGATATCCGCCTCATCCCGCAGAATCGAGTTGAGTATTGATTGAATCTCTACAGGTTCAAGATCGATCCCAGATTGCAATCGGGCAATCAGGTCTGGCCATAACGCAGACATAGCGGCCCTTCCTTGCTCAATAATAAATCGCGCTAAATTTTTGCAACCGAGTGGTTGCGAATTAGAGATGCCACCGTGTCAGCCAATGTAAATGGGTCAACCGGGTGAGTAACGCTTGCTTCGGCACGTGACCATGCAGCGAGCCAGCCATCTTCCTTGCGAGCAACAATTAACAGCACTGGCGGGCAGTTGAATACTTCATCTTTGAGCTGGCGTGCTACGCCCATGCCACCTTCCGGGGTTGCCTCACCATCAAGAATGAAGAGATCAATGGGACGTTCAGATCCAGGTTTTACAGAATCTACATAGAGCCGAAGGGCATCGGCTGTCGCAAACTCGCGAATTTCGTGCTCCCCTAGTACTGGAGAAACCTTGCTTCCTAGAGCAGAAGTGACTGCAGCGCGGGTTGTTGAGTCATCTGAGTAAAGGACGAAATTCAACTTTCGAGACGATGATTCATGCGATGCCATAGGCCGATTGTAATGCCCTAAAAAGGGCTTCCCGGCATCGAGTCATCCCCGAAGAAGGTGAGCCTTTTCACCTTATTTTGAGGGCAAAATGGGCTCCTTTCGACCCTGAAAAGTAGGCTGAACTGGTCTTTCTCGGGAATAATCACCTCATGACCAGTTCCGTGAGCACTACAAATACCGAGGGCCATCACAAGATCACTCGCCCCAACCTTGTCGCTGTTGGAACAATTGTTTGGCTTTCTAGTGAACTGATGTTTTTTGCCGCTCTCTTTGCCATGTACTTCACAACACGTGCCGTGCAAGGTCCAGAGATTTGGAAGGAAGCCTCAGAAGTTTTGGCTATCCCATTCTCTGTTCTCAACACAACGATTCTTGTTCTCTCTTCGGTGACGTGTCAGTTCGGTGTCTTTGCTGCCGAGCGCTTTCAAGTTCGCCGCACCGGTTCACTTGCAAATATCAGCAAATGGGGAATGCGCGAATGGTTTGCTCTGACATTCTTGATGGGCTCATTCTTTATCGCGGGCCAGGTCTACGAGTACGCCATGTTGGTGAGTGAAGGTTTAACTCTCTCATCATCTGCCTACGGCTCAGTCTTTTACCTGACAACAGGTTTCCACGGGTTGCATGTTACGGGTGGTCTCATCGCCTTCCTCATCGTTTTGGTACGTGTGGCAAAAGCTCGTCGCTTCACACAGAGCCAGGCAACAACTGCAATTGTGGTCTCGTACTACTGGCACTTTGTCGATGTTGTTTGGATCGCACTCTTCTCAGCAATTTATCTAATTAAGTAAATGTAATGAATGATTTGTTCTGTTCCACTATGAAAGGAAATAAGTGAAGCGTCTATCGCGTCTACGCCGGCATCGAGCAGCAGGACCTCTTTTGCTCATCTTCGGACTTCTGACAATCGGTACCACTTTCCAGGTAGCTAGCGCTGTCACCAATACAACGACAGCGAATGCCGATAGATCTGCACTTATTGAAGAAGGAAAGCAGTTATTCCTCAAGGGTTGCTCGTCTTGCCACGGCCTTAATGCCGAAGGCGGCGTTGTTGCTCCATCACTGATTGGCGTTGGTGCTGCATCGGTAGATTTCCAAGTAGGTACCGGACGCATGCCAATGGCGGATATGAGCCAACAGGCGGTCCGTAAGAATGTTGTTTACACACCAGAAGAGATTCACGCGATGGCTGTCTATGTGGCATCACTTGCCCCTGGTCCTGAAGTTCCAGGCGATGAACTCCTCAATTACGAACGCGATGGCAGTATCGCCGAGGGTGGCGAACTCTTTAGAACTAACTGCGCAATGTGTCACAACTTTGCTGGTCAAGGTGGAGCTCTCACGCAAGGTAAGTGGGCGCCAAGTGTCATGGGCGTTACACCAAAACACATTTATGAAGCAATGATCACCGGACCGCAATCGATGCCAGTCTTCAGCGATAAAACTCTTACACCAGAAGAAAAGCTATCTGTCATTAAGTGGATCAAGCATGCTGAGACAGAACCACAGCTTGGTGGCGTCGCACTCGGTCGCGTAGGCCCTGTTACTGAAGGATTGCTTGTCTGGACTCTTGGAATTGGAATGCTCATTGGCGTTGCAGTATGGCTAGCGATGAAGGCGAGATAGAGAAATGTCTAACGAGTCTAAAGAAATCGAATTAATTAAAGATCCAGGACTTCCAGCGCATCAACATAGACGTACTGATGTCGATGAGAAGTACGCAAAAATTGCCGAGCGCCAAGTAGCAATTCTCTTCATGCTCTCTGTTGCTGGAACTCTTCTTTTGATTTACTCCTACATCTTTATCGATACCGACACCTTTATCTTTATCCCAATTTTCGGCGATCAGAACGCACACCAACTATTCCTAGGACTAGGTATGGCCATGGCGCTCTTCTTTATCGGTGCTGGTGCTATTCACTGGGCTAAGCAATTGATGTCTGACGAAGAAGTTATTGCGCAACGTCACGAATTTCGTTCTGATGAAGTTGACCGCGCAGAGTTCGTTAAGACAGTCAAGGAAGGCGCTGCAGTTGCAGGTCTCGGACGCCGACCTCTCATTAAGCGAACACTCGGGTTGGCTTTAGGTCTCTCTGGCTTAACTCCACTCCTTTTGCTTCGTGATTTGGGTCCACTACCTGGCAATGAGCAGAAGGAAACTTCATGGAAGGCCGGTACTCGTTTGGTCACTGATCCAGGTGATCGCCCAATCAAGGCATCTGATCTTGAAGTCGGAGCGGTTGCACAGACGCTTCCTGAAATCATCGGTGAAGATAAGCACCGCAAACTCAGTGACATCGCGAAGGATGCTGTTCTTTTAATTCGTCTGCGTCCTGAGGATTTTAACCTCGATGACGAACGACTCTCATGGACGCACGAAGGAATCATCGCCTTCTCAAAGATTTGCTCACATATGGGATGCGCTGTCGCTCTCTATGAACAACAGACAAAGCATCTGCTCTGCCCATGTCACCAATCCACTTTTGATGTGACCCGAGCTGCCAAAGTTATCTTTGGACCAGCTGCTCGACCACTGCCACAATTGGCAGTAACAGTAGATAGCGAGGGCTACTTGATTGCCCAAGCTCCATTTAATGAACCGGTTGGACCTAGCTTCTGGGGGCGCTCAGCATGACAGCACGTGAAAGAATCGCAGGAAATGTAGCTGGATACGTTGACGATCGCGTTGGAGCTGCTCGATACCTGAAGAAGAGTCTCAAGAAGGTCTTCCCTGACCATTGGTCATTCCTGCTCGGTGAGATTGCCCTTTACTCATTTATTATTTTGCTGGTCTCTGGAACTTTCTTAACTTTCTGGTTTGACCCTTCTCAACGCGAAGTCATCTACGACGGTGAATATGCGCCGCTCAAGGGTGTTGAAATGTCTGCTGCATACGCATCTGCACTCGATATTTCATTTGAAGTTCGTGGCGGTCTCTTGATGCGACAGATTCACCACTGGGCAGCTTTGCTCTTTATGGTCGCGATTGTTGTGCACTTGCTCCGTGTTTACTTCACTGGCGCATTCCGTAAGCCACGTGAATTCAACTGGATTATCGGTATCGGACTTTTGACGCTTGGAATTGTTGAAGGCTTCCTTGGTTATTCATTGCCTGACGACCTTCTCTCAGGAACAGGTATTCGTATTGCAGAAGCGATTATGCAAGCGATACCTGTGGTGGGCTCTTATCTCTCCTACTTTGCATTTGGCGGAGCTTTCCCTGGTGAGGCATTTATCCCTCGAATTTATATTGTGCACGTTCTTATCCTGCCGGGAATCTTCTTGGCACTCATCACCGTCCACTTGATGTTGGTTTGGTACCAGAAGCACACTCAATTCCCTGGACCAGGCCGCACCGAGAAGAACGTAGTTGGTTACCCACTCATGCCTGTCTACATGGCAAAAGCGGGTGGTTTCTTCTTTATCGTCTTCGGTGTCACTGCATTCTTAGGCGCTGTTGCATCAATTAACCCGATCTGGCTTTACGGCCCATACACACCAGGCCAAGTCTCTGCCGGTTCACAACCCGATTGGTATATGGGATGGCTTGATGGATTAGTGCGTATGGCGCCGCCACTTGAATCCGTAATCTTCGGATACACAATCTCCTGGAACATTCTTATTCCGGGGCTCATATTGCCAGGAATCATGTTTACTCTGCTCGCGCTATATCCATTCATCGAATCATGGGCGACTGGCGATAAGCGCGAACACCATCTCTTGGACCGCCCTCGCAATAATCCGAACCGAACAGCGATCGGTGCAATGGCGCTCACCTTTACCCTGGTCTCATTACTTAACGGCGGTAACGACATTATTGCTACCACCTTTGATCTCAGCATCAATCAGATGATGTGGTTCTCTCGTATCGGCGTCTTGGTCTTGCCACCGATAGCCTTTATCGTTACCAAGCGCATCTGCCTCTCATTGCAGCGCGCTGATCGCGAATTAGTTCTACACGGACGCGAAACCGGACGCCTAGTGAGATTACCGCATGGTGAATTCGTTGAGATCCACGAGCCGATCAGCCCAGAAAAGGCGTGGTTGCTCACCTCTCACGAGCAGCTAGCACCGCTGGAACTTCCTGAGTTTGATGCAGCTGGAGTAAAGCGTCCGCAAGCGCTCAAGAATAAGATTCGTAATCGCATATCTCGTGCTGCCACCACTGCTATACCTAAGGCAACAGAGTCAGAGCGTAGAGAGATCGAGCACCACTAACTTCTCTGAACCAAAGCAACGCCCAGTGCAGTCATTGCAATTCCGATGACAGTCTGGGCGTTTAGCTTTTCATCGAAGAGTATCCACGCCTGAACAGATGTCATCGGTGGAACTAGATAAAGCAGCGCTGAAACTTTAGCTGCGCTCCCCCGTTGTAGCATCCACAACAAAGCTAAGACTGCGATGATAGATGTGACAATTATTGCCCACGCCATTGCGAGTGATGTTTGGATGTTCCACTCAATAAATGTTCGATCTGTTGCGATTGAAATCGCAGTGAGTATGAGACCCGCAAAAAGAAATTGAAAAGTTGTGCCCGAAAGCAGAGGCGAAATATTTCCATACTTCTTTTGAATAAGGGTTGCCGAAGTCGAGCCTGAGAGACCTAGTATCAGTAGCGCAAGTGATAACTGCGTCATCGTTCCACGTTCAGAAAGAGCCGGAAAGAGGACTAGAACTACGCCTGCGAACCCAAGAATGAGGCCAGCTATCTGGTTTCTTTTTAGACCCTCTTTGAGAAGAATAAATGCCAGAATAGATACAAAGATTGGTTGAGTACTCGTAATAACTGATGCGATTCCAGCTGGTGATCCATTCGCTATAGCCTCCCAGACTCCCCCGAGATAGAGTCCTTGGAGAGTAACGCCCAGAATCAGCGATATAACGAGTTGATTGCGATTCAATCGAAGCGTTTGACCAAAAGCTAAGGTTATTGCTGCCAATATTGCAGCGGCTATCAAGAGCCGAATGCCTAGAAAAAAGAGAGGGTCCGAATGTTCAAATGCATATTTAGCAACTACAAAACCTGAGCTCCAAATTACTACAAATACCCAGGGAGTCCACCGCTCAAGTCGGATCAACCTGCGTGTGACTCATCCGGTAGCGGCTTCTCGTATTCAGTGACAAAACCGATGATGCTCAAGACAAGAGCGCCGAGTGCGATTAGCACTAACCACCATCCGATGATGAGACCTAGTCCTAGCGCTGTCGCACTTACTGCCACAGGCAATGGCCACCATGAATGAGGGCTGTAGAAACCGAGCTCACCTGCATCATCTGCTATCTCTGCATTGAGATCATCAGATGGGATATCAAAGCCAATGCGCTTCTGAGTAAACCAGATATAGAAACCCACCATTCCAGCAAGGCAAGCCGAAAGAATCATGCCGGTAATTCCTACAGCTTCACCACCGACGTAATAGTAAATAACTGCCATGATTGCATAGAAAACTGCAAGACCAATAAAGAGCTGCCAATTAGCTTTCATTAGTTATGCCCCTCTGTCTTAATGTGTGGGTAATGAAGATCAAAGGCCGGGCGCTCAGAGCGAATACGCGGCATAGAAGTGAAGTTATGACGTGGTGGTGGGCAACTTGTAGCCCACTCAAGAGAGGCGCCATATCCCCAAGGATCATCGGTATTTACCATTGGACTCTTGCGAGTAATCCAGATATTGATAAAGAACGGAATCATCGAGAGCGCTAGGAGAGCTGAACCTACTGTTGAGATCATGTTCATCTCAGTAAAGCCATCTGTCGCTAGGTAATCAGCGTAGCGTCGAGGGAATCCCTTGATACCTAACCAGTGCTGAATAAGGAAGGTGAGGTGGAAACCGAAGAAAAGAGTCCAGAAGTGAATCTTTGCTAAACGCTCGTTGAGCATTCGGCCAGTGAACTTAGGCCACCAGAAGTAGAAGCCAGCGAACATTGCAAAGACCACGGTTCCAAAGAGAACGTAGTGGAAGTGCGCGACTACGAAATAGCTTGCTGAAACTGCGAAATCAAGTGGAGGCGAAGCAAGAATGATTCCGGTGATTCCACCGAAAAGGAAGGTGATCAAGAATCCCATAACAAAGAGCATTGGTGATTCAAAAGTTACCTGCCCTCGCCACATCGTTCCAATCCAGTTGAAGAATTTAACGCCGGTAGGAACACCGATTAAGAAGGTCATAAAGGAGAAGAAGGGCAGAAGTACCTGTCCTGATGCAAACATGTGGTGCGCCCATACTGCTACAGACAAAGCTGAAATTGCAATTGTTGCCGCAATCAAACCCTTGTACCCGAAGATTGGTTTGCGACTAAAGACCGGCAAAATTTCAGTGACAATACCGAAGAACGGTAGAGCCAAGATATAAACCTCAGGATGACCAAAGAACCAGAATAAGTGTTGCCACAACATGGCTCCGCCGTTAGCCGGATCGAATATGTGCGAACCAAATAATCTATCTGACTCAAGTCCCAATAGAGCAGCAGCTAGTGGTGGGAAGGCGAGCAAGACGAGAATAGATGTAAGTAGAACGTTCCAAGAGAAGATAGACATGCGGAACATGGTCATTCCAGGAGCGCGCATTGTAAAGATTGTTGTTATGAAGTTAACGGCTCCAAGGATCGTACCGAGTCCCGAAATCGCGAGTCCCATAATCCAAAGGTCGGCACCGATCCCAGGTGAATATGTTGAACTTGAAAGTGGAGCGTAAGCGGTCCAGCCGAATGAGGCGGCCCCACCAGGAGCTAAGAAGCCAGCAACTGTCTGGATAGAACCGAAGAAGTAGAGCCAGTAAGAAAGCATATTGAGTCGGGGGAAGGCAACGTCTGCGGCACCAATTTGCAAAGGCATAATCACATTTGCGAAACCAATAAAGAGTGAGGTTGAGAAGAGAAGCAACATGATCGTGCCGTGCATCGTAAAGATTTGGTTGTATTGCTCGTTGCTCAGAAATTGCATACCTGGTCGAGAGAGTTCGGCGCGAATAAAGAGAGCCAATAATCCACCGACTAGGAACCAGAAAAATGATGTCGCAAGATACAGATAACCGATTCGCTTATGGTCTGTTGAAGTGATTGTCTTGACGAACTGTGACCCCCATGATGTCTTTTGGACTCCTTGGCGCGGTGCGGTAATCGTAGGACGTTCTGCAAATGTGGTCATTATGCGCCTGCCTCTAGGGATGAGATGTAACTCTTATACTGCTCTGGGGTAACTACTTTCACCTTAAAAATCATCTGAGTATGGTTTCGACCGCAAAGAATGTTGCATCGACCTGGGAACTCTCCTAGCTCATTTGCTGTGAACTGTAGATAGTTCGTAACTCCTGGCAAGTTCTGCATTTGAATCATAAATGCAGGAATCCAGAATCCGTGAACAACGTCATTGGCTGTTATCTTGAATCGAACACTTTCGCCGAGAGGAAGATAAAGCGTCGGCGGTAACTCAGGAGTACCTGTTACTACAGCCTTTGGACCTGCATCAGGATATCCAAATTGCCATGACCATTGAATTCCTTCAACGTTAATTTCATGTTGTGCAGGAGTTTTCAGATCAACAATTTTCTCCTGCTTGACTGCTGTGTAATAAAAAAGTACCGCCACGATAATGAACGGGATTACGGTGTAGAGAATCTCAACAGGAATGTTGTACTGAGTCTGCTTTGGAAATTCTGGCTTATCCGCTTTGGCGCGATGAAATATTGCCGGCCAAATGATCAAAACAAAAGTAAAAATTCCAACAACTGCTGCTGCAATCCAGGCACCCTGCCAGAGCGAGAGAGAAATGTCGTTTACGCTAGAGACGCCTTTAGGAAAACCCATCCCGGAGATATCTTCTGACTTAAATGAGCATCCGCTCAGGCTTACCGTCGCTACGAAAGCCATCAGCAGCCAACCGAGAGTGCGCTTTTTCTGTGATGCAGGCATGGCCTAAGGATAGTGGCGGATGCGCTCAGTAGATGCACTGAAGGGTAGCCTTGGGCGGGTGGTTCAGCTCACAAGAAATTTCACATCCGAAACTTCACTTCGTAGCGAAGTCGTAGAAGCGGTATCTGCCGCCCTTGAGGCTGGCTGGGCAGATCCGAAGAAGATTTCCCAGGCATCGTCCCGAGCAGCAGCCCTACGCGGAGCTGCTATCGACGAGCTTGCCGACTTTCTTGAGGTATCCCCCGCGAAAATCGAGCCGGTCGGTGAGCCAGCATTACTTCACCACCTCGCAATTCATGGCTACCTGCGAGAAGGGGCTCACTTAGTCACATCGAATCTCGATGTTGGAAAAGTCAGGGCGGTCGCTCATGGCTATGGCGGGCCCAAGGCAAATTTGCAGAGTGATGCAAATGGTCTGCTATCGATAACGCCGGAGATAACTGATTTTCTAAATTCTTCTCAAGAAAGCGGCCTGATATCTCTACAGCAACGAAATGGGGAGATCGGAACCACTCAAGATATTGCCGGTTTGCTTGGGCAGATTTCAAAGGAAGTTAGGGTCGTCCTCGACTGTACGAAAGCAATACCAATGCCACTCAATCCTGCGATTAGCGCTGCAACTTACGATGCAACTGCGTGGCAAGGACCAGCTGGTATGGGATTCCTCGTGCTTCAAAATGATGAGAAATATCGCTACTCACTTCCACACCTTGCTCCGATTCGAACTCCCGGAAGTTATTCATTGCCAGTGCTTGTGGGCGCCATCGTCGCACTCAATCTTTACAAGAAAGATTTGGCGAAGATCACCAAAGCCCGTTCAGTACTAAGTTCAGAGCTTTCTACCATTACTGGCGTTACTTTAATCGGAGCCGAAAATGAAAGTGATTCTCGATATATTTCAATCATCGTTGATGGGGCAATTGCTGAGGAGTGCGTCCGGAAACTCAACAATCTCGGTATAGCACTCGATGCCGGATCTGCATGTTCGCCCGATTATCTAGCCCCAAGCCATGTAATCACTTCGCTGGGCTTTAAAGCTGAAAGTCACCTTCGAATCACTTTAAACACCGAGCACACAACTGAAGATATCTCTGGGCTTATTGAGGCAATTAAATCTTTGTAGAAAAGTGGCCGCAAAGAAGAGAGTAAAGCTAAGAAGCTAGGTGTGCTGCAATTTCATTAGCTGCATCTTGACCATATGCCTCAGTGAAGCGTGCTAAGAATTCTTGAGGCGTAAAGCGGTACTCCTGAGTGCCGGTAGTTTCAATTACATACGTGGCAACCATTGAACCGATTTGTGCGCAACGCTCGTGAGAAAGTCCCCACGAGAGTCCCGCGACAAAGCCTGATCTAAATGAATCTCCGACTCCTGTCGGATCAACCTTGGCGCGCTCTTGGGCGCAGCTGACCTTAATGAATTCACCATTAATGCTTTCAACTCTTGCGCCATTAGATCCCTGAGTGACAACGCGGTATTTAACTTTCTGGAGAATCTCATGATCGCTCCAGCCGGTTTTCTGAATGGCAAGTGCTAGTTCATACTCGTTCATAAAGAGATAAGTTGCACCATCAATTAACTTCCTGATCTCATCCCCTGACATACGTGCCATCTGCTGCGAAGGATCGGCTGCAACGGGAACTCCGTTTTCTAGGGCGACCTCCATATGTCGCAACATCGCTTCGGGATCATCAGGTGAAATAACCAACAAATCTAGGCGACCCGTCTTGGCCATAATCGGCTGTAGTTCGATATTGCGCGCTTCCGACATTGCACCTGGAAAGAATGATGCAATCTGATTGAGCTCAGTATCTGTTGTGACGGTGAAGTGAGCTGTGTACTGCTCTTTAGAGATCAAGACATGCGATGTATCAACACCATGGCGAGCAAGCCACGCGTCGTAATCGGCCCAGTCTTTTCCTACTGCGGCAATCAAAATTGGTGATACACCAAGTTGAGCGAGTCCGAATGCGATGTTTGCAGCGCATCCACCACGGCGAACTTCTAGGCCATCAACGAGAAAAGAGAGCGAGACTTTTTCGAGTGATCCAGCTACGAGTGAGTCAGTGAATTTTCCGGGGAAAGTCATTAAATGGTCTAAGCCAACAGAGCCGGCAACACCTATCTTCATTGAAGATTAGTTGAAAGAATCACCACAAGCACAAGAACCCTGCGCTTGTGGGTTGTCGATTGTGAAGCCCTGCTTCTCAATCGTATCTACGAAGTCAACAGATGCGCCCATGAGATAAGGATCGCTCATCTTGTCGACAACAACTTTTACAGAACCGAATTCACGAGTGATATCGCCCTCTTGATTGCGGTCATCAAAATAAAGCTGATAACGAAGCCCAGAGCATCCACCTGGTTGAACAGCAACGCGAAGGTAGAGATCATCGCGTCCCTCTTGTGCAAGGAGGGCAGCAACCTTTGAAGCAGCAGCTTCAGTCAAGGTGATACCTGTTGTGATTTCTACCGGCTGTGATGTCTCTGTAGTCATGTGCCGAAGAATACCCTCCTTGGGTTGCCGTTGCGACTCAAAAGTCGAGAGAATACAGACATGTCCACGCGCCTTACCGACCTGCTCCTCCTAGGACAGGGCCGTGATCTAACCTCAGAACGTGGAGTTTCTTGTGAGGGTGAACTCCCCGAGGCCAGTGATCCGTCATTAGTTGCTCGAGCCATAGCTGCACGAAAGGCTCTCGGTTCTCGTGCCCTCATCCTTGGCCATCACTACCAACGAGATGAAGTTATAGATTTTGCAGATATCACTGGAGACTCATTTAAGTTAGCACAAGCCGCTGCCTCTCAATCCGATGCAGAGTTCATCATCTTCTGTGGTGTTCACTTTATGGCAGAGAGTGCCGACATTCTTACTGGCCCACATCAAAAAGTTATTCTCCCCGATCTTGCTGCTGGATGTTCAATGGCTGACATGGCATCAGCTAGCCAGGTTGATCAATGCTGGAGTGATCTGACATCTCTCGGATTAGCAGATGTAACAATCCCTGTGACTTATATGAATTCCTCTGCGGCTATTAAGAGTTTTACCGGAAAAAATGGCGGAACTATTTGCACATCATCGAATGCGGAAAAATCGATGAAATGGGCCCTTGAAAAAGGTCAGAAAATTCTCTTTCTCCCCGATCAACATTTGGGGCGAAATACCGCAGTGGCATCTCTTGGGTTAACTACAGCAGATTGTGCTGTTTGGAATCCCTGGAAGCCAATGGGCGGTTTAACAGAAGATGAGATTCGCGCTGCAACTGTAATTCTCTGGCGAGGTCACTGCTCAGTTCATGGTCGATTTACCAAGAGCTCAATTGATGAATACCGAAGCAAAGTTCCTGACATCAAGATAATTGTTCACCCCGAGTGCCAGCATGAAGTAGTTCAGGCCGCGGATGTAGTTGGAAGCACAGAGAAGATTATTTCGGTGGTTTCATCATCACCTGCGGGCAGCAAATGGGCGGTGGGTACAGAACTTAATCTGGTTGGGCGCTTGGCCGCTGCAAATCCAGATAAAGAGGTTTTCTTTCTCGATCGCACTGTCTGTTACTGCTCCACAATGAATCGAATAGACCTTCCTCATTTAGTGTGGGCGATGGAATCAATCGTTGCGGGCCATATTGTCAATGTCATTAAGGTTGATGAAGAGACTACCCGCTATGCAAAACTCGCATTAGAGCAAATGCTCGCCCTATAATCTTGCCATGACCGATTCGAAAAAAGGCCGTCCAACTCCTCGCCGCAAAGATGCTCAACCAAAGCGACATACTCTCGCGCCCGTTGTAACAAAGGACGAGAAGAAGCGACTCCGTGAAGAGACACGCGTAGCACGCTTGGCAGCTCGTGAGGCTTATATGCGCGGAGAAGAGCACGCATTGCCCGCCCGCGATCGTGGACCTGCGCGACGATTTGTCCGCGATTACATCGATACACGTCGTTCGATTGGTGAGTATTTCTTACCGATTATCTTCGTAGTGCTTCTTCTGACACTCATCCCGACTTCTGCGACTGTCGGAGATAACAATGGAATTCCAATCACACAACTACTCTCTATCGGAGTGATGTACTCAGTCCTCATTTTTTCAGTGCTGGACGGTTTGATTCTGACTCGCAAGATTCGCAAGGCTGTCTCGGCCCGTTTCCCTGATACACCTGTAAAGGGTCTTGGAATGTACGGATGGTTGCGTTCTACACAGATGAGACGGATGCGAACCCCAAAGCCACAAGTTAAACCAGGCGACAAAATCTAAGTCTTATTTTTTGACTAGGTCGTAGATTTTTTTGGGCTATCGATAGGTGCCAAGAAAGCTCCGATGGCCATCATGATTGCCAGCGCTGCGGGTACAAGAATGGCTAGTCGCAGTGTTATCAAATCCGAGAGAACTCCAATCATTGGTGGCGCCGCAAGAAATGCTAAGTAAGAGATTCCTGCCACCATCGCGACTGCCTCTGAGGGAGCGATAGTTCCCTCGTATTTATCACTAACTATTTCTCCGGCAAGGCTCATGAGAAGTGGGATCACAACGCTAACGCCAAGCCCCAGACAGAACCAGCCAAAAAACACTCCGAAGAGATTGTCGATCAGCATTCCGAAAGCCAGGCCTGTTCCAGCGATTGATCCGCCTGTAATCAAGATGTTCTTAGTACCAAAACGCCCTGAGAGACGATCCCCGTTAAGGCGACCGATCACCATGAGCGCTGAAAACAGAGCGTAAGGAAGCGAAGATACAAATGGCGAAGCTCCGTATGTATCGCGTGAAAGGACTCCTCCCCAATCGCTGGCGGTTCCCTCTGCGATAGCTGCACATACTCCAAGCAATCCCAGCACCCAAATAATTGCAGGGCGCTTCTTACGACGATGCTTTCGCTCAACAGTGCTCTTATCAAAATCCGCAGGAAGAAGGCTGCCACGAATGACAAGTGCGCAAAGAGCAATCAATATCCCTACCAAAGAAAGATGGTTCAGAGGTGTGATTCCGAACTGAGCAAAGAGACCGCCCGTTCCTACTCCAATAATTGAACCAAGTGAATACATGGCGTGCATTGTGCTCAGCATCTTCGAATCTGATCGCTGCTCCAAACCAACCCCATGTGACGATAGAGAAATATCGTGAAACCCCAGTGAGAAACCCCAGAAAAATAGCGCTAGCGAAAAAACCCAGACATTGGTGAGTAAACCTACGCCTGGGGTGAAGATTCCAACAAAAACTGTTGACACCAAAATTATCGGTTTACTTCCGTAGTGAGCTGCCGCTCTACCCGCGAGAGTTAGCGAGAGAACTACCCCGAGAGAACCAAAAATCAAAGCCCAGCCAAGGCGCCCATCACTGATTGCGAGCTCGCTCTTGTAATCTGGAATTCGTGCGATAAATGAACCAAGCGCGATGCCATTGGCGAGGAAGGTAAATCGAACTGCATTGCGAGCCCGCCTTACAACATTCTCTAATTCAATAATGGCGGGCTTTCCCTCTACTGATGACTGATTCAATAAATCAGCTAGTTAATCACGGACGCTCTGCAGGGCTCTTGGTTTTGCGCGGGTCGCGCTCTGGAAG